>JGI12104J13512_1001112_pt1 | contig 20964 bp, 15 predicted proteins | sample TerdegcTABiofilm_FD_13512 | JGI IMG/M metagenome (IMG submission 13512)
CCACGGAGGCACAAAGGCACAAAGACGAGGAAGAAATAGTATCTCCAGGTTTACCCACAGAAAACAGCGAAGAACCATTTCTATCATCTGCACCGTCAGGCCCGCATGCTCGCGCGCACAACCNGGTTAATCTTTTCACATATGATTGGTATGTGAAAGATCATTTCTCAAAAATTTCGGTATTGGGAGGCTTTTGTGAAATGGTTTCACAGCGGAAGATCTCCGCCGCGCAAAGAAATGAGCTTTACGGATAGCGTATTATCCTAGTAGTAGTCGCTTGAACTTTCTTTTCACAACCCATTTTTATGGGATTTGCCTGTCAAATGACTTCTATGTGAAATATTATTCCGACTACTATTAAGGCTTTATTTTCGAAAATAAACTCTGATAGGTGTTTTAATCCATTAACCACAACTATCGACTATTAGAAAGTTTTATATACCACAAAAATAAGGTAAATATTGTGCCAAAAAGGCCAGACAACCTGTCTCAAGGCATCGAGATAGGGCGGATGGAGGGGTTATTCGTCTGAGGGGATGGATGAACCTTTACAGCATATCTGAGAAGTAAGGGCAGCGTGTGGTGAACATATCCAGCGTATAGTATCCAATTGTTGTACCATAAACATTGTGGTGGAGCTTCTGGATCATGAGGGTGAGTTCACCACAGTCCGACTACAACGTGCACCGGGAAGGGATGGCATAGGGAGTAGCAATGAAGGGGATATCGATGATCTCGAAACGGTCTTTCGATGGTTGGCCTATACGCTTCACAATCAGTCCGCTTCTCATAGATGGCACAAGGGGTAGCATGAAGGGTGCATATAGGATCCTGGTCATGACATCTGTCTAAACGACTGTTCACAGCCGGGAAGGGACGGCCTGTGAATGGGCAACAGATGATCCTCCGCCAGAACAATATCAAAGCGCTCGTTGCTGGAAAGGGACAGCAATGAGAATTCGGGGGCAGAGCCGGGATTGTGGCGCACCAGTTGTGGATAGGCAGAGTATGTGAATAGGATGTATAGTCCTGGTTTAAGGGAGACCGGGTCTATTGTTCAGCTTGCCTGTCAGACAAAAGGGATGGCACGGAGATGGAGCAGTCCGGATCGGAAGGGACAAGAGCAGATTTGCTGAGCCGGTCCTGGCAGATAGAGGGAGTAGCAGCCAGTGCGATGGATTTGCGAAGGGGAGTATCAAATGAGAGGGCAGATCAAGCTATTTACATTAAAGATGAACCTGGAAAAGTATGATCAATTGAGGCTTTCCGGGATTATGAACTCGGGAGTTGACCTTAAACGGTGTTCTTCATCTGGGGAAGATATATCCCTTCCAAATCTGGCATTGATATCTGGAAGATGATGCGAAGGATAATCTGCTGGAAGGGTGTGGGAGGATAAGATGAGGATCCGGATTGAAATCGAGGATGGCGAACTCAAATCAATACACGAATTTGAGTCGCAAAACATGGATGGAGAAGCCTTAAGGGAGAGGATAATAGGCTTTCTATCCGCTTCCGGCATCTTCGAGGGCAAGGATGAGCGGTCTGCGATAGGGCATATACCCGATTACGGCAGCGGTAGCACTCTCATGGATCGCCTGGAGAAGTTCATCAAATACGAATTCTCCAATACCTGGTTTACCTCTCAGGAGTTGAGAGAGAGGTATGAGACGGTAGCAGATGACATTAAGCTCAGCACAGTCTCCACATATCTATCCAGAATGAACCGCGATGGTCTGCTGGAAAAGAGGGGAAACAGAAACAACCGGCAGTACAGGCTGACAGAAGCAGTCGAGCAGGAATTGCTGCCAAATCATAATTATCAGCGCCAAAATGGCTATGAAAAGAGAAGAGCAGAGGGCAGATGAGAAAACCTGGCCGGAAGAGCAGCAATAACTTTCCCACCGCCTCCGAGTTTCCATTGTGATTCCGGCCCTTCTGCTCTGAACCATCTTTTATATTAAATCAGCACTAATCAAGTTGATTGCGGGTCATATTTATGCTCTGCCTGGCCAGATCGTTCCTGGGATTGATCTCTAAAACCCTCTCGAAGGCCCAGAGTGCCTCCTGGAGACGACCCTGGCCGGCTAGAGCTACCGCCAGGTTGTATTGAGCAACCTCATTTTCCGGGTCAAGAACGACGGCCTTCTGGAAGCTCTCCAGAGCCATATCATCCTCTCCATTTCTCTCCTGGGCCCAGCCCAGCTCCATCCATAAAAGAGGATCCTGGGGAGAGAGCCTGGTCGCATTCTGGAAAGCCTGCCTGGATAGGCTGTGCATCCCCATCCGTCCATATATCTGGCCCAGGTTGTACCAGATGTCTGCGGAAGCAGAAGATAACTCTGCAGCTTCATGAAGGCTTACTGCCGCCTCATCGTATCTTCCCAGGGCGGCCTGCATGCTTCCCAGGTTGGACCAGGCGGCCCAGTTTTCCCGATCGATGGAGACGATGAGAGAAAAGCACTGCAGGGCAGCTGAGATGTTGCCTGTGGCAGCAAGAGCCAGGCCTTTTCCCATCAGACTTTCGATATCTTCTCGCTCCAGCTCTAAAGCCCGGTCGAATAGGGGAATGGATTGGCCGTACTCACCCCGAGCGCAGAGGATATCACCCAGTCCCCTATAGCCCCTAGCGCTGAAGTTCATCGCCTGGGCGGCCTGGTAGTACCCCCAGGCCTCATCCAGGCTCCCCTTTTGATAGAGGGCTTCTGCCAATCCCAAGATGGCTTCCTCATTCTGCGGCTCGATATCAAGTGCCCTCTTGAAGCTCTCTATGGCCGGATCGATCTCATCCTTTTGCAGGAGGATCTCTCCTCTTCCCGTCCAGGCAGCGGGGATATTGGCATCATGCTTGATAAGCTCATCATAGGACCGCAGAGCCTGCTCAAGTTGCATGAGATCCGACTGGGCGCAGGCCATTCCCAGGAGAGCACCGGTATTCCTCCCGTCCTTTGCCAGGATGCGGCCGTATAACTCCAACGCCTGGAACGAATCACCCTTTTCCAAAAGGATGTCTCCCATCTCCTGCAGGACCAAGATGTTTTCCGGCTCCTTCTCCAGGATCAAGCGGTAGCACTCTACAGCCTCGTCCATCCTCCCCAGACCGCTCAGAGCCCGCCCCTTTCCAAAAAGGGCGGATAGGTTATCCTCCTCTATTCTCAGGGCAGATTGATAAGTCTCCAGAGCGAGGGAGTATTCCTCCATCGCTAAGAGTATCTGGCCTCTGCCAAGAACCGTCTCTATATCGCTGGGACTGATCCTTAAGGCCTGATCGAAGGCTTGGAGAGAGGGGGCAAGTTCTTGTTTAGCATATAGAGCCAAAGCCAATCCTCGCCATGATTCAAGGTCCTCCGGATCCTCCACCAATGCCGATTGATAGTCTTTTTCTGCCAGATCGTTCTGGTCCGTCTCTAGATAGCATTCGGCCCTGCCCCTCAGGGCGCGAGCGTTGTTTGGCTCCTTCTCCAGCACCTGGTTGAAGCTCTCCAGGGACTCTGGATAACGAGCCAGGGAGAGGAGTAGAAGGCCCTGGTTGATCAGAGTCTCGGTGTGGTTACCCTCCTGGCCTAGCGCCTTCTCATAGCTTACCAGGGCGCGATCGTAATCCCCCAGCATCGCCTGGGCCTGAGCCAGGCGGTTCCAGAGGATGACGTTCCCGGGATCCAGGCGCAGAGCGTAGTCGAGGCATATCTGGGCCATTCTGTACCTTCCGGTCTCGATCAGTATCTCTCCCTTCAGGCTCCAGGCCTCTTTGAGGGACTGATTCATCCTCAGAGCCTGGTCAAGGGAACGAATCGCTTCTGGAAGACGCCCCAGCTGGGAGAGGATCCTTCCTTTGAGGAGCCATGCCTCCGCTTTCTCGCCTTCGATCTCCAGTGAGCGGTTGATGCTCTCCAAAGCCAGGGAATACGAGCCATTTTGGCTGTATTCTATAGCCTCTCTCATATGCTTGCCAATGGGGCCAGGGAAAGTGCTGGCGGTATCGCCATTGATGGCAAAAGCAAGGTGGGATTCAGATATGAGCAGGGCACAGGTCAAGAGAAGGCAGGCTGACAGGAGCCTGGCCCAGGTGGAGTGCATATCCTTTGGCATCAGGGTTATCTACCCTTGCCCAGGGGATATAATTTGCCTTTCAAGCTCAAAAAAAAGAGGATTTGCCTGGATAGATCTCACAGCAAGGTCAATTCCACTGCATCGCCATCCTCTAGCTTCAGCACCTCTCGCAGCCGCAGAGGAGATATGACCTCCACTAGATCCGAAGGGTAAGAGCTCCTGTCCGGCCGGATTATCGCCCCCTCCAGACCGTTCAATTTTATCTTATAGCACTTGCATCCTCCAAAGGACCTCTCTTCCTCCTGGAACCCCTCTATGCGAACCTGGTGGGAACCGGGATTGAAGGGCTGGTCCAGCTTGATGTTGAGTGTGCCGGGAAAGGGCACAAATCCGAGCTTCTGGAAGAACTGATTGCGATAGCCCTGGCGCGAGATGTAATACTGCCCCTCACCCAGGCCGCTCACCACTCTTCCCCGCATGACCGTTGTTCTCTCTCCCACGAAGATCCTCTTATAATCCTGGTACTCGGAGAACAGCAGCAGCCTTCCGATCTCAGTGATCCTTATCTTCTGGCCTGTGCCAGTAACCTTGCGGTCGATGCAGCCCCTCCTCTCCAGTGAATATAGCTTGCGGCTGGCGGTTTGCGGGCTGGAGCCCAAGCGCATGGCCAGAGTAGCGCTGGACACTTGGATCTGACCGTGGAGCGCTCCCAGGAGCGCCAGATGCTTAAGTGTCTCGATATCCAAAACGAACCCCCATGAGTTCGATGAGTCGATTATCAGCGCTATATAATTGGCGGCCAGCGGGCCTGCCAGAAGAGAATTACCAGCGATAAATTCGCTTTATCGAGCCTTTCTCCTCCGCCCTCCTCCCGTGGTCAGGATCAGGTATATCGACTTGAAGGTATTGCCGATGAAAAACCTCGGTGGAGTCCTCTTGCCTATGATCTTCGTTCTTCCCGCCCGAATGGCATCTATCGCCCCCTCCGCGTCTGGGGCATCTATCTCTGTGACCCCCAGGCCGACAGTGGCTGCAAAATGCGAGTCACTTCCTGCGACCGCGGGAAGGTGGCGTCTCTTCGCCCCGATCAGAGCCCGAGCATTGGCTATGCCGAAGAGGTGCTTGGAGTTGTAGACCTCCACCGCATCGCAATCCGGTATGCGCCCGACGGCATGGCGGAAGGGGTGATAAGGATGGGGAACTATTGCTATCCCTCCCTGCTCATGGGCCAGATCGGCTGTTTCCTCCGGACTGAGCCCTCTTGGGGGCAGTTGGGTGATTCCCAGAACCAGCAGGTGGCCTTCTGAGGTTGTGACCTCTGCTCCGGGGATCAGAATCAGATCCAGTCGATCTTCTCGGATGATCTTCATCGCCTGCTGGGACCCCCTTAATGTATCATGATCGGTAATGGACAGGCCGCTCAGATCCCGGCGGGCGGCAGCTCTCAGAATAGTCCTGACATCGTCACGGCCGTCTGAGCAGTTGGAGTGGACGTGCAGATCAAACCTCATCCTGAGACCTCGGGTACAGCGAGGCAGCCCTGGAGAGCGGAAGCAGCAACAGTGGCAGGGCTGGCCAGATAGACCCGACCTCCTTTGCCCATTCTTCCCGGGAAGTTCCGGTTGGAGGTGGAGATGCATACCTCTCCCTCTGCCAGGACTCCCATATGGGCTCCAAGACAGGGACCACATCCCGGCGGACCGATCATTGCCCCTGCTTCCACCAGAGTCTGGATGATCCCCTTCTTCAGAGCATCGAGCAGAACCTCTCTTGAAGCCGGTATGACCAGTGTTCTGGCCCGAACCTTCTCTCCCTTCATTATTCTGGCCGCCACCTCCAGGTCCTCCAATCTTCCGTTCGTGCAGGTGCCGATGAAGGCCTGATCGATCTCCAGTCCAGCCAGTTCCGAGACCGGCCGGACATTATCCACTCGGAAGGGGACCGCCACCTGGGGTTCAAGGTCAGAAACATCGTAATCGTATTGCTCCTGGTACGAGTCCGGATCGGAGCAGACCGGCGTGTAAGGCTGGCGCGCCCGGTCACGGAGCCACTGTTCGGTCTTCTCGTCCGGCGGTACAATAGCTGCTTTAGCCCCCATCTCCACTCCCAGATTGCATAGGGTCATCCTCCCCGATATGCTCAGATCCTTTATGGCGGGACCGATATACTCGACCGCTTTGTAGGTGGCGCCATCTGCACCCAGATCTCCTATCACCATGAGAGCGATATCCTTGGCAGATACAAAAGGAGCGGCTCTGCCATCCACCCGCACTCCCAGGGTCTCGGGCACCCGGAACCAGAGCCTGCCGCAGGAGTAGATCTCGGCCATGTCCGTAGCCCCAACGCCTGTGCCAAAAGCCCCAAAAGCGCCATAAGTGCATGAATGGGAGTCCGCTCCCACCAACAATGTGCCGGGAAGGGCAAAGCCCTGCTCGGGGAAGACCTGATGGCAGACCCCGGTGCCGCAGTCGAAGAAGTGAGCGATCTTTTGCTCACGCACCCAGTCCCTCACCTCCCTTTGCAGATCGGCGGCTGTTTCATTATTGGCCGGAACTATGTGATCGAAGGGAACGACCACTCTCTCCGGGTCCCAAACCCTTTCTGACCCCATCTCCCGGAAGGATCTGATCGCCAGGACCGAAGTCCCGTCATGAGACATGGCATAGTCTATTTTCGCCTCCACGATCTCCCCCGGCTCCGCTATCCCGGTGTGACCGGAGGCACGGGAAAGTATCTTCTGGCTTATGCTCGCCATGTACCCTCCCCTTCAATGATACTCATGCTATCTCTCAATGGCGATCCTCCAATATCTCAGACAGATGTTATCGATCCTGATTTAATCCCGGCGTTTGCACTGAATCTCTTCCTCAGAGGGCATCATATACGCGATGTCCTCTGCTGGGTGGCGGTAGAGCCGGGAGCCAAGACGCTTCTGATCCAGTATATGGCCTATAAGGCCAATGCTGCGGCCCAGGGCGAAGAGGCCGTTCAGGTATCCCAGGCGCACCACCTCATCGATCTCTTCCTTGCTGAAGGCACCGCAGGAGCTCATCAAGTCGATGAACAGGATGCCGATGCATCCGTCAACATTCAGTATCAGGTTGCCCTTCTTGGCGGTGGTGAGCTCTTCTACCTGCAGAGCATAATTCAGAAGCTCGGTCGAGGGGAAGTTGGCACGAGCATAGTTTATGAGCAGCTGGACTCTCTTGTCCGGGTTCTTAACGCTCTTGATCTTGTGGCCTATGCCAGGGATGTTGATTCCCTTCTTTTTCATCTCGCTCACAAACTGCTCCGGAGCCAGGCCGGTCTCTCGTGCTCGCTTGAACTCCCGGGCAGCATCGTCGATCGCCCCGCCAAACCTGGGTCCGATGGTCAAAAGACCGCTGCATAACGATGAGATCAGATCCTTTCCTGCACAGGAGGCTACTATGGCGTTGTGTGCTCCTGAGACCGCCGGGCCGTGGTCCGCCACGATCTGTATGACCAGCTCAATGAAGTGAGCGGCATAATCAGGCAGCTCCTTCTTGAACCACAACAGGCCGATGACCCCTCCTATTCCCATCTTTCGGTCCAGGACATCGGACAGCTTCCTTCCCGCATAGAGAAGCTCCTCTCCGCTGTCATCGGATATCGTGCAGATGAATGTGGTGGGCTTGCGGATATCGCCAGAAGCCAGGGCTTTGCTGTAGTCGGTGGGTATGCGGGGAACCTCAGGCTCATCGAACCTCTGCACCACGCCCTGAGAGAGAAGCATATCATAGACCTGGCGCACCACATCTCCGTAATCGTCGAATGAGCGTGGCACGTAAGCACCAGCCTGGCGGAACGCGTCGTTCTTGGCCTGGGCGGTCTCTTTTTCGGTGTTGGCCTTGGCACCGGCATGGCCGAACTGGACGCTGGCCGGGAGGTAAGGAGAGCAGGTCCCTGTAACCCAGGCTACCAGAGGCTTGGTGATCTTCTTCTCTTTCAGGGCCTGGATGATCATATACTCATCCTCTCCTCCTAACTCCCCCAGGCAGGCGATCATCTTGATGGCTGGATTTCTCTCATAGCGGAGGATATGGTCGAGCATGTTCGATCCAGGGTAGCGGTCTCCTCCGATGGCCACCCCCTCATAGATGCCATCGGAGTTCCTGGAGATGATATTGAATGCCTCATTGAGCATGCCGCCGGACTTGGAGACGAAGCCCACGCATCCTGGCCGGTAGAGCTTGGAGGCGATGATATTCTCGATTGTGCCAGCGGTGTTACCTATGCGGAAGGCACCTGCTGTCATTCCTCCCACGGTCGCCGGACCGATGACGATCTTGCCCTGCTTTCTAGCTACAGCGGCCAACACTCTGGACTGCCTCTCAGGCACGCCCTCAGCGATGACGGCGACGACGCGAATGGTGTCCTCCTCCAATGCCTCCATGGTGGTCTCAAAAGCTGAGCGGTGGCTGGCGAAGTTGACCATCACATCTGCATCCGGATAGGCGGCTGCTGCCTGGGAGATGGTCTTGTACATGGGCAGGATTATCTCTTTGGTTCCCCAGAAGGCTTTATGGATCCCGGCTCTGTTCGGGTTTATGATGGCCGAGATGCTGGGTGACTCCCGCTTGCAGATGTAATCAAAGTCCAGCATGCGCTGGATGGCATTGGTCTGATAGCCATAGACGAATGCTTTTGTATTTCTATCAAAGAGAACGTAATCTTTCCTGCTCATTGATTCTCCTCCAGTGCCAGGGGGACGATTCTCGTCATATGGGTCTCTGGTCCATGAACCTCAATAGGAATCCCAAGCCTCTCGCCCAGATCCCGCATGAGCTTCAGGCCTTGCTCGTAGTTCGGCCCTCCCCGGCGCACATAGATCCTAACCCCTGCCTCTTGCAGCTTCTGCTGGTATTCCTCCAGGGCCGTGACCACTCCTTTGAAGGTCTTGGCCACATCGGTGAAATTGGCTATGGCCCCGCCAATGAGCAGCACCTTACCCTTTGGGTTTTTGGTGCGTGTCATCAGGTCAAGGATGGTGCATGTGTAGTGGTAGGTCTCCTCTGTGTTAGGATCTCCGCTGTACTCACCATAATTGGCCATCTCATCGGCATGACCAAGATCGCAGATGGTGTCGGCGTAGATCACACTTGCCCCGCCGCCGGCGACCATTGTCCAGATCCTTCCCTCAGGATTGAGGATGGTGAGCTTGAGAGAGGCACCTGTCTTGGAATCGATCTCCTTGATGAACAGCTCCTCTTTGGAAGGAGTCCTGCCGAATGGTTCCGGGAAGACCAGGCCCGACCATCTCTTCTTCTGCCAGTACTCCTCTGCGTCATCCAACTTCGCCACCATATCCAGGGGGATGATGGAGGAGCCTTCAAATGTGAATGGGTTGATCTCCAGGTAAGCAAATCCAGTATCGCTATAAAACCGCCATAATGCGGTGATGAACTTCTCTATCGCAGCCTTTCTCTCTCCCAGCTCAGCCGGCAGCCTGGAGCCTATGTCCACCTCTTCTATCCCTTTCAGGGTGTCCACGTGAATACAGACTACCTTGTCCCAGTTCTCCTCTACGCCAACGCCGCCTTCCATTGAGAAGAAGATGTTTTCCCCTTCATAATCTGAACTGATGGCCACATAATACTCCTCTTTGTGAGGGGTGAAAGGCTCTATCAGGAAATAGGACAGCCTGCCGGTTATTCCACCTATGGTAACCTCCAGACCCATTTTCTCTTTGAGGTATCCCTTTGCTTTCTCCCAGTCTGCATCCAGAAGAACCAGGCCTAGCTTTCCTCTCTTGCCGAAGAGCTGGTCCGGCTTGACCACAAGCCTGGTCGTCTTCAGCCAGGGGTTTGCACTCTCCAGCTCCTCCAGATCCGTCTCGGGCCCGACCAATGCCAGGTTCCCTTTGTATGAGAAATCATCGAGGTACTGGGGAAGGTATCTGGCCAACAGATTCTTCGCGTCAAATTCCCTGATGCCTCTTTGTGCCATGTCAAAAACCACCTTCGCCGCCCTAATGCTCTTCCTATTTACAAACTTTTCTACGGGATAAGATATTTGTTTCGGGAAAATATTGAGATTTTCCTGGAGGACTGGTTCATTTGATGCATCCCGCTTCTGAAACATCTAAGGTCGAACCGGCAGCTGCAGTTTTAGCCGGGATAGAGAAGAGGTATCTGGCCTGTCAGAACTGCCCGCCGGAGCCGAATCTGGACAAGACGCGCGGTTGCCGGGACCTGCCGGAGGGGATAGAGAGGTGTTCCTCCTGCGGGAGAGCGACGCTTGATGCGGTAATGCTGGATGCTCTTCATATCTTGCATGATTTCGGTCTGCGCGACGACCAGGATACTTTGAGAAGCGTTGGATCGCCGCTGATTGTTGTGGGCTATCCTCTGGCCTACTCCCCTCGCCTGGGGCCGGACAGCCTGATCATCCAGGGGCAAAATATCTCCCAAGAAGCGGCCCGAGCGATGGTGGAGCGGATACCTGAGATCAGGGGGGTCATCCTCTTTCAGGGCGTTCCCGGGATGCACAATACAGGTACCAGGCCCCTGGAGAACCTCCTATTAGCTGGGTCCGATCTGAGAGCGGACATCTGCCAGAGCTTTTTTGGGGAATTGGTCATTTACAAGAATCAGTCGAAGATCCATATCGAGTTCTCCAGGCATAGTGCTCCCAAAATGAGAATCATAGAGCAGCTAATGCTGCGGGGGAAGACTTCTCATGTGGTGGACGGGCTGTGCGGCCCGGGAACGCTGGGACTTATGTGTGCCCTGGCCGGTTGCGAGCAGGTGGTCCTGAACGATGCCTGGCTGCCGGCGGTGCAGAATGTTCTCCTCAACCTGAAGGCCAATCAAGAGCTGCTGGGGATAGAGGAGATAGAATATCCAGAGGTCCCCTTCCAGGATTTAGGAACAAAACCGGTACTGGTAGGCAGTGCTCGCGGTGTTTGTGACATAGAGGTCTATCACGGCGATCTTGCCAGGCTCTTTGAGAGGGTCCGGCCTGCCGATGTATGCCTGATCGATCATTTTCCGGGATCGGATACCGCACCACTGGAGAAGGCCTGTCGATGCTGCAAAGAGGTAGTGATTATCTAGCTATCGAATGAGCGTTCAAAAACCGATGATAAATGGGACAGCGCGGATTCGAACCGCGGTCCAAGAGTCCCAAACCCTCGAGGATAGACCAGGCTACCCCACTGTCCCAACAGCGAGTGCTTCCTTCTGGTATGTCGTCCTTAAAAGCCTTTTGCTAATCTTTTCTCCGCCCCGGATATCAAAGGCTCTCGGTTTATCTTCTTGACCAGGTAAGCGGTGGCTATGCCTCCTATGGCGGTGAGCATCCACAACTGCACCAGGCGGATGAGGATGGTTGCCGCCACTGCGGAGTGCATGGGAATGCCGATGGCGGTAAAAAGAGTGCTCATCACTATGTCCACCAGCCCTACCCCGCCGGGCAGGAATACGGGCAGCATCTGCAGGAAAATCATGACCGAATAGACGGCCAGGACCGCCCACAGGGGGACTGTCACCCCCATCGACCGGAATACGACCACCGCCACCATGGTCATGCACAGCCATGCCGCCAGGGCCCAGAAGGTGCTGATGATGAGGGTTTTTTTGTGCTCCGCCAGCAGTATCATGGAGCGGTGAAACCGGCCCAGTATGCGGCTGCATTGGCTCCTGTCGATATGGATAGGAAACAATCCCTCCAGGTAATTGATGATGGCAAAAGCGATCCTCTCCAGCCAGTCGTCGGCAAAGCAGATGGCAAAGAATATGGCATTTAAGACGAGCAGGACCAGGGCTATGGTGTAGCATGTGGCCAGAGCCCAGGGAGGGGCATTGGTGGCCAGGTCCAGGTATGCGAGTCCAATGGCCGTTCCCAGGAAGAAGGGTATGGCTGTGATTATCCTGGTGGTGGCCACGGTGGCCGAGGACTGGTCGATTCGCGATCCGCCGTCCAGCTTTTCCAGGAAATAGACTCGGGCCGTCTCCCCGGAGAAGCTGCCTGAGGGAATTAGGTTGTTCATGAAGCCGCAGGAGAGATAGATGAGAAAAATGTCCCGGATGGGGACTTTATAGTCGAGCTTGAGGACTATAGCTCTCCAGGCCAAAGCATCGCAAAATACCCCAAGCAGGGCCAGAAGGACGGCCAGGGCAAAGAGGCTCATACCGACGCTCCTCAAGCTGTCGATCACACCCTGGTAGCCGGCATGGTAGAGATAGAGAAAATAGGCGAGGAGGCCTACAGCAATCAAAGCTATTGATTTCTTTGGTTGAATTGTAGGAAGCTCGATCTCGCTCTTCACACATCGGGTAAGGGGGCAGTTGGTTAAAAATATTCCGTTTAATCGGTCTAATCACAACCTTTTTAAATCCTGATTTGATAGGTTGATCCCATGGGAAAGACAGGAAGCATAGAATGGGTTAAGATCAAGGGCAGAAAGGGCCAGGTCAGGCAGGTAACCAAGGCCGAGACCACTCATAAGAAGCCCGGTCCGTTGCAGAAATATACCGCCTCTGGTTCCAGAGTTAAAAAGATAAAGAGATCTATTAAGGCCACTCAGATCAGAACATGATTTCCCAAGACGTAGTATTGGTACGCTACGGGGAAATCGCTCTTAAGGACAGCTGGACCAGGCAGAGTTGGGAGCGGATCCTGAAGAGCAATATAGGATTCTGTTTGCAGAGAGCGGGGGTGGATCACCGGATCTCAGGAAGCGAGGGCCGGATATTCATCCATACCCCGGATATGAGGGCGGTTGGTGTTGCCGCCCAGGTTTTTGGAGTCGTCTCTGTCAGTTCTGCTCAGACTGTGCCCCCCAATCTCGACGATATCAGCCGGGCGGCGGTGAAGGCCGCTCTGGATAGGATGGAGAGAGCAGTGAAAGCTGGCGGTCCCCTGCAAACATTTGCCATCCGCCCCCGGCGGTTTGGGGTCCCTTTCTCCAGCGTAAAGATCGGCCAGATAGCGGGCGAAGCAGTTAGACTGGCCACTGGCGCAGCAGTTGACCTCGATGATCCCCAGCTGGAGATATTCGTCGAGGCGAGACGAGAGGGAGCATACATCTTCACCGATGTGGTGCCAGGCCTGGGGGGATTGCCTTTGGGCTCGCAGGGTAAGATGCTGGCATTGATCTCCGGGGGGATCGATTCGCCTGTTGCCGCCTGGATGATGATGAGGAGAGGCTGCCCGGTCTCTTTATTGCACTTCGACTCCCGGCCTTATGCCGATTCCATAGAACAGTCCCGAAGATGCGCCGAGGTTTTAGCGGAGTGGACCTGCGGCAGAAAGATCAATTTCATCACCGTTCCCATAAAGAGGGGAATAGAGAAGATCCAGACGAATTATCCTCGAGCCACCTGCATCCTCTGTCGGCGATTGATGTACCGAATAGCGGCCCAGGTTATGGAAAAGGAGAGGGCTCTGGGGCTGGTCACCGGCTATTCCCTGGGTCAGGTGGCAAGCCAGACAGCAGAGAACATCCTGGCAGAACAGGCGGCGATAGGGGTTCCGGTCTATCATCCTCTCATTGCATTGGACAAGTCGGAGATAATCGATCTGGCCAGGAAGATCGGCACCTATGATGTTACCATAGAGACCAAGTCCTGCACCGCTGTCCCCAGCAAGCCCATGACCAGAGCGAAGAGGGAGGAGATCCAGCGGGCGGAGGAGGATCTGGGCCTGGTGGGAATCGCTCAATCTTTGGCCTCGGAGATGACGGTGAGCAGAATTGGGATCGAAATTGATTCAGGGGAAGATTCCAGGGCTAAGGTCGATCAATGAGGTAATCCGTCTTTGGGCCTATTTTGCCTCATCTGCCGAGCTTTCGAAGAAAACATAAATATTTAAATAAGTTCTAAATAGTTAAACGGCGGCAGCGCACCTCGCTGCAAGCAGATGGGGCATCCAAGGCGCTGCCGCATGAAAGCGGAATCAGGTCAACCAGATCCGAAAGCGAAGCATGTTCACATCGTTTAGAGTCATTCGAATTCCAGCAAATTCATTTGCTTGTATGCATCTTTTTCTTCCTTTGTCCCTTGCATTTGCATCAATTTTGATGGTGAATATTTAGGGGCAGATTACTCGCACAATTCAGCGAAGAGCCGTCTTTTTGGGCTTTCTCTTTCTGCCCGAGCGGCCAGAGATATTGCGCAGAAAATAAAAATAGCTTATCGCCAAGATCAGGATAATAGCTATCCCGGCGGGCAAAATATACCAGGTCTTTAGATATGAATCTTCTTTTACGTCCACCAGGAGGGCGATATTCTCTCTCCTCTCGCTTCCCTGAAGGGTCGCATCCTCCTCTCTTCCAGGGGGTGCGGTCAGATAAGATATGCTGCAGGGAAGAGGGCAGTATCCTGGGGTAGCATTGGCATCTGTGAACACCACAAGGTCAATTGATGCCACAGATCCAGCCTCAAGCCTAGCCACTCTGCTCGATTGACGTTCCGCCGGCGAATTTTTATTATTTTTTTTCGTTTCAATTGCTTCATCTTCATCCCATTCATCACCCTCCAGGATAAACGGCGGAATGGCTCTTGCCTCTAGCTGCAGGTCAAAGGCGGTCTCATCTCCCTCATTGGCTACCACTACCTCCAGGCCGGAGCGCTCTCCTGGAATTGCCGCTCCTTTGACCTCTTTTATCTCGATCCTCGGACCGAGGACGACCTTGACCGGCAGGGGGATCTCTTTGGTCAGCTGCTCGTAGTTGAATATGATATAAGGAGCGTTATCGTTTCCAGAGGTCGAAATTCTCTCCAGGTGAGAGTAGTTCAGGCGCAGCTGGGCGGGGTAGACGCCCACCTCTGCTCCTTCTGCCAGGGCCATGAACTCCACCGACGCCCACCTCTGCTCCTTCTGCCAGGGCCATGAACTCCACAGTGGTGCTCTCCTTCGGACCCAAGGAGCCGGCCATCTGGGGCGCAGATAAAACCTGGATCCTATTGTCATCGAAAGTAAGCTCTGCCACGATGCAGCTGGCTCGTGCCGGATCAAGAGCCGTCTTCTTGACAGCACCTCGATGGGAGGCATTGTTGAATAGCTCAAGGGCGACGGTGGAAGGGCTATCCAGGTCCAGCCGGCCAGATAGGGATGAGATCTCGATTTTGGGAGCAACACTATTCTCATCTTGTCTATTCTCATCTTGTCCAGAATTCAGGGCGGCAGCGGCCGGGAAAAAAGAATGGAAGGAGAGAAAAAGCAAGATTAATACAGCGGTAACAGTGGCTGCATAGGCAGATCCTGGCCCTGATCCAATTGGCCGCTTTTTCATGAATGCAGTGAGAATCTGCATCTTTTTAACTTTTCTGGCCATAGAGAGTTCGAAGATGATGTAGCAAGGTATGAGGAACTGATTTTTTTGGCTCTTCGCTAAATTATGTGGGTATTGTCCTCCCGAGAAATTTTCTTTGTGCCTTGGTGTCTTGGTGGTGAGGCCCATGCATACCGATTTCACCACGGAGGCACAAGGGCGCAAAGACGAGGAAGAAATAGAATCTCCAGGTTTACCCACAGAAAACAGCGAAGAACCGATTTTTTGATGATGAGTAAATATATGATGAAGATATATCAAGATAAGGAAATACATTAGATCAAAGAGAATTGAAAGGAGGGATCATGCTCCGCAAAAGAATGAAGAAGGCCAAGCTTGATCTCTCTATCCCTGGCTTCGGATGCACGCGCCTGCCCGTAACCACTGAAGGCAAAATAGACGAAAGCCAGGCAGCTGAAATAATACTGCAATTGGAGGCTGAATGTCTGGGAATTGTGGTATGACGAAAGTTCCAAGTCCAGATTATGTCAACCCTATCGGTCTGGTGTCTGCCATTATCCATGCTGAAAAAAACAGTCACGATGCGGACTATGATCTTTGTCTTATCGATCCCCGGAAAAAATGCTGCAAGGATAGGAGATTCTGATTGAGGCTATGATAGCCGACAATCCGACAAGCGGATATGCTCGAACTCCAAGCTAACTCAGTTTGCTTGCACCTTTTTCTGCTTTCCTGCCCTCCGACTATATCCCAGATCCGCTCGCATCATTCTCCAATGCTGCCGCCTGTTCTGCGCGCAGGCCCTTGTGCACCACCCCGCAGATCCTCCTGGTAATCAGCTCTGGATCCTGATGCTGGAAGACGTTTCTCCCAATGGCCACTCCCCGTGCTCCTGAATTGATCGCCCCCTCCACCATGCGGAGCAGGTCCAGCTCCGTCTCCACCTTGGGTCCGCCGGCAATCACCACCGGAACCGGGCAGCTCTCGACCACACTGGCAAAGCTCTCCGGGTCTCCGGAGTAGTTGGTCTTGACGATATCCGCTCCCAGCTCCGCCCCCACCCGAGCGGCATGGGCGATGCTATCCGCTGAATACTCGTCCTTGATCTTCTTTCCCCGTGGGTACATCATGGCTAAGAGGGGCATGCCCCATTCCTGGCAGTGGCGGGAGATCTCGCCTAGAGTCGAGAGCATGCGGCTCTCATCCTCTGCTCCCACATTTACGTGAATGCTAACTGCATCCGCTCCGATCTTCAATGCCTCCTCCACCGTGGCTACCAGGACCTTGTTGTTCGGATCTGGGCCAAGGGCGGTGGAGGCGGAAAGATGGATGATCAGGCCGAGGTCCCGGCCGTAGCCTCGATGGCCGAAGGTGGCCGCTCCCTTGTGCACCACCGCGGCATCTGCTCCTCCCCGGGCCACGGCATCGGCGATGTTCTTGACGCTCTTGATTCCCTTAATCGGTCCTACGGTCACTCCATGGTCCATGGGGATTATGACTGCGTTTCCGGTACTGCGGTTGAATATCCTCTCCATGCGAATCGATGTACCTCTCAATCTCGGCAACTCCTGAGTTATTAATCTGCATCAAATGGTTGGTGTACCTTTTAGTACATTATAGTATATTTCAATGCTACAATGAGCAATATTGTGTATTTATAGTTTCCGTTCGGGGTCATGCGGGATTAGAGGAGAAGCAAAGGATGAGTGAAGATGAGAATCAAGGGCGGGCAAAGGTGAAAAAAGTTGAGGTAAGGGCTAAGCAGAGAAGAGGATGAGTAAAAGAGGATGGGTAAGCCTGAAATAGGGGAAAAACTCCGTATCCATTGAGTGATTTCGATGGGTTTTGGTGTATCTGATCAGCTACGAACGACAGCAGGATCTGCTTTTTTCCTATCACTGCTGGCGGCTGTTTCTCTGATTATGTTATTCAGCACTGCACTGGCGGGCACGGAGACCGGGGAGTTCTGTCCTACCTGCCCTGACTGGACGAACCTGGACGGCTGGTATGCCCAAAAGGAGTCCTATGAGAACGGCATGTATAGTCCTAGTCCTCCTGTCCAGCAGAGCATGGCAAATCCGCAGGCGCAGGCGGTAGCTGTATCAACTCCTATAGAGGCTGCGAACTATCCTAGCGCTTCTCTCCTCACCCGAGCGGATTCGATAGAAAGCGATAGAATCATCCTGGATGTGCGCTCTGCCCAAGATTACCAGGAAGGGCATATTCCAGGGGCTCGCAACATCTACTGGAGGGATTTGCAAAGGGACGGAGTCTTGGATCCGACCACGGCCCAGGACGCTTTGGGCCGGGCGGGGGTAACCAGCAGCGATCGGCTCCTCATCTATGGCGATTGCGATGATGAGGGTGCGCCCTTTGTCTTCTGGGCCCTATCATACCTTGGGCATGAGGAGATCAGCCTGCTTGATGGAGGAATTGATGCAGCTGTTGATGCTGGTTTATCTCTGAGCGCAAATGCACCTTCTGCTCTGCCTGCCAACTATAGCGGCCATATAGTGCCATGGCTCTTGGTGACCCCAGAGAGCCTTGACGGCATGCTCCAGATGGCCGATGTCAGCATTCTGGATGCACGGGATTTTTCCGAATATGGCAAGAACAGGATCACCAACGAGGCCATGCCCCTGAGCCTGGATAAGATCTACAAAGATTCAAAGATAAGAGATGCCAGCATCCTGGAGGACCTCTTTAGCCGGCGGCTGGATGACTCTGGGACGATCATCGTCTATGGGACGCCAGAAGCCTACAGCCTCTTTTTCTCCCTCCAGCTTATGGGCTACAATGCCACCCTGCTGGAGGGTGACTGGTGGAAGGAGAGCAGGTGGGCAGTCAGCAATGTTGCTTAAGGCTGGACAAAAATAAGTGGGCAAAAGAAAGTTGCCCCATTTTTTCCTTATGATCTTTCTTTCCTGTCTTATGTGTCTTTTATTCTTGAGTTTCCTTAAGAATCTTTAAGAATCCTTAAGAATCTTTAAGAATTCATTAAGAATCTTTAAGAATCTTAAGAATCCTTAAGCAGCGCTCTTGTCGCCAACTCCAGCGCCTCAGCCGACCCCAGTTCCGGGCTCCAGCCCAGCCTCTTGATCTTCTCAATAGAAAGGAGCATCAGCTTTACGTCACCCTTCCAGCCCCGGCCATCGATCCCACCGGTATAGCTGTACTCGACCCCATCCAGACCCATCTGCCGGACAACGATATCTGCAATCCCGGTGACATCCACCGAATCCTCAGAGCCTATGTTGAAGACATTGACCTGGTCCGCGGAGTGCTCCACGGCATGGATCATGGCCCGAACGCAGTCTTTCACCTCCAGATAGGACTTGCGCTGCTTTCCTGAGCCTAAAATCTCCAGTTTGTGAGGATTTTCCCGCAGCTTTCTGATGAAGTCCACCAGGACGCCATGCGTGCCCCGCTCGCCCACGATATTGGCAAAGCGGTAGATCCAGGACTGCATCTCGAAGGTATGGCAGTATGAGGAGATCAATGCCTCACAACAGAGCTTGGAGGCCCCGTAAAGGGAGATGGGCAAAAGGGGCCCATATTCCTCTGGAGTGGGGACAACCTCAGCTTCGCCATAGACGGTGGAGGTGGAGGTGAATGCCACCTGGCGGACGCCACTTCTTCTCATCGCTTCCAGGAGATTGTAGGTGGCGAGAACATTCTGCTCCAGGTGAATATGAGTGTCCTCTGCCCCCAATTTCACGTCTGGATTTGCAGCCAAGTGGAAGATGAAGTCCTTTCCCGATACAGCTTCATCCAGCAATTCTGGATTCATGAGGTCTCCGGTGAGGAGGTGAAAATGCGCATTATCCTGATAGGGCGCGAGGAATTCCATTCTTCCTGAACTGAAGTTGTCCAGCACTGTCACCTCATTATCCAAAAGCAATCTTTCCACCAGGTGGCTGCCTATGAAGCCTGCACCTCCGGTTACGAGTACTAATCTATCCTTTAGCATCATCGTATGGATATCTCTTCAAGCTAATCAAGATTGTGGAGAGCGGCAGAGCTGAAGATACTATTTCGCTCTCGTCTTCGTGCCTTTGTGCCTCTGTGGTGAAATCGGGATGCTTGGGCCTCACCACCAAGACACCAAGGCATAAAGAAAATTTCTCTGGAGTACAATACCCGCACAATTTGGCGAAGAGCCATTTTTTTTATGCACAGCGCGAGCCGGCCCTGCGGTCCGCGACCAACAGCCCTCAACGCCGGGAGTGGCCTGGGTACGATGGTAGCAAGCCGCTGATGGGTTGTGATATATTGGCATTTATATTCTCCAGGCGGGCCCAAAATCAGTCAGTCTCTGCCCTCGAAACCATGAATCAATAAGGTATGATTCAGTCCCAGAGACTGGTAGGGCTTATAGATATCGATTGCAAACAGTCTTTCGCCAGAGTTTAAATACCCCTTTACATCCGATAGGCTGGCGAAAGGACCTCCATTAAAAGGACCTTTCAGGCGAAAGATTTAAGCCAAATAGGCTCTTTTGAGGGGCTATTGCAAGGCCCATCCCGACGAAAAGGGAATTGAAACGATCATCTCCTTCCCAATTCCAGAAGGAGATGCATGATTGCAAGGCCCATCCCGACGAAAAGGGAATTGAAACTCCAGTTCCCCAGGATAATCGATGGTGTCACATGCGACATTGCAAGGCCCATCCCGACGAAAAGGGAATTGAAACGTATGGTGTTATCGCCTTCCATCCAGGAGTGGATAGTATTGCAAGGCCCATCCCGACGAAAAGGGAATTGAAACTAGCATCATGAGCACCGTGGAGTTCTTGAAGCGGTCTCGATTGCAAGGCCCATCCCGACGAAAAGGGAATTGAAACTATTTACTCATCGAGTCGTGATCTACAAGCCCGGATATTGCAAGGCCCATCCCGACGAAAAGGGAATTGAAACCGTTTTTCCGACACTTCGCATGCCAGGCCGGGGCTCGAATTGCAAGGCCCATCCCGACGAAAAGGGAATTGAAACCCAATTTTTCATTAATTTGTGCCCCAATTACAATATCACATTGCAAGGCCCATCCCGACGAAAAGGGAATTGAAACTCAACAGCTCTTGAATGGTGCGCAGCCTTTGGCCCAATTATTGCAAGGCCCATCCCGACGAAAAGGGAATTGAAACACGAAATCACACAATTTGACATCGCCGTCTCCACCATGCATTGCAAGGCCCATCCCGACGAAAAGGGAATTGAAACTCCAATGTGCTTATCGATCCCTCCGCCGCTTCCTTTAGGATTGCAAGGCCCATCCCGACGAAAAGGGAATTGAAACGGCATAGAAGTTGACTGACTCGTTGCCAAGCAGGGTATCATTGCAAGGCCCATCCCGACGAAAAGGGAATTGAAACCAAACATATCTTTTAAGATTTCTTGAGTAGTTGCACCATTGCAAGGCCCATCCCGACGAAAAGGGAATTGAAACTAACATCAGCTTAGATCTGCTGTCTGAGGAAGAAGAATTGCAAGGCCCATCCCGACGAAAAGGGAATTGAAACTCCAGTATATCAGCGTTGGTAGTGAGCTCCGCCAAGATGGATTGCAAGGCCCATCCCGACGAAAAGGGAATTGAAACCTGCAGAGCCCACAGCGACCTATATAGACGGGGGTTCAGATTGCAAGGCCCATCCCGACGAA
>JGI12104J13512_1001121_pt1 | contig 20825 bp, 15 predicted proteins | sample TerdegcTABiofilm_FD_13512 | JGI IMG/M metagenome (IMG submission 13512)
ACCAAGCCGGCCGCCGGTAAACGCCGCTCTTTTCCAGCCCTTCTTACTTTAGCGGCAGGGGCCGTTATTTTATCCAGGGCTTGTAAAGCACCCTCGGCTTTTTGCTCCTGCAGGGCGCCCAGCATTGCGTTCAAGATTAAGATGGTCACTATGGCCAGGGCGTCATTGAATTCGCCCATTGCTATGCAGACCACTGCCGAGGCCATCAAAGCTTTTACCAGAAAGTCCTTAAGCTGGTCCGACATCCTGGAGAAAAAACCCCGCGGCTCTGCCTCGGCCAATTTATTGGGGCCGAATAAATTCATTCTCTGCAGCACCTGAGGTCTATTCAGGCCGTTTTCAAGGTCTGTTTTCAGTTTTTGTAGGGCTTCATCCACCGACAGTTTGTGCAAATCGCTAAAGTTAAATTGTGACCGTGGTTCCTGCCGGAAGGTTTCAAGGTGATTATCAGTGAGAGCCAAAGCCGCGGCTATTTCCTGCCGTGCTGCCGGCAGCGAACGGCAGCGGTTTTTTGAGCGGTGGAGGCTGCCTGACAATAGCCGCAAAGAATTCGCCCCTACAAATATAGAAATCAAATTGTTATATACAGAGGCGGCCATCGGCGGCAGCCGGCCTGTTGCCCCCAAAGCCAAACCGGTAAAGTTGGCTGCCAGGACCAAAGTTAAATTTTGTTTGACCCGCAGTTCACCGGTCTTTGCCGTGCGGAATACTTCCGGTAATAAGGCGGGTCTGGAAATAACCACATCAACTGTGTTGCATTTTAGACTGGAAGCCAGGCAAATACTGACGTCAGCGACTTGCAATAGCGGAGAGTCGTCTGTATCTCCCATCAATAAAGCGATCTTTTTACCCTGGCGCTTTAAATTGCCGATAAGCCCTACTTTGTCTTGAACTGTTAAACCCGGCCAGACCTGGTGTATTCCGATTTCATGGGCGGACTGCCGCAATACGCGGCTATCCTTTTCCACGGTTAAGCCTATGTTATTGATTCCCAGGGCACGCAAGCCATTAACCAGTTCACGCGGATCAGCTGCTCGATACCGCTTGATCCCGATTAAGCCGGCTAACCGGCCTTGCGTGGCGATAAGTACCGGAAGCTGACCGAGATGCCGCAAACGACGGGCTTTGAGAAAAAACCATTTGGTCTCGACGCCGCCTGCTGTTAGAATATCTTCGTTACCCGCTAGCACCGGTTTTATTTCCCCTGAGCCGTTATTTGTTGATTTTAAGCGGTATACCCGGGCTGCCAGCGCTTTCCTTAAGACCAGGCAATGGTGGTTATCCATTTGGCATGAAGCCTCTGCTGCCAAGTCAAGCAATTCTTTCTTGGTAATCCCGGGCGCCGGTAGAATGTCCGCCACCTGGTATGATGCTTCAGACAGCGTCTCTACGCTGGTGAAAACAACTGTGTCTACAGCTGAAAGAAGCTCAAGTGTATGCTCGTCCCGGTAAAGAATTCCTTTTCTCCCGGCTCCGGCCATCGCCGCGGTAGCCGCGGTAGGGGCGGCAAGGCCGGCAGGAGACGGATTGGCCGCCAGCAGCATGGCTAACCCTCTTTGAAGGCCGCCGGCGCCGCCGACTAATCCAGATAATGAAGCCAGCCCGAATACCGGCAGCACTGCCCTGCGGCCATACGCTTGTCCGGCCGCACGCCAACGGGGAATTTTTGCTCTCTCTTGTTTCTGCCCCGGTCCTCCTTTTGTTTCCGGCAGTTCCGGCAGCGCGTTGCGATAGCTCCGAAGCACCAGGAACTGTCCAAGGGCGGTCAGGTTGGTCAGCCAGATTACCAGCAGTCCGGGAATGCTTTCTCGCAAAAAAATGGTGCTCAAGGCTATTGCGCTCATCAATAAATCGTGATTGATCCTGCCTTTAGCCAGGCTTTGCAACCCGCTGTGTAAAACCGGATAACCGGAAACGATGGCAGTGATTGCTGCCAGGTTGAAAATACCGGAGCTTTCGGCCAGAGGGGTGCGGCCAAACAAGACGCGCTTTAGACCTAAATAGGCCAGTATTCCTCCCCCCATGGCCACATTAAGCAGTTGCTCGCTGATAGGCAAATCTTCCGGCTCCCGGAGCTTCTGCCAAGCTAAAGCGGATGCCCCGTTGTTCTTCGGAGGCAGCTGGAACCCATACGCTGGGCAATTATTAAGATCATTAATGGTTTTAATCAATTTGTTTGGTTTTACCTGCGTTTCGTTAAAAACTATCAATACCCGGCCTGTCAGCGGGTTTGCCTGCGCCCGGCGGACACCGGCCATTTCGGTTATTCTCCGGTGAATGCCCGAGGCCATCAACCAGTTGCCCTTTAGCCCTGGCACCGATATCCTTATTCGGCCGGGCAAACGGTGAACTATCTCCGTCCCAGCAGCCTGCCCATAATTATTTTTATTCAAATGCTCATTATTCACCCCCTCAATCGGATATTAACCGCTATTTTCTCCCGTTTCTTTTGTTTTATGTTAGAACAGTTTACGTTTAATTATGGAAAAGGCGATTAAGTATTTTTTTGTAAAAATCGTTAAATATGCATATCAAAACGGTTAATAGAAAAGATAAAATTCAGGATGCTGCTTTTGTCTTAAGAGCAATCACATTTGTGTTATATTTATTGACGAACTATTAATAGGCCAAAACAAATAATGATATTAAAAACACCTTTCCCCACAAGTGATGAAAATGAAATAATTTTAAATATAAAAACTTTAAATAAACACTGCAGAAAATATAAAAAAAATATATTAGACCTGAAAAAGATATTAATATAAAATAATTTTATTATTAAGGAAAGAGGTGATCATATTAAAAGAAGTAAAAAGATCATCCTGTTGTCCCACTGTATTCTCAATGCTAACTCAAAAGTTGAAGGACTAAGTGGTTATGCGGCAATAATTTCCGAAATAGTAAGTATGTTAATAGAAAAGGAAATTGCCATAATACAGCTTCCTTGCCCTGAAATGACAGTTTACGGTATTAAAAGATGGGGGCACGTAAGGGAACAATTTGATACGCCTTTCTTTAGGGAAAAATGCCGGGAAATTATTAAACCAATTATTTATCAATTAATTGATTATGTAAAAAATGGATATAAAATTATTGGCATAATCGGCATAGACGGAAGTCCGAGCTGTGGTGTGAGTAAGACATGCTCTGGCGACTGGGGAGGGGAATTATCAGCAAATATCAATGATGCTAAAGAAAAGCTCAGCACGGCAGCATTTATTAATGAATCTGGGATTTTTATTGAGGAAATTGCTAAATTATTAAACAGTAACAATCTTTCTATGCCAATTGCCGCAATAGATGAAATAGATGTTAGGAGCTCGATAAGCAATATTAAACAATTTATTTGTAAAGATATTAATGAATGATATGAGATTCAGGGAGGGGTTAAAATTTGGCAAAAAAAATATTGAAAAACACACTGTTATTAGTACTTATTTTATCAGTATCTGCCCTAATGGCTGCATGTTCTTCAAAAATCGAATCCGGTAGTCAGAATAACCAAGATAATTCTTGGCAAAGGGTTAAGGAAAGCGATAAGCTCATTGTTGGTCTTTGTGCGGCATATCCTCCATTTGAATCAAGAAACGAGAAAAACGGAGAGATTGAAGGTTTTGATATAGACCTTGCCAGTGCATTGACTAAAGAACTCGGAATAGGTGTAGAAATCAAGGATGCGGAATGGCCGGCTCTGCTCGGGGGACTGACTAAAGGTGATTATGATGTTTTGATTACATGTATGTCAAAAAAGGAAGCGGCAGCAGAAAATGTTAATATGAGTGACGTTTATTATAACCTGAACGATATAATAGTAGTACGGGAAGATGACAAAAATATTAATTCAGCGGATGATCTCAAGGGCAAGGTTATTGGTGTGCAGCTAGGCTCGGGCAGCGAGCAAATTGCAGATAAAATGCAAGGATTAAAGGAAATAAAAAGGTATAATTACAACCCGGAAGCTTTCATTGATTTGAAAAATAAAAGAATTGACGCGGTTATTGTTGGATATGCTTATGCCGTAAATCAATTCAAAGAACAAAAAGGCTTCAGGATACTGGAAGAACCTCTTGAATCTGCCGAGATAGTCATGGTTTTAAGAAAAGGGGAAGACAACCTTACCCAGAAACTTAACGAAGCTCTGTCTATAGTGAAGGAAAAAGGTGTATATAGCCAATTGATAGACAAATGGCTGAAAATATAGGTTTGATTAAGGGTGAACATTATGTTTGCCCTTAATATTTGAGTGGAGGGAGGTATGGATTTGAAATTCGGAATTATTGCTGACAACTGGATATTTTTATTATCTGCAGCTTTGCTGACGATAAAGATAACAACATTTTCCTTTTTATTGGCCTTGATAGTTGCTTTCATAGTCGGAACACTAAGGTGTGAAAAGTTACCTGAAGCAATTGAGAAGGTGTTATCTTTATACGTTGAGGTGTTCAGAGGTACTCCGCTTTTAATCCAGCTTTTCTTTATTTATTACGGCTTGCCTTCCATAGGGATCAATATACCTGGTTTCTTAGCGGCAATTATTGGTCTCGCGCTAAATAGTGCCGCTTATATGTCGGAAATTGTCAGGGCTTCTATTAATTCTGTGCCGGTTGGCCAGCAGGAAGCTTCTTTTGTACTGGGGTACAATAGATTCCAGAGTTTGGTTTATATTATTTACCCACAGGCTGTACGAGTGGCCATACCTACCCTGATGAACTCATTCTCCACAATGTTAAAAGAAAGCTCCCTCGTTTCAATTCTCGCTATTACGGAGTTAACTAGAATTGGAAACCTTATTTATACTAGAACCTATAGGGCGTTTGAGATTTATCTTACCCTGGGGGTTATATACTTTATCATGACATATGCCGTATCCCTGATCAGTAGAAAGATTGAAAAGCGGATAAATAAGGCTTATGTTTGTTGAAAGGAATATATATTATGAAAGACATCCCAATATTGAAGATAACAGGACTGAACAAATCATTCAGCGGATTTAAGGTGCTACAGGAGATAGCGCTTGATGTTTATAAAAAAGAGATTATTTCAATAATAGGGCCTAGCGGTTCTGGAAAGAGCACATTGCTAAGATGTATTTGCAAGCTGGAGTTTATTGATTCCGGCAGGATATCATTAAATGGCAATTCCATTTACGATAAAAACTGTTCTGAAACAAAAGTAGGTATGGTTTTTCAACAATTCAACCTGTTTCCTCACTATACAGTTTTGGAAAACATAATAAAACCGTTAATGACGGTAGGGAGGGTTAATAAAAATGCTGCAATGGAAATAGGTCTAAACCTGTTGAGCAAAGTTAAACTTGAAGATAAGGAAGACAGTTACCCCCATCAACTCTCCGGAGGGCAAATGCAGAGAGTTGCCATCGCCAGGGCTCTTGCCATGAATCCTAACATAATACTGTTTGATGAACCCACGTCCGCACTGGATCCCGAGCTCTCCGGAGAGGTTTTTCAAGCAATAAGGGACTTGGCCGGGGACGGCATGACGATGATAATTGTCACACATGAAATGAGCTTTGCAAGGGAAATTTCCGATAGGATAATTTTTATGGATCAAGGCAGAATAATTGAAGAAGGCTGTCCGGAAAAAATCTTTGATAAGCCGGAGATGGAAAGAACATTGTTATTTTTAAAAAGGATTAAATTTATTGATTAGCAATTTAATCTCAAAGCCAGTCCTCTTTTTCAAAGCCCGCCGTTTTGCCCGATAACAAGGTCATGACTGCCCTATTCTATGGGCTGCCTTGCTGGCAAAAGCAATCCTCCTTTTTTTCCAATGCGCACATAACTGACTTTAAACAGGATTAGCAGATTTATATTAATACATTTTTTATATCTTTTTTATGTCTAACTCTATTTTCTTTATCAAATACTTATTCTTAATAGGATTATAATACCGTCAGCAGAGATGTAGTTTGCGAAAGGGCAAAAAACAAGCGGAGTGGAGGTCTGCTAGTGCCGGATATGATTTTAGGCGGTTTGGTTGCGGCAGGGTTGCTCTTTTATCTTGTCTATTCTTTGGTAAAGGCGGAGGATTTGTAATGATAGCATCAGATCTTGCTCAGATTCTTCTATTCCTGGTTTTGCTTGTCGCGCTTGCTGCTCCTATGGGACGCTACATGTGCAAGGTTTTTACCGGTGAGCGCACCCTGCTGGACCGGGCATTGCTTCCCGTGGAAAAGCTCGCTTACCGGCTGGCGGGAATCAACGCGCAAAAAGAAATGGGATGGCGCGAGTATGCCTTTACCCTGCTAATTTTCAACCTGTTGGGAATAGTGCTGGTTTTCTTTTTACAGCTTTTGCAGGGGTACCTGCCCTGCAACCCCCAGCAGTTCGGAGCCGTAAAACCGGACCAGGCTTTGAACACGGCTATCAGCTTTGTGACCAATACCAACTGGCAGGCGTACGGCGGCGAATCCACGATGAGCTACTTTACCCAAATGGCTGCCCTCACGGTGCAGAACTTTCTTTCCGCTGCCACCGGCATAGCTGTCGTAATAGCTTTGATTCGCGGCCTGGTCCGCCGCAAGGCCGACACCATCGGCAACTTTTGGGTGGATCTGACCCGTACGGTTCTATGGATATTGCTGCCTTTCTCGCTTATCGGGGCGCTGGCGCTGGTCTCCCAGGGTGTCATCCAGAACCTGAGCCCGTATATTGACGCCCGGACCCTGGAGGGAGCCAGACAAACTATTGCCGTCGGGCCGGTGGCCTCCCAGGAAATTATTAAAATGCTGGGCACTAACGGCGGCGGGTTCTTTAATGCGAACTCCGCCCATCCTTTGGAAAACCCCACGCCTGTGACCAACCTGCTGGAAATGCTGGCTATCCTGGTCATTCCCGCCGGGCTGACGTTTACTTTCGGTCACCTGGCCGGAAATATCAAGCAGGGCAAGGTTATCTTCGCGGCCATGCTGATTTTGTTTGTCTTGTTTTTAGGTGTTTGCTATACCAGTGAGGTGGCCGGCAACCCGCAGGTCAGCGCCCTGGGAGTCAACGGCCCGTCAACGCTGGAAGGAAAGGAAGTGCGTTTCGGCGTAGCCAATGCAGCCCTTTTTGCCACTGTTACTACCGCCGCGTCCTGCGGTGCTGTCAATACCATGCATGACAGCCTCACTCCCGCGGGCGGCCTCGTACCTATGCTGCAGATGATGCTCGGAGAAGTGGTTTTCGGCGGTGCGGGTTCGGGGTTGTACGGCATGTTTGTTTTTGTGATCCTGACAGTGTTCATTGTCGGCCTGATGGTAGGCCGCACACCGGAATATCTCGGCAAGAAGATTGAATCCAGGGAAACGAAGATGGCCACGCTGGCGGTGCTTATTCCCGCGGCTGTCATTCTGGCCGGCGGGGCCCTCGCTGCGGCCACTAACGCTGGCGTATCATCCATTTTAAACCCAGGTCCGCATGGCCTGAGTGAAATAATTTATGCTTTTGCATCGGCGGCTGGTAATAACGGCAGCGCTTTCGCGGGGTTAAATGCCAACACGTTGTTTTACAACCTGGTCCTGGCCCTGGCTATGCTTATCGGGCGTTTTGGGGTCATTCTGCCGGTGCTGGCCATTGCTGGAAGCATGGCCGCCAAAAAGACGGTTCCTCCCGGACCGGGCACTTTTGAGACCACCGGAGGTTTATTCACCGGATTGCTGGCGGGCACGGTGCTCGTTGTCGGAGCCCTGACCTTCTTCCCTGTCCTGGCGCTCGGACCTATCGTGGAACACTTGCTGATGTTGAGCGGAACGACTTTTTAAGGAGGTTTAAAAAAATGGATGGCCACGGCGGTTCAGCAGTCGTAAAACCTAAAACAGAGGTAAAAAAGCACAAATTGCAGGTTCTATCCCCCGGTTCAGTCAGTGCTAAGCAAAGAGATGGCAATTTAAACAGTTCCATGCTGACACGAGCCATATGCGGGGCTTTTTTAAAACTTAATCCAAGGAGTTTATGGGCCAGTCCGGTTATGTTCGTCGTTGAGGTCCTGGCGGTGCTGACCACCTATTTCACTGTCCGGGATGTGATAAACGGCCAGCCGGCGGCGATCTGGTTTAACGGCCAGATCGCCGCCTGGCTCTGGGTAACCGTTCTTTTCGCCAACTTCGCGGAGGCGCTGGCGGAAGGCAGGGGCAAAGCGCAGGCTGCCGCCATGCGCCATACCCGCAGTGAAACTCTGGCTATTAAACTGACAATGGACCGGACGATGAAGATTCCCGCCTCTCAATTGCGCAAGGGCGATGTGGTGCTGGTGACGGCAGGGGATGTTATTCCCGGTGACGGCGAAGTGATCGATGGTATCGCCTCGGTAGATGAAAGCGCCATAACCGGCGAATCGGCGCCAGTCATTCGTGAGTCGGGCGGGGACCGCAGTTCCGTGACCGGCGGAACACGGTTGCTTTCCGACTGGATCAAGGTACGCATTACCGCGAATCCTGGTGAAACGTTCCTGGACCGGATGATTAACCTTGTGGAGGGAGCCAAGCGGCAAAAAACTCCCAATGAAATCGCCTTAAACATTTTATTATTGGGGCTTACTATTATATTTCTGCTTGCGGTGGCAACCCTGGAGCCTTTCGCGGTTTACTCCGGTACATTGGTTTCGCTGCCCGTGCTGGCGGCCCTGCTGGTTTGCCTGATTCCCACCACTATCGGGGGGCTGCTGAGCGCCATCGGCATCGCCGGGATGGACCGGCTGTTGAAACGCAATATTCTGGCCATGTCCGGCCGGGCGGTAGAGGCGGCCGGCGACGTGGATGTGCTGCTTCTTGATAAAACCGGCACCATCACCCTGGGCAACCGCATGGCCACAGAGTTCGTGCCGGTGCCCGGCATATCACCGGAAAAGCTTGCCGGGGCGGCCCAGTTATCTTCTTGGGCTGATGAAACGCCGGAAGGGCGGAGCATAGTGGTGCTGGCCAAGGAAAAGTTCAACTTGAGAGAACGCGACATGGCCGGCCTGAGAGCAGCCTTCGTGCCTTTCAGCGCGCAGACGCGCATGAGCGGCGTCGACCTGGAAGGCAGGGAGATACGCAAAGGGGCTGTGGACGCCATTGAGAAATACCTGCGGGATAAGGGCGAGAATCTACCGTCTGAAATAAAAGCGATAGCTGAAGAAATTGCCAAGAAAGGCGGCACGCCTTTAGTGGTGGCTGAAGGAGACAGGGCGCTGGGAGTCGTTTACCTTAAGGATGTGATAAAAGGCGGCATCCGTGAACGCTTTGCCCAGCTGCGCCGTATGGGCATCAAAACCGTCATGATCACCGGCGACAACCCCCTCACTGCCGCGGCCATCGCTGCCGAGGCCGGGGTGGATGACTTTCTGCCCGAGGCCACACCTGAGGCCAAGCTGAAGTTGATCAGGGAATATCAAGAAAAGGGACACCTGGTGGCCATGACCGGCGACGGTACCAATGACGCGCCGGCTCTTGCCCAGGCCGATGTCGGCGTGGCCATGAACAGCGGCACCCAGGCGGCTAAAGAGGCCGGCAACATGGTGGATTTGGACAGCAACCCCACCAAACTGATTGAGGTGGTTGAGACCGGCAAGCAGCTTCTGATGACCAGAGGCGCGTTGACCACCTTCAGCATTGCCAACGATGTCGCCAAATACTTTGCCATTATCCCGGCGCTGTTTTTAACCACTTACCCGCAACTGGGCGTACTCAATATCATGCGGCTGGCCTCGCCGCAGAGCGCCATCCTCTCCGCGGTGATCTTTAACGCGCTAATCATTGTGGCGCTAGTGCCCCTGGCCTTGCGCGGGGTGGCTTACCTCCCCATGGGCGCGGCCGCGATATTGCGGCGCAATATGCTGTTATACGGTTTGGGCGGCCTGGTGACTCCTTTTATCGGGATCAAGGCTATTGACATGATCATTGTGGCTTTGGGAATGTTATAGTTATGGAAGGGAAGCGTGGGGAGTATGCTGAAGCCTACGGTGAAGGCTTTACTTTTATTGCTGTTTATGACACTATTGACGGGAGTCGTTTATCCTTTGACAGTTACCGGCCTGGCCCAAGTTTTTTTTCCTCACCAGGCCAACGGCTCTCTGGTTTACCGGGATGGTGGGCCGGCAGGCTCAGTCTTGATTGGGCAGGGCTTTACACAGCCGGAATATTTCCACGGCAGGCCGTCCGCGGCCGGTCAGGACGGGTACGATGCCGCCGCCTCGTCAGGCTCCAACCTTGGGCCTACGAATCAAGTCTTCCTGGAGAGGATTGGCAAATATTCGGAACAAGTACGCGCTGAGAATGGATTGAGCAAGGATATTCCGGTGCCGTCTGACCTGGTTACCGCTTCAGCCAGCGGGCTCGATCCCCATGTCAGCCCTGAGGCGGCCTTGCTGCAGGCGCCGCGGGTAGCGGCGGAAAGGCATTTGCCCGAGCAGGAAGTGAGGCAGTTGGTGGAAAAGTATACCGAAGATCGCCAGTTGAGTATATTGGGCGAGCCAAGGGTAAATGTCTTACTGCTCAATTTAGCCTTGGACAGGATGAATAAATAGCTAGACAGTTACTTTTTAGAATTCATTAGTCAGAATTCAGTAGGGATCCATCTGAAGGTGAAGCGAAGCTTCACAGTCGTCAAACTACTAACTACTAACTACTAACTACTGACTACTAACTACTGGCTACCGGCCATGTTCTTCCGGTAAATATCAATAAAGCTATACAGGTGGTTGCGAATGGATAGAGAAAAGCGCGCTGACCCTGACGCCCTGCTGGCCAGCTTGACTGACGACAAGCATGGCAGGTTGACGGTGTTTCTTGGCGCAGCGGCCGGAGTGGGCAAGACTTACGATATGCTGGAAGCCGCCCGGGAACGGCTGGCAGAAGGCGTGGATGTGGTGATCGGCTGGGCGGAAACGCACGGAAGGGCGGAAACAGAGAACCTTTTGAAGGGTCTTCCGGCTGTCCCGCCCCGTCGCCTGCAATACCGGGGTAAAGAGTTTGGCGAAATGGACCTGGACGCCCTGCTGGCCCGGCGCCCGCAGCTGGCGCTGGTTGACGAACTGGCCCATACAAATATACCCGGTTCCCGGCACACCCGGCGCTACCAGGATGTCGAGGAATTGCTGGCGGCCGGAATTAACGTTTATACCACTTTAAATATACAGCATCTTGAAACGTTGAACGACATTGTGGCGCAAGTAACCGGCGTGACAGTACGGGAAACCGTGCCCGACCGGATCCTGGAAAAGGCCGCTCAAATTCATCTGGTGGATATACCCGCGGAGGAGCTGATCCAACGGCTAAAGGAAGGCAAGGTTTATGTGCCCGGCCAGGCCGCAGAAGCTTTACGGAAATTTTTCCGTCCGGGAAATATCAACGCCCTGCGTGAACTGGCCTTGCGCTATACTGCAAAACGAGTGGGCCGTCAAGTTGAATCCTATATGCGGGTGCACGGTATCCCAGGTCCCTGGCCAACCGGCGAGCGGGTCATGGTCTGTATCAGCCCGAGCCCCTTTTCAGCCCAGTTGATCCGCACCGCCAAGCGTATGGCTGAGGGTTTAAAGGCCGAATGGCTGGCCGTCAACGTGGAGACGCCCCGCCGGCTTCCGGTTAGTGAGGCGGAAAAAGACCGCCTGGCAAGAAACAAGCGTCTTGCCGAGGAACTTGGGGCTGAAACCATCAGCTTAACCGGCAATGACGTGGCGGAAGAACTTCTGGAACTAGCCAGGAAGCGAAATGTGTCCCAAATTGTTATCGGAAAACCATTGCATAACAAATTTTGGGATTGGGTGCATGGGTCAATAGTAGACAGGGTCATTCGCCACAGCCATGGCATCAGTATTCACGTTCTTCCGGGAAAAGCAAAACAAGAACAAGAAAGGGTAACAGCCAGACCGGAACGGCGGTCTTTCTCGGCATATCCTTACGCGGGGTCATTATTTATTATGCTTCTTGTTGCCGCCATGGCAGCCCTGGCATCCCCGTATCTTACACTTGTCAACATTGCCATGATTTATCTTCTGCCCGTGCTCATCAGCGCCGTCAGTTGGGGCACAGGTCCGGCAGTGACTGCGGCGGCTGCAAGTGCTTTGATTTTTGACTATTATTACGCACCTCCTATTTACAGCTTTACAGGTAATTTACTGATTAGTTTTTCAATATTCCTGTTGGTGGCGTTGCTCACCGGAACTCTCTCCGCCCAGCTGCGGCAGCAGATGACCGACGCCAGGCAGCGGGAAATCAGAACGGCGGCGCTGTATGCTTTGAGCCGTGAAATAGCCGCGGTGGTTGAACTTCGACAGGTTTTAGCGAGTGTGGCCCGTAAGGTCGCCGAGTCTGTGGAAGGCCAGGTGGTTGTGCTGTTGCCCGGTAAAAACGGAAAGCTTGTACTGCAAGCCTGCTCAAGTAATCAAGATAGGAGTTTATTAAATGAAAATGAGCTTGCCGCGGCAACCTGGGCTTTTGAACACGGTGAGGCGGCCGGCCGAGGCATGGACAATCTAGGCGGTGTAAAAGGGATATATTTACCCTTGCGAACAGAGCAGAGTACAAGAGGTGTTTTGGGGATAAAAATAGAAAGCGTGGAGAAGTATCTGCAGCCGGAGCAGCGGCGTCTGTTGGAAGCTTTTGCCGGTTTGGCGGCGGTGGCGGTCGCCAGGGCTCAATTGGCTGAACAGGCCAGGGAAGCGCATTTGCTGGCTGAATCGGAGCGCCTGCGGGTTGCCTTGTTTAATTCTTTGTCCCATGATTTGCGTACTCCCCTGGCTTCGATTGTTGGAGCGGCTACAGGACTGTTGGAACACGAAAATATATATAGCCCCGCTGCCCGCCATGACCTCCTGCAAACCATTCAGCAGGGCGCGATGCGCATGAACAGGTTTGTCGCCAATCTATTAGACATGGCCAGGCTGGAGAGCGGTGTGCTCAAGTTAAACAAGGAATGGTGCGACATTCAAGATGTTGTTGGTGTGGCGGTAAGCCGTGTGGGTGAACCGTTGAACAAACGTTCCTTAAGGATTGATATACAACCGGATCTGCCGCTGGTGAAGGCTGATTATGTTTTGCTCGAGCAGGTCATGGTCAATTTGTTGGATAACGCGCTGAAGTATTCCGACGCGGGAAGTGAAATTGCTATTGCCGCTCGTAAAATTGATAAGAATGTGAGCATCTCAATCACTGATCGCGGGCCCAATATTCCTCCCGAAGATCTGGAGAAAATTTTTGATAAGTTTTACCGGCTCCATTCACCTCGCCAGGTAAGCGGCACCGGTTTGGGCCTGGCCATCAGCAAGGGTTTCATTGAAGCGCACGGCGGCAGGATCGAAGCTTCTAATAACCCCGCCGGAGGGGTAGTTATTACGATCATTTTGCCTTCAGGCGCTGAGGGACCGGAAGAGGTGCTTGATAGGGAAAAAGGGGATAGCGATGGATAATAAAGGTAGAACACGCATACTTGTCATCGACGATGAAAAGCAGATCCGCCGGCTTTTAAAGGTAACTCTGTCCGAACACGATTATGAGGTTGAAGAAGCCGTCGACGGGCGGGAAGGGATAAATAAAGTTTTATACTGTAAACCGGAATTAATTATCCTTGATTTGGGCTTGCCGGACATGGATGGCATCGAAGTTATAAAAAAATTGCGTGAATGGTCTAATACGCCAATTATTATCATTTCCGTACGGGAACAGGAAAGTGAAAAAATAGCCGCGCTTGATTCCGGGGCGGATGATTATGTAACCAAACCTTTCGGCATGGGGGAACTGCTGGCAAGAATCAGAGCGGCCATGCGGCATGCGTCAGGTGCCGGCGACGAACCGGTAATTAATTTTGATGAATTGGTTGTTGATATAGCCCGCCGCCGTGTCACTATCGGGGAAAAAGAAATCAAGCTTACCCCGACTGAATATGAAATATTAAAAAATTTAGCCGTTTACGCCGGTAAAGTGCTTACCCACAAACAGTTGCTGCGTGCTGTCTGGGGTCCCGCTTATCTAAACGATGCTCAGTATTTGAGAGTTTATATCGGACAGCTGCGCAGAAAAATTGAAGTTGATCCGTCACGCCCGCGGCACATTATCACTGAGTCTGGTGTGGGATACAGGCTGTTATGATTATGATAATTCGGATAATTCTAATTCATCAATATTTCATATAGGCATTGTAACCGTAATGGTAGACTGCCACATAAATAAAACAGCCATTTCCGCAGCGTACAGGAATTCGGCTGTTTTTCATCATGGAGATCTGTAACTGTCAGCCAGTCGTTTCTTGGCCCCGGTATGAACATTCTTACCTTGCCGGGCGGTAAGACGCAATGCGAATAAGAATAATTAATGATTGTTTGCAGTGTATTTGTGTTATAACAAAAACTGGATATTGAAATAAGTATAACCTGTGATATCGTAACATGCCGCACCTTGCACGATTTTTGCTTATTAACTGTATGTCAATAAAAATTAAAAATAGAAGGTTCTCCATAAAATCCCCAGTAAAGATTTGCCGGACTATTAAATTTCAGGGATTTTGCGCTAAAGAAAATTCACCTGCCCCACAGCGGTGAAAGCAACTCATTAAAGGTATATTTTAACTGTCATAACTAAGGCAGTTCCTTCATCGAAACATACAGCTTTATATATCTAAATAATCTAATGCAAGATTACATCTTTATAAAATTTTTATAATTGGTTAATTTTGCTGGCATCTTGCTGCATGGCCTGAGGGGCACGATGCAAAATAGCGAATAAATATTAATTAATGCAAAATTGCATAAGGGGCTGCTTTCTCGTTAGATTCCTTGTGATTAATGGGCAATATCCTATCTTGGCTATTATTGCTAATGCATATCTGCATGCTATAAAACATATTTGTTGTTTCATTAAATTTACCTATAACAATATTTATTTTTTGTTTAAGAACTATTTAAGACATTATCATGCAGTGAGTGCCCCTTAGAATATCGAAACCATATTATTTTAAGAGCCTTTTAACCAATTATCTATATACTATTAGATTGCTACGGATGTAAACGTTATCAAATAATTTCTCCAATAGGGATACTGAAAAAATGTTGTGGCATGTATATTGCATTATGTATTAAATATACAATCAATAAACTATTACATTTAAGGAGGGAATTGAAAGTGGCAACCAACGGTAACGAAAAAAAAATCATTTCGCCCATCCCTGGCAGAGTCGTAGATGTTAAAATCCAGCCAGGTGACCAAGTAAAAAAAGGGGATATTCTTCTCATTGTTGAGGCAATGAAGATGCAAAACCAGATTCTGTCACCGTACAACGGCGTTGTGAAAGATATTATGGTGACTCCAGGTCAATCGGTTAATTCCAATGAGACTCTTGTCTGTATTAACGAAATTTAAGCTGGTTGTCTATACTTCGGAGCGGTCTCCATTTCCCATTTTAAAAACGTTATGGAGACCGCAAACAATATTATCAAGCATCTTAACGCATTAAACGGAGGAATGATAATGGAAGAATTATTTCAGATGTTCGCCGCAATGGTGGCAGGCACTGGACTTGTTCACTTTTCAATAGGAAACATAATCATGATTTGTTTCGGAATATTATTTATCTACTTCGGAATTAAAAAGAAGTATGAGCCTTTTTTGTTAATTCCTCTTGGTATAGGCTGTATTCTGGTAAACATACCCGGTACCGGTCTGATGGATAGCGACGGTTTGCTGGGTTTTAACTACATGGGGGTGCAAAAGGTAATATACCCGCCGCTTATTTTTCTGGGTGTTGGAGCAATAACGGATTTCGGCCCCTTGATTGCTAATCCCAGTACGATAATTCTCGGCGCGGCGGCGCATATTGGTATTTTTATCGCGCTGTTAGGAGCAAAGCTGATTGGTTTCAGCATAACTGAGGCCGGGGCAATCGGGATAATCGGCGGGGCTGACGGACCAATGGCCATTTACGTGGCCACCAAGCTTGCCCCCCACCTTCTGGGGCAAGTAGCTGTGGCTGCCTATTCATATATGGCGCTGTTGCCGTTAATTCAGCCACCGCTTATGAAAGCGCTTATTCCGCAAAAGGAACGTGAATTATTAATGGAGCAGATGCGTCCGGTTTCCCAGCGGGAAAAAATAATTTTCCCGATCATGATGATATTGCTGGTTAATACTTTACTGCCCCCCATTGCGCCGCTTATTTCATGCTTAATGCTGGGTAATTTAATCAGAGAATCAATGGTGTTGAATAGAATCGCCAATACTATCGGCGAAACCTTCCTGGACATTATAACTGTTTTCATAGCTGTTGCCATAGGTTCAACGATGAGCGCGGAAAACTTCGTCAATATTAAGACATTAGAAATTGTAATCCTTGGTTTGATAGCCTTCTGCACCGGAACCTGCGGCGGTATCCTTTGGGCAAGATTAATGTGCAAGTTAAGCAAAGGTAAAATTAACCCCTTAATTGGATCGGCGGGTATAGCTGCAGTGCCAATGGCTGCACGGGTGTCGCACAAGGTCGGTGTTGAGGCAAATCCGTTTAATTTCTTAATTATGCATGCAATGGGGCCTAATGTGGCCGGTGTGTTGGGCACAGCGGTTGCAGGTGGCATAATGTTAACTTTATTGGGGGTGCGTTAAAGGATGAACGGAGTAATAGAAGATACTATTTCCGGTGCCTTTTTCCTGAGTGCATTTGATTTTATCACGTGTTTCTTCGTACTCTGGTTTTTCGGGCTGATCATTAAGGGTCTTAAAAAGTTTAGTTAGTGTAAATGCCGGTTGCCTATTAATATCCAAATTTACGGAGGTTGATCTCAACCCCTGGAACCTTTGATTTATCTGGTATCGGTTCTATATTAACTAAAAATGTTGTACCCTCAAAACCTTGATATATAAGTAATTTGTTATTTTTTTCAGAGGCATCAAGGCCTCCTTTTTTTTCAGTTGTAATTCAAGCAATAAAACCAAGATGGACGATAATATATGTCACCAATTAAACAGGTACGCAAGAATCGATAAACCAAAAGGGGGAGGTATTAGTGGGCTCGAATAGCAACGGAAAAAATATCAATTCACCAATCTCAAAAAAATTATTACTTATATCTGACAAGCTAGATAATAAAGTCAAAAAGGGGGATATTTGTCTTATTATTGAGGCCATAAAAATGCAGAACCAAATTTTAGAAGATATTATCCAAAAAAACAAGGTTACTTTAGAGCAAGTAATTAATACCAATAAGAATCTTCTATCAATACTTAAAAACGATCCCGAGTGATGTTACTGTTTACTATCGCAGACGGCAAATACGATCCCAAGCACCCCGGGCCCCACGTGGGTGCCTATCACGGCGCCGAGGCCAGTGACAACAGGTTCGTCACAGTTCAGCTTTGCCGCTAATTTTTGCCGTAGTTGCTCTACTCCTGCCGGGTCATTGCCATGGACGAGAGAACATTTGATCTTTTTATTTCCGGCTGTTTCTTCGACTATTTCCACTAACCGGTCAATTGCGCGCGTTTTGCCCCTGACCTTTTCGTGGGGGTTAACTATGCCTTCCTTTAAATATAATAGAGGCTTTATGTTTAAAATTGTGCCCAGAAAAGCCTGCGCCTTGCCGATCCGGCCGCCGCGCACCAGGTAATCAAGGCTGTCGACGATAAAAAATACCTGTATTTTGGGGATAAGCTTATTTATTACGTCAAGGATCTCCTCCTTTGATTTGCCGGCCCGGGCAGCGGCGGCCGCTTCAAGGACAACCAGCCCCAATCCCATGCTGGCCAGTTTTGAGTCTATTACTTCAATATCAACTCCGGAAACCATTTCCTTGGCCATTCGAGCCGATTGGCAGGTGCCGCTCAATTTTGAAGATAAGTGTATAGATATGATTTTGCCGCCTTTCGCGGACAGCTTGCCGTAAGCGGCGGCGAACTCAGCCGGGGTAGGCTGGGAGGTAGCCGGCATCTCCCGGTTTTCTACCAGACGGCGGTAAAATTCGACGGTATCGATTTCCACACCGTCCAATAACGGTTCACACCCGCTGAAAATTACTTTTAGCGGCACCACGGTGATGCCGTATTCATTAATAAGCTCCAGCGGTAAATCTGCAGTGCTGTCGGTTGCAATATAGACTTTGTTCATTGGACCACCCTTCGTAAGCATTCCACCAGCGGGATGTCTTGCAGCAAAAAGTACAACTTACTCCACTGATATCAGCAAATCATATACCGGCTGGCCGCCGTTTTGCATTTCGAAATCCTGCCCGGCATATTTCTGCCGCATTTTTTCCGTTATCTCTTCGGCATCTGCAACAGTAATTTTATCACCAAAGTAGATGGTGACCAGGCGGCCTTCACCTTCGATTAATTCCTGCAGGAGGTCTTCGAGCACAGCGGTTAGTTCCGTTCCCGCGCTGCTCAGATCCCCGTCGGCCAAACCGATAATATCTCCTTTTTTAATATGCAAGTTTTTGTACTCAGTGTCACGCACCGCGGTGGTGATTTCACCTGAACGGACTGAGCCCAGGGCCTTAGTCATTTTGCGTGCGGCTGCCGCAAAGTTATCCTCCGGGTTCAAGGTAAGGAGAGCGGCAAGTCCCTGGGGAATACTCTTTGAAGGAATAACTGTCACTTCCTTTTGGGATAGCCTGCCGGCTTGTTCAGCCGTCAATATGATATTTTTGTTGTTCGGCAGAATGATTACCCGCCTTGCCGGCACTTCATCAATTGCCGCGAGGATCCCGCCCGTGCTGGGGTTTAAAGTCTGCCCGCCGGAAACCACGGCGTCAGCCCCCAGGTTTTTCATTATTTCCGTAATACCCTCCCCGGCGCCCACTGATATAATCCCAAAAGGTTTGCCGGAAGCGGAACGTTCGGTTTCGGCAAGCAGCTCCTGGTTCTGCTCGGCCATGTTATTTATTTTCAAGTCGTGCAGAGTCCCGTGTTTAAGACAGCACTCAAGGATCAGGCCGGGGTTGTTGGAGTGGATATGCACTTTTGCAACGCTTTCGCCGCCGACCACCATCAGGCTGTCGCCGAAAGGAGACAATGCCGCGCGCATTTCTTCGAGAGGCAGGTTAGCCCCCTTCACCAGCAGTTCAGTGCAATAGGTGAAATTGATTGCGCCGGCGTTTTCCTGAAAAACCGGCTGATTTTTTGAGGGTGGTTCTTCTTCGAAAACCAACGGAGCTGCGCATGATGTTTTGGCCGCCGGTGAGGCCGATTTGAGGGCGCGCAGGAAGCCCTCCAATATTACTACAAAGCCCCTGCCGCCGGCATCGACCACGCCTGAACGCTTCAGCACCGGCAGCAAATTCGGGGTTTCCTGCAAGGCGTCGAGCGCTTTTTTTAAAACGGTAACCATCAGTCTCAGTAAATCGCCGCTTTGCCGGGCGGCCGCGCCTTCGGCCGACTTTCTCACAACGGTGAGAATTGTCCCTTCAACCGGGCTCATTACGGTGCGGTAGGCCACTTTCGCGCCCTCTTCAAGGGCGGAGACTATATCGGGGGCCGTTGCCCTCTCAACGCCGCTGAGGGAATTGGCGAAACCCTGCATTATCTGGGAAAGAATCACTCCCGAGTTGCCCCTGGCGCCGATTAAACCGCCGCGTGCCGCCGCCCCGGCCACCAAGCCGATATGGTTTGAATCAACCGACTCAGCTTCTTTCACAGCGGACACAAGGGTTTGGTACATGTTGGTGCCGGTGTCGCCGTCCGGCACAGGAAAAACATTCAAAGCGTCTATTTCTTCCTTGGACTGTCCCAGGAGTTTGACCGCCCCCCGGAGCATCATCTTCAGATCAACACCGTTAAACGAGTATATCGCCACTACTATTCTCCCGCTTTTATTAGATTTTTGTAACTACTCAGGAGTCAGGAGCCAGTAGTCAGAATAAGAGAATGGTTTATCGTCTCGAAATATTTTGAATTCTCACTCCTGAATTCTGAATACCTTATATAGTAATATTTTCGACATGCCGGGATGTTTTCCCTTTGTGAGGAAAACATAACACTATTATAATAATAATAGATTCCTTTGACAATTTTCATGGTAAAATGTACATTATATATAAAAAGGTATAAGAAAGAGATCGGGTGTTTATTATGGCAAAGGAAAATTCTTTCGATATTGTGTCACAAGTGGATATGCAAGAGGTAAACAACGCTGTGGACCAGGCTATCAGAGAATTGCGCACCAGATTTGATTTCAAGGGCAGCAGAAGTGACATTAATTATGACGGAGACACAATTATTCTGACAGGTGATGATGAATTCAAACTGAAGAATGTGGTTGACATTCTGGAGGCAAAAATGGTGAAGCGCGGTGTTAACCTGAAAGCCCTGAGATACGGTAAAATCGAACCTGCCGCCAAAGATACCGTGCGCCGGCGGGTTACTCTGGTCCAGGGACTGGATAAAGAAAAAGCTAAAGTAATCACGAAGATGGTCAAAGACAGCAGGCTTAAGGTACAGGCCGCAGTTCAGGGGGATCAAGTGCGAATCAGCGGAAAGAACCGTGATGACCTGCAGGCTATCATGCAAAAAATTAAAGATCACGAATTTGATATTCCTATACAATTTGTCAATTACCGGACATTTTAACAAAGTAAAGGGGATACATCTGTTAAACATGAAAACCGGTGTTATAGGTTTTGTAATAATTTTTTTTATTAAAACACCGGTTAAAGCTTTTTTACGCAGGAATTATCTTTTTACCGTCGAATAAAAAGCCATTTAAAGGCATTACTGGCAGTAAGCTGTTTATAGTTCAGCTATGGCAGTAAACCGGGTGGAATAAAGGAGTGGGTCGGTTTGAGCGTTCTGGATAATCTGTACAGGGTGCGGGAGCGGATTGACGCCGCCGCGCGCCGCGCCGGACGCGAGCCGGGAGAAATTAAGCTGGTGG
>JGI12104J13512_1001127_pt1 | contig 20697 bp, 19 predicted proteins | sample TerdegcTABiofilm_FD_13512 | JGI IMG/M metagenome (IMG submission 13512)
GTTTTAAATTATTTGGGAGATTATCTCAATGTGAAAATTCCATCAAATACCCAATTTGAACATATGTTATTAATTTCTGAGTATTGATTGTTTAAGATAAGTTTTATGCAACGCTACTGATCAAAGCAAATATATTTTAAATCCATGCTAAATTTCCAGTGAGTTTATAGTGGGTGAGGGTCGATTGGAAATTCATAAATTTAAACCTTTCAAAAAAATTATACGGGGGTAAAAAGATGAAAAGTTTTCATGGAGGAGTGCACCCTAATGACAGCAAAAAGTATACCGCTGCCAAGCCGGTTGAACCGGCGCCTCTCCCGGAAAAGGTGATAATACCTTTAAGGCAGCACATAGGAGCACCAGTTTCACCAATTGTAAAAAAAGGTGACACAGTAAAGAAAGGACAAATGATAGCAACAAGCGACGCCTTTGTATCTGGCAATGTACATGCTTCCATTTCCGGCACAGTTGCCGAGATCGCAGATTATCCGCATTCAGTGTTCGGAAGCTGCATGTCCATAGTCATAGAAAGCGATGGTCTAGATACATGGGCCGAAGGAATTCCCCTTCAAAGGCAATGGGAAAAACTCGATTCAAAAGAACTATCGAAAATCATCCGGGAGGCCGGAATCGTAGGAATGGGCGGAGCTACCTTTCCCACCCATGTAAAACTAGCGCCGCCGCCCGATAAAAAGATCGACACATTCATCCTAAACGGATCAGAATGCGAGCCCTTTTTAACAGCCGATTACAGAGCCATGCTGGAGTACCCCGAGAGAATAGCAACAGGTGTAAAAATAACCATGAAAGTGCTTGGAGTAAACACCGGCTACGTCGGCATCGAAGACAACAAACCAGACGCGGTAAAAGTTTTGCAAGAAGCCTTTAACGGCACACAAGTTAAAGTTATAGCCCTTCCGACAAAATACCCGCAAGGCGCCGAAAAGATGCTCATCAAAGCGTTGACCGGCCGCGAAGTACCCTCAGGCGGACTGCCGATGGACGTTGGTACCGTAGTACAAAACGTCGGCACCATAATCGCGATAAGCGACGCAGTCACCAAAGGCATACCATTGATTGAAAGAGTAGTTACCGTCAGCGGAAGCGCAGTAAAAGAACCCAAGAACCTGCTGATGAGAATAGGAGCCACATTCGCCGACGCCCTGAACCATTGCGGAGGCCTCAGCAGCCAACCAGTTAAAATAATAAACGGCGGCCCCATGATGGGCTTTGCCCAGTCCACCATGGACGTTCCCGTGATCAAAGGGACCTCCGGCATATTATTCCTAAGTAAAAAAGACGTCAATTACAGAAAAGAATCCCCATGCATCCACTGCGGCCGCTGTCTGGAAGCATGCCCAATGGGATTAAATCCAAGCATACTCAGTATTCTGGGCGAACGCCAGCTGTACCAAGAAGCAAAAGAAGAATACAACCTGCTGGACTGCATGGAATGCGGCAGCTGCGTTTACGTATGCCCCGCGAAGCGCAACATAGTCCAATACATAAGATATGCCAAAGCACAAAATGCAACCCAGGCACAAAAAGAAAAAGCAAAGGTGGCTGTATAGAATGGTTAATGAAGTAAAAATGAACCTTCTCACTGTTTCACCATCACCACATATAACCTCAGACGAATCCATACCAAAAATAATGTGGACAGTAAACGCAGCACTGGCCCCCGCAGTAATTTTCGCCGCCTGGTACTTCGGTAGCCCCGCCATAATCACCATGCTGGTGGGAGTCGTAACAGCAGTTGCAACCGAATATCTAGTACAAACAATTAGAAAAAAAGAAGTGACAATAACCGACGGCAGCGCATTTTTAACCGGACTTTTACTCGCCATGTGCCTACCCCCCAATCTCCCATGGTATATGACCGCGACAGGGTCATTTTTAGCCATTGCCGTCGCCAAGCACTCCATGGGCGGCCTCGGGTACAACATATTCAACCCCGCCCACATCGGCCGGGCCGCATTAATGGTATCATGGCCCGTTGCCATGACCACATGGTCAAAAATGACCACACAAGTAGACGTGGTTACCAGCGCCACCCCCTTGAACATTTTAAAACAGCAAGGATACGCCAAATTAATCGAAACATTCGGCGCCACCCCCAATTTGTACAAAGCAATGTTTTTAGGAATGCGCAACGGCAGTATAGGAGAAACCTCCGCAATTTTGCTCATACTTGGAGGTCTTTTCCTGATCTATAAAGGCTATATAAAATGGGAAGTCCCCGTTGTGATGATTGGTACCGTAGGAATCCTAACCTGGATATTCGGGCCAGCCGGACTATTTACAGGAGACGCCATATTCCACATGATGGCCGGAGGATTGATGATCGGCGCCTTCTTTATGGCAACCGACATGGTTACCATTCCCATCACCCGCAAAGGAAAAATTATTTTTGCCGTAGGCGCCGGCGCCCTAACCGCCCTTATCCGCTTAAAAGGTGGATATCCCGAAGGCGTATGCTACTCCATACTTTTAATGAACAGCGTTACACCTTTGATTGACCGCTTCGTAACACCGAAAAAATTTGGAGCAAGGAGGTAGTTAAATGACAGCCAGGCAACACGATGAAAAAAACAACAGCATCTTCAAAATCGCATCAAACCTAGCCATGGCCTGCTTCGTTTCAGGAATAATAATAGCCGGTGTTTACTTTATAACAGCCGACGCAGCAGCACAAAAAGCTGCAGATTTAAAAAACACCGCGATGAAAGTCCTGGTGCAAGACGCAGATAAATTCGATCCGGTAGAAGGCCATGAAGGCTGGTTTAAAGCAGAAAAAGACGGAAAAACCATTGCGTACGTAGTACCATCAGAAAGCAAAGGCTATGGCGGAACTATAAAATTACTTGTAGCCGTAACAAGCGACGGAAAAGTACTCAATTACGACATCACCGCGCACAACGAAACCCCCGGCCTTGGAGACAAAGCAAATCAAGATCCTTTCAAGAGCCAGTTTAAAGGAAAGAAAGCCGAAAATCTGAAAGTTGTGAAAGATCCTTCCGACAAAGAGAACATCCAAGCCATGACAGGCGCCACAATCTCTTCAAGAGCCGTAACCAACGGTGTTAAAAAAGCAGTCGAAGAAGTTGTGGAACTTACAGGAGGGAAATGATTATGAAAGAACTATGGGATATATATAAAAAAGGAATAATATTGGAAAACCCGATTTTCGTTCTGGCGTTAAGCCTCTGCCCCGCGCTGGCAGTTACCAGTTCCGTAATAAATGCCCTGACCATGGGCTTGACCGTCCTTTTTGTGATCACAGCCAACAACGTGTCCGTTTCCTTAATCAGAAACCTTGTCAACCCCAAAGTACGCGTTCCCGTGTATATCGTTTCCATTGCCACCATAGTTACCGTGGTACAACTGTTATTACAGGCGTATTTCCCGCTTCTTTACAAAGCTTTAGGCATATACCTGGCGCTTGTTGTAGTCTTTGCCATAATCCTCGCAAGAGCAGAGGTTTTTGCATCCAAGAACAATGTAATCCGTTCGTTTTGTGACGGTTTAGGAATGGGGTCCGGCTTCGCCATTGCCATGGTAATAATCGGGGCTTTCCGTGAAATTATCGGGAGTGGAACATTCCTGGGGTTTAATGTCATGCCTGCTTCATACGAAGCCCCGCTTTTGCTGATCCTGCCCGCAGGCGGTTTTATACTAATAGGTTATCTAGTTGGGGGATGGAGAATGTTAGCCCAATATATTGAAAAATCCAAAGCTTAGGGAGGGAAAGCATTGTGGGTGAATATTTAACACTATTCATTAGTGCGGTAATTGTAAACAACTTTGTTTTGACAAGGTTTTTAGGCCTGTGCATATTTTTTGGAGTTTCGAAAAACTTAAGCGCATCCTTAGGTATGGGCATGGCGGTTACAGCGGTTATTACTCTTAGTTCGACATTGGCCTGGCTGGTTTACAACCTGGTTTTAGTGCCGCTTCATTTAACATTCCTGACAACAGTCGTATTTGTTGTGCTTATCGCCTCCTTTGTGCAATTATTAGAGATGGTAACCAAGAAGTGTACACCGGCCCTATACAATATGTGGGGGATTTATCTTCTGTTAATCGCAACCAACTGCGTGGTGCTCGGCGTACCCCTTATAAATGTTGAGTCCAACTTCTCATTAGGTAAAAGCATCGTTCACACTATTGGAGCCGGAGTAGGTTTCGGCGTGGCTATCGTCCTAATGGCAAGTTTGAGGGAAAAGCTGAGACTGGCCGACGTGCCGAAGGCGCTGGAAGGGTTAGGAGTCGCTTTTATCCTGGCGGGTATGCTGGCGCTGTCCTTCCTTGGTTTTTCAGGCATGATATCTATATAAAACGGAAGGAGGTAAGTATAAATGCAAACAGCACTAATGGTTTTGGTAGTCATGCTGCTTGCGGGGATAGTTTTTGGTTTAATTCTCGCATACGCAAATAAGAAGTTTGCAGTTGAAGTAAACCCATTGATCCACTTAGTTGAAGATGCCTTGCCCAAAGGCCAGTGCGGCGCCTGCGGTTATGCCGGATGTGCGGCCTATGCGGAAGCCGTGGTATTGAATCCGGATGTTCCTCCAAACCTGTGTGTTCCCGGTAAAGGGCCAGTTGCCGATATTGTGGGTGAGTTGACCGGCAAAGCCGCACCCGCGGTAGAACCCAGAATCGCTCATATCAAGTGCGCCGGCTCTACCGAGAAAGCAATTGCAAAATACCAGTATGCAGGAGTAGAAGATTGTGTAGCTGCAAATTTGCTCCAAGGCGGTCAGAAAAGCTGCCAATACGGCTGCCTCGGATTTGGGACATGCGTGAAGAACTGTCCTTTTGGCGCGATGACACTGCTGCCTAGCGGTCTTCCCCATGTTGATCCCGAAAAGTGTACAGGTTGCGGCAAGTGTGAAACCGTCTGTCCCAAAAATGTTATTGAAATGCTGCCAATTGGTGCAAAAGTCAGCGTTAATTGCAACTCAAAAGATAAAGGGGCTGTCGCAAAAAAAAGCTGCTCCGCTGCTTGCCTGGGCTGCGGCCTATGTGCAAAGAACTGCCAGCATGGTGCAATCAAAATAGCGAACAACCTTGCAGTGGTTGATCCTAAAATATGTATTGCAAACTGTGACAATCCGACATGTATTGCTAAATGTCCCACAAAAGCGATTGAAGCTGTTGTTAAAGAGCCTGTTGTAGAAAAAGTTGCAGTTTAACTAAGATATCAACTAATTATACGATTTTATCCAATGTGTTTTTGCGCGCCCAACAACAAAAAAATGAATCTTGCTATATAGTGAATTATATGATATATTGTCAGTGCCAAGCATGTAACAATAAGTCCCAGATATATCAACTTATTAGTGATATTGCCAAAGTGAATTTTAGTTTTGTTGGGCGCATGTGAGCTGCTACTGGATAACCATATTATTGTTGGTGTAGTTTGCACTTTCTGAGGTTTGTTAACTTTAAAAGTGCGGACTACACCATTGTATTAAGAGAAGCTTTATTTTTGTGAGGTGTAAAAATAATTGAAGCGTTGGAGTCTGGTTATAAGTTTATTATTTGTTATTTTTGCTTGTTCGGGTTGTAGGCTAAAGTCTGCACAATTGAAGGAGTTTACTGATGAAAAATTCCTTATGGATACTTTGATCCAGGTAACTGTATACAGTGATGACGAGCAGAGAGGAAAGGAAGCTCTGGACAAAGCGTTTGCCGAATTTGAAAGAATTAATAATTTAACTGATAGATTTCCAAAAGACGAAGAAAATACTGCCGCGTCCAGCGATGTGATCAGGATCAACGAAAATGCCGGGATCAAGCCCGTTCAGGTTAGTACTGATACCCTCAACATTGTTCAACGCTCACTTTATTACGCGCAGTTATCCGGCGGTTCTTTTGATATTACTATTGGACCAATTATGGACCTGTGGGGTTTTGGAAAAAACGAACAGCACGTTCCCTCCGATGACCAAATTAAAAAGACGCTGAGCTTGGTGGACTACAGGAAAGTCATAGTTGATCCGGATAATGGGACAGTTTATTTGCAAAAACCGGGTATGAGCTTGGATTTTGGCGGTGTTGCCAAGGGCTATGCCACAGAAGAGGCTGCGAAGGTTCTTAGAGAATCAGGCATAAAACATGCCCTAATCAATGCCGGGGGAAACGTGTATGCTTTGGGTACCAAACCGGACGGCTCACCGTGGCGTGTCGGTGTCCGGGACCCCCGCAACGAAAATGGACTTATTGCCGTATTATCCGTAAAAGACACATCGGTAGTAACATCAGGTGATTACGAACGGTATTTCGAAGAGAGAGGTGTTCGTTACTCCCACCTTATAGATCCATCCACCGGGAAACAAGCCAGGGATTTAATGCAAACGACAGTAGTTACAGAATCATCTACTGACGCCGATATTTTAAATAAACCGTTGTTTGTGCTCGGGCATCAGCGCGGGATGAGTTTTACCAAGAGCCTTCAAGGTGTTGGCGCCATCTTTGTCAGTGCGGATAAGCAAGTGACATTCACCGATAATTTAACGAATCAATTGGAATTCACTGGTAATGGCGATTACCAAATTATTGATCAGAAATAGAATTGAAAATGCCCGCCAGTTCAACGAACATAATTGTGAAAAATGACTGCTTGGTGAGGTCCATGAAAAACCCTAATTATTACATTATAGCAGGTCTCCTGTCACTGGTGCTGATTAGTTTTGGAGTGTCGCATCTGGTGCAGCGCCAGATGACAGAGGGGGATTTGAGGCTGGAAATATACACAGACGGCCAATTATACCGAAAAATAAACTTGTCCGAAGCAAGTGCCGAGGAAATCAGGGTCCCAACCAAAGACGGGCATTATAACGTGGTTGAAATTGAAAAAGGGAGAGCCAGGGTTAAAAAGTCTGACTGTCCCGATCAAATATGTGTTAAAACAGGGTGGATAAGTCAACCCGGCCATATAGCTGTGTGTGTGCCAAATAAGTTTAATATTGTTGTTAAGGGAAAATCTAACAAGGTAGACACCATTTCCTATTGAGTGCCAAAGAAGAGAGGGTTTGATACGTATAACACAAGGCGCATTACGTATATTTCTTTGTTTGTTGCCATGGCCACCGTTTTAAACATACTCGAAAGAACAATTGTTATCCCCGGCGCAAGTCCCGGTATTAAACTGGGCTTAGCCAATATAATGACTTTATTGTCTATAATGATGCTGGGAGGCAGGGACGCCATAATAATTGTTGCGGTCAGGTGTTTTTTGGGCGCTTTGGCGGGAGGCAACCCTATAAGTTTTTTGTTCAGCATTACAGGCGGCCTGCTAAGCGTTTTGGTTATGGTTATAATGTGGAAATATTTAAATAAATATATAAGTATTGTCAATATAAGTATGGTTGGCGCTGTGTTTCATAACATCGGGCAATTGTTTGTAGCAAGTTTGATAGTTCATGATTTTTCTGTTTACGTCATTTTACCTATACTAATGATATCTGCTATAACAACTGGTTACTTTGTTGGTATTGCAACAAAGCAATTATACAAGTCTTTGGGTAATAGAATAATTTAAACATTTAAAATTCATAGTAACTACTCAGTAGTCAGTAGTCAGTAGTCAGTAGTCAGAATGATAGAACGGTTTATCGTCTCTTAGTATTCAGAATTTACGACTACTGCCCTGAAAATAAATCTTTACCATTTTCATCCATCTGATGGTGAAGCGAAGCTTCATGGGCGTCTGAATTCTGGATGCCTGAATAGTAATAATTCATGTACAGGATGGTGAGGCGAGTGAAAAAGGAAGAAGAAGGCATTGTTATCGCTTTAAATGGCAAAATAGCGAAGGTAAGAGCGAGCAGGCACAGTGAATGTGAAAGCTGCGGGGCATGCGCCGGAGATAACGCCACGGTTATGGATGTTTACAATCCAGTTGATGCCAAGGTGGGGCAGAGGGTCATCATTGAGATACCTGAAGACAATATGTTAAAAGCAGCCTTTATTGTTTTCTTATTACCTCTGCTGACAACCTTTATGGGTTACTTGATTGGAGTATGGATTTCACAAAAGTATGGATTTCCGGCGTTGTTGTCGGAGGTTAGCGCAAGTATAGTTGCTTTTGTTCTGACACTTTTATATATAAAATATTTTGACAGGTCTATGACGAATACAAAAATGATGCCGGTGATTACGGATGTTTTATCTGAAAAGTGAACAGTTTGTTTTTTTAGAGTGTTTCTACAGACAGTTTAGTTCTATATCATAGGTGTCCAGAAAGTGCTGGCCCCGGACTCAACTTGCTTTAACAATTGCAGCCTCCTAGGTGGATTGTCTTTGTAAAATCGCAAGAAAGACGTTAAAGGGTTTGAACAGGTTAATCTTTTAACAGTCTCTGGATATCCAACAAAGAATTTTTTGCCTTTAGCTTTACCTGGGTCAACAGTAACTTGCAGCGCTACTGATTACTAATAATTTGACGCTTAAAGAAAAAATCCCTAAATTTTTTAGCGCGATGGTTAATTTCTAACCCAAAAGAATTAACCCTCTACCCATTATATTATTATCCTTTTTCCATCCTTTCTAGCGATTCTTTTAATCTGGCCAATTCCTTATAATTTATTTGAAAAAATAATTTATTTGAAAAAAGACATGTCCTATTTTATTGGGCACGGTTGTTTAAAGGCGCACCGGTATGGTATAAGGAAATTTTAATGGAGGAGGATGAAGTAACGGGTGATATCAATTTATTGATTTGGTATGTTTCCACCCGTGTGAGGAAAGTTGCCGCAGGGGTAAATTAATGAATCTGTCTCAATATGTAAAAAGAAGACATGCCGGCCTTAGAAGAGGAGATTTTGGAAGCAGAGAGTGAGGGAGTTATTTTTGACTTTCTGGCTGCGCCAGTGAATCACTTTTGTGCCGATAAATGAGACAAGGTAATGTATAATATAGTTAGTGCAAATTAACACAATGTTGCAACTAGTTGATAATAAGTGTATAATTCAATAAGTGCAACATAAAGATGTAAAAATATTAAAGGCGATGAGGTCGTGTTATATTTTTGCATTTTTTAAAATTAAGAAAAAGGGGGGTCAATAAACTTTGATTTTTAGGGGTGTTCTGAAAGGAAAAGTTGCAATTGTTACCGGGGCGAGGATGGGCATTGGTGAAGCAATTGCAGTGGGTTTAGCTCAGGCGGGAGCGGATTTGATGCTGATAAGCCGCCGTATCAGTGAAGATGATGAGGTTGTTAAGAACTGCAGGGCGGAAGGCGTCAAAGTGGAAGTCATGCAAGTTGACGTGGCTAATCGCGAGCAAGTGGATGCGATGGTCGCCCGGACCCTGGAGAAGCTGGGCAAGGTAGATATCCTGTTCAATAACGCAGGGATCAGCAAGCCTGGGATGCTCTGGAATATTACTGACGATCAGTGGGATATGGTGGTGGATATTAACCTCAAGGGAACATTTAATTGCATCGCCGCTGTGGCCAAGCCGATGATGGAACAAAAATCCGGGTCGATTATTAATGTCACATCTTCAGCCGGCCTGCTTGGCACAATCGGGCAGGTTAACTACACAGCCGCCAAGGGTGGAGTACTGGCTTTAACCAAGTCATGCGCCAAGGAACTCGCCCCCTATCAAATTACTGTTAATAATATCGCTCCGATGGCTGAAACAGACATGACCAGAAAGATTATGACGGATCCGAAGCTGAGCGAGAGTTATCTTGCGCGCATTCCGATGAGACGTTTTTGTAAACCTGATGAAATTGTGCCATGTGTTGTTTTTCTAGGTTCGGACGGCGCGCGCTATATCACCGGGCAAACAATTTGTATTGACGGCGGTATGGTCATGCCTTCATAATATAACTGACTGGTTGTTTATCACTAACGCTTAGGAACTTTTTTATCGGGAGGGTAAAATATGCCTAAAGACGTGGCTGTAATCGGTGTTGGCCAAAGCGCGTTTGTGCGCGGCTACCAGGGCTCAATTAGAGAACTGGCCTTTGAAGCCTTTAGAGAGGCCATGCAGGATGCAGCAATCAGTGTGAAAGATGTTGGGGCGTCAGTGGTTTGCTCCGCGCCTGAGTATGACAAGCAGCGCACTCCGTCAGGGTTGATTGCCGAGTATCTGGGACTTAACCCGCAGCCCACTTTTCTTGTGGAGAATGTTTGCTCATCAAGCACATCCGGCCTGAGAGTAGCTTATTCCTTGATTAAGTCCGGGCTGCATGACGTAGTGGTTGTTCTGGGATTCCAGAAAATGTCTGAGATCACTTCAGCCGACTCCCAGGAACGGATGGGGCGCGGCGCGGACATTATGTTTGAATCACCGTTCGGGACCTTGATGCCCGCGTATTACGCCATGCATGCCAGGAGACATTTTCATGAGTACGGCACCACAGAAGAAGATCTGGCATTAATCAGGGTTAAGGCGGCAAGTTACGGTGTGCTTAATGAGAAAGCTGTCTACCGTAAACCGGTAACCCTGGAGCAGGCGATGGAAGCCGGTCCGGTTTGCAGCCCGCTGAAGGTTTTTGACTGCTGCGCCAACGCGGACGGGGCATCGTGTATTATTATGGCAAGCGCCGACAAGGCTAAAGAAATTTCTAAAGAGCCGGTATATATTCTGGGTCTTGGCGCGGCAACAGCGCCGATGAATGTTACTGGCCGCACCACCTTTTCCGGCCTCGATTGCGCCAGGCTGGCTGCCAAGGAAGCTTATGAAATGGCCGGCGTAGGCCCACAGGATATAGATGTGGCTGAAGTCCATGACTGCTTTACAATCGCTGAAATGATGGCTTATGAGGCGCTGGGTTTTGCCGAGCCTGGCAAGGGTCCGGAACTTATCCGTAATCGCGAAACATACAAAGAAGGTAAAATACCTGTTAACGTTGACGGCGGTCTGTTGTCGAAAGGTCACCCGATCGGCGCTACAGGCGGTTCTCAGGTGCGTACCATAGTGCTTCAGTTGCGTGACAAGGCCGGCGCGATACAGGTGCCGGGTGCCGAAATAGGTTTGGTTCATAACATTGGTGGCGTTGGTATTTATGGTAACGTCATTATTTTCGGGAGGTAAGGATAATGGGATTTGAGCGGTTCGGAAGTAAAAGTTTCACGTCTCAAGCCAAGGTAGCGGAATTTGTTGACTACTTGGACAAGGGCGAATTGGCATACACAAAGTGCCGGACCTGTTCCCAGGCCTATTTCCCCCCGCGGGCTGATTGCGCTAATTGCCTGGGCAATGACATGGAGTGGAAAGCAATTGAGGGTAGCGGCACAATAGCAACCTTTACGCATACGATGTATGCGCCCACCGGCTTTGAAGCCGAAGCCCCCTATACTATTGTTGTGGCGGAGTTCGGCGACATTAAGGTTTTAGGCCGTATGAGCAAGAGTGTGCCTGTTGAAACATTAAAAGTCGGCATGCCTGTAAAAGTGGAGATTGTTAAGTTGCCTGACGGGCAAGTTACCTACGAGTTTCTACCGGCTTAGGAGGATAAACCTGGCTTATATGAGGCATGATAGTATTTAAATTGGCCGTAGCTGGTAGAAGATATCCTCACATGTTAAGGGGGTGGTTTGTAAAACAAGTTATTACCACCTTTGATGAGCGGTATTTTGTAGTTGTGAGTTAATATTGATAACTTGCTCATGATTTATTAAAAAAAATAGGAGGATGGATATGGATCTGTATAAGTGGCCCCGCGAGGAAGGCATTAAGAACCACGATCTTTTTGGCGATGAGCATTTTGGTACGGAAGCCCCGTGTGTAGTTTATGAAAAGCGGCCCGTCAAGGACCCGAAAGGGAACGAGGTTCAGGGTCTGTATACCGCCTGGGTAATTCTTAATAACCCGAAGCAGTTTAACTCATACACCACAGAGATGGTGAAAGGCGTCATCGCCGGTATGCACCGGGCTTCCATGGACCGTGAAGTAGTGGCTGTTATCTTTACGGCTGTGGGCGACAAGGCGTTCTGCACCGGCGGCAATACTGTGGAATATGCTCACTATTACAGCATGAAGCCGCATGAATACGCCCTCTACATGGACCTGTTCAACGGCATGGTGGATGCTATTTATATGTGCAAGAAGCCGGTTATTTGCCGGGCGAACGGGATGCGCGTGGCCGGCGGCCAGGAAATCGGCATGGCCACTGACATTACTATTTCTTCCGACCTGGCTATTTACGGGCAGGCGGGCCCGCGCCACGGTTCGGCGCCGGCCGGCGGCTCCACTGACTACATCATGTGGTACCTGGGCGCTGAAAAAGGCATGTGGAACTGTATTTCCTGTGAAATGTGGAGCGCCTACAAGATGCAATACAACGGCATGATTACCAAAGCCTTGCCGGTCCTGAAGAAAGACGGCAAATTTATCAGAAACCCGCAGGTCATCACTGATCAGATCATCGATGACGGCGCCATTGTATACGGTGAATTTAAGACCGGCGACGCGGCTAAAGAAGCCAAAGCGCTTATTAAAGAATGTGAAGTCGACTTTTCGCTGGTCGACCAGGAAGTTGACAAGCTGGTCTGGACCTTTACCAACCTCATGCCGCAATGCTTGATGTTCTCTATCGACGGCATCCGCCAGAAGAAAAAATTCTTCTGGGATATGTCCAAGCTGCCTAACAGGCACTGGCTGGCCGCCAACATGAACGCCGAAGCTTACCTCGGCTTCAACGCCTTCAGCAACAAGAAACTCACGGGCGGCGTAGATGTCTGCGATTTCATCGAGTACCGCCGGTTGTGCGCCGAAGGCAAGCCGTTTACCCAGGAATTTGTAGACGCCGTGCTGCCGAAGCGTGTGGATTAGTGGCTTAGCCCCATTGATTAATAGCAGGTTAATAGTAGAATTTGTTCTTTAAAAACTAAAGCGAAGGGGTGGCTAACGCCCCTTCGCTTGTAGCCGGAAGGAGGTTTACTCTTGAGCTACGAATTTGTAAAGGTGAAGAACGAGGGTGGTGTTGTAAGCATCACTCTTGACCGCGCTCCGCTGAATGTCTTGACTATTGCCATGATGGAAGAGTTGATTCTCGCCTTTAAATGGGCGCAACAGGAGGCAGGGCAAATAATCCTGCTGGATGCCGCCGGCAAGGCATTTTCGGCCGGGGTGGATGTAGCCGACCATACACCGGATAAAGTTGAATCAATGATCGATGTTTTCGACCGGCTCTTACTGACCATGTTTGAAATGGAGAAACCGATCGTTTGCGCGGTGAACGGTGCTGCTCTGGGTGGCGGCTGCGAACTGGTGATCTTCAGTGACGTGGTAGTGGCGTCGGAAAAGGCGAAGCTGGGCCAGCCGGAAATAGCGGTGGGGGTGTTTCCGCCCATAGCATGCTATGTGCTGCCGCATGTGTTATCATGGACAAGGGCCATGGAATTGCTGTTGAGTGGTGAGGTGATCGGGGCAGCCAAGGCGGAACAGATTGGACTGGTCAACGCGGTGTTGCCGGCGGAAAACTTTGCCGACGGGGTAAAAGAGTATATTAAGAAGTTCCTTGCGCATAGTTCGTTTGTGCTGGCAAAAACCAAGAAAGCGGCGCGTGCGGGCCTGAATAAAGGGTTTGCTGAAGGACTCAAAGAAATTGACAGAATATACTTAAAAGAATTGATGCCTTCTCAAGATGCCAAGGAAGGCCTGGCTGCTTTTTTGGAAAAGCGCAAGCCGGTTTGGCAGGGTAAATAGTGAGCGGTTGACGCCCGGGTCGATTTGATTTTATAAAGTTAGTTATTTAATTATTTAATTAAAAAGGGGGTTTTAATGGAATGGCTGTACCGACCAAAATTAACACTTGGCAGATGGTTGAACCCGGAAAGCTGGAAAAGACAACTATCGATGTGCCGGAACTTAAGCCCGGTGAGGCTCTGGTTAAAATTGCCGGGTGCGGTGTTTGTCACACTGACGTCGGCTATTTTTATGATGGTGTTCCAACAGTGACCAAACCACCATTAACACTCGGCCATGAGATTGCCGGAACTGTTGTTGCCGGTGAAGAAAGATTGATTGGCAAAGAGGTTATCGTTCCTGCGGTGATGCCTTGCAATAACTGCCCCATCTGCGCTTCCGGCCACGGCAACCGCTGCCTGAAGCAGGCGATGCCCGGCAACAGCCTGGGGATTTACGGCGGCTTTTCAGATTATATCCCGGTTCCCGCTGCTGACCTGTGCGTAGTTGAAGACAAGAAGGGCTTTTCTTTAGAAAAGCTGTCTGTTGTTGCTGATGCGATTACCTCACCATATCAGGCTGCCGTGAAAGCTGAGGTTAAAGAAGGAGACGTCGCGATCGTTATTGGCGGCACCGGTGGAATTGGCGTATACATGACTCAGATTGTCGCGGCGATGGGTGCCAAAGAAGTGATTGTAATTGCGAGAAATAAAGAAAAATTGGAGCGCTCGCTTAGTTACGGCGCGACACATACGATCAGCACACTGGATAAAGACGCTAAAGCGGTTTCGGCTGATTTCAGGGCTTATTCAAAAGAAAAGAAATTACCCAACTGGGGACTGAAAATTTTTGAGTGCACAGGGACGAAAGCCGGTCAGGAAATTGCACTGGGCTTGCTTACATTCCTGAGTAAATTGATGGTAGTTGGTTTTGGTATGGTCAAAACCGAGTATATGCTGTCGAGATTGATGGCGTTTGAAGCTGATGTTATGGGTACCTGGGGCTGCCTGCCGCAATACTATCCGGTAGTGTTGAATATGGTGCTTGAAGGCAAAATCAAGGTTGAACCTTTTGTAGATGTCAGACCGATGAGTACAATCTTAAAGGCATATGAAGAAGCGCACAGCGGGAAGTTAATGCAACGCATTGTGCTGACGCCAGATTTCTAGAATTGCTCCCCCGGCCTAACTGCAGTAATGCATTAGTGATGCATAATTGCAGTTAATAACTTAAGGTTGTGGCTTTAAGATAATGGCCGGGGGATTATTTGATTTACTTAATGCAATATTGCATTAATGCAACGGTGTAATGCTACAATGTGCAATGCTACAATGATTGGAATGCTTAGGCAAACGCTATTCTGGCAAGAATCTTGCATGTTAGTATCTTGCATGTTAATTTTTTAACATGCAATAAGCTAAAATGAAGGGGAGGTTTGACAATGAATTTTGAACTGACTGAAGAATTGCAAGACATAAGGAAAGTGGCCAGGGACTTCGCGGAAAAGGAAATAAAGCCGACAGTTGACGAGGATGACAAGGCGCACCGGTTCCGCCGGGATCTGGTGGAAAAGATGGCTGAACTTGGTTTCTTCGGCTGTGTTATACCGGAAGAATACGGCGGGAACGAGATGGGCTGGCTGGCCGCCACCATTATCGCTGAAGAAATATCGCGTGTGCACGCTTCGATGCGTTTGCCGTTCAACATGAACCCCAATGGTCCGGGATGTACTATTCTAAGATATGGTACGGAAGAGCAAAAGAAAAAATATATACCGGGCCTGGTTGACGCGAGTATTCTGGGTATGTTTGCCATTACCGAGCCTGACTCCGGATCTGACGTAGGCTCGATGAAGACAAAAGCAATCAAAGACGGCGACAGCTATATAGTTAACGGTAATAAGATGTGGATTTCCAACGCTACAGTTGCCGACATGGGCTTGCTCTATGCTTATACCGACCCGACCAAAAAAATCAAGGGTATGTCGGCTTTTGTCATTGACATGAACACCCCCGGTATCACCGTTGAGCCCATTACCGACAAACTGGGCACCTGGGGTGCGCCGGTCGGTTCAATTACGTTTGAAAACTGTCGCATTCCGGCATCCGCCCTGCTTGGGGAAGAAGGACAGGGGTTCAAGATCTGCATGGAGCAGTTGAACGACACCCGGATGGGCTGCCAGGCCGGCGGTCTCGGTTTGGCGCAGGCCTGCCTGGACGCGGCTCTGACTTATGCTAATGAACGGCAGCAGTTTGGCCAGCCGGTCGGCAAGTTCCAAATGGTCACTGACATGATCGCCCAGATGGCAACTGAGGTTGAAGCAGCCAGGTTTATGGTGTACCGCGCCGCTTATCTGAAAGATCAAGGTAAGCCCTGCACTTTGGAAACTTCCATGGGCAAGTACTATGTTGGTGAAGTGGTAAATAAATGCGCGGATTACGCCATGAAGATCTTTGGTTCCTATGGTTACTCCGAGGAGTACCCGGTTGCCCGTTATTACCGCGACGCCAAGTCGTATCAGATTGTTGAAGGCACCAGCAACATCCAAAAACTGATCATCGGTGAAACAATGCTTGGCTACCGCAAGCGCAGCTAGTATTTTATGAGATTAGTAGATCCAATATATATTAGGTAGGGGGTTTTCAGATGCACGAAAATTTATATGCTGAACTGGCCCAAAAGAGAGAAAAGATTAAAAAAATGGGCGGGGACAAGGCTATCGAGAAAGTACACAAGGAAGGCAAAATGTCAGCCCGGGAAAGAGTGGAGTATTTGTTCGACCCCGGTACTTTCACGGAAATCGGCATGCATATCAAACACAGAACAATTAATTTCGGCATGGCCGGCAAAGAAATTCCGGCTGAAGGGGTTATTTGCGGCTACGGCAAGGTAAACGGCCGGATGGTGATGGTCGGCGCCGAAGATTACACATCCATGGCGGGTACCTTCGGTGAATACCACGGCAAGAAATTTTCCGCTGCCATTGATATGGCCAAGGATATGGGGATTCCCTTTATTGGGATGAATGACTCCGGCGGCGCCAGGTTGCAGGAAGGTATTGACACGCTGGAAGCTTACGCGTGGCTGTTCCGTTCCCAGAACCTGGCATCGGGTATTATCCCGCAAATCGCCACCCTGATGGGTCCGTGCCTGGGCGGTCAGGCGTATCACCCGGTCATGCAGGACTTTGTCTTCCAGTGCCGTGAATATGGATTTATGGGTATTGCCGGTCCGGCTTTTGTTAAGACCCAGTTGGGACAGGAAATTGATTTGCCGACGCTGTGCGGCTGGCAAGCGCACGCTGTTAAATCGGGATGTACCCATGTCGTGGTGGAAGACGATAAAGACTGCATCGACAAGGTTAAAGATTTGCTTACGTACCTGCCGCAGAACAACAGGGAAAAGGCGCCGCGCATAGAGTGCAAGGACGATCCGTTGAGAATGGTGCCGGCACTGGACGAAGTGATGCCGGAAAACAGAAATATGCCCTATGACATGCACGATGTTATTTATAATATCGTTGACAACGGCATATTCTTTGAAATTCATACGGAATTTGCGAAGAACGTCATCGTCGGCTTTGGCCGGTTCAATGGCAGGAGCACCGGCATCGTGGCCAGCCAGCCCAACTGGAAGGGCGGCGTAATCGACTGCGACGCTGCGGATAAGGTTTCAAGGTTTGTCAGGTTCTGCGACCTGTTTAATATTCCTCTCGTCAATATCCATGATACCCCGGCATACATGATCGGCCCCGACGAAGACTGGAAAGGGATCCTGAGACACGGCGCCAAGATGCTGTTTGCTTATATTGATGCGACTGTACCGAAGGTAACTGTAATCATCGGTAAATCCTTTGCCGGCGCATATCTTGGCATGTGCTGCAAAGACACCGGCGCTGACATCGTGTTTAGCTGGCCGCAGGCCACAGTGACCATCGTCGGCGCGGAAACAGCCGCCAGTGTTATTTTTGCCAAAGAAATTAAGAATTCGGAAAACCCGAGAGAAACAGCGGCTCAAAGGATTCAGGAATACAAGGATATCTATCAGAACCCGTACAGCGCCGCCGAGCGCGGATATATCGACGATGTGATCATGCCGCACGAAACCAGGAGAAATATTTGCCTGGCTCTGGATATGCTGGAGAACAAGAATGTGGCCAGACCGTATAGAAAACACTCTAACATTAATATGTAGTGTTTTAGGCAAAATTAATAAATTGTGACAGAATTTAACTCTCCGGCCGGGAAGTCCCCGCGCCTTCCGCCTTCCTGCTCGCGAAGCGATTGCGGAGGGCGGGGATGAAAGGCGGCTAGGGCAGGGACTGCCTGAAGTTGCGCCAGCCGGAGAGATTCACTCGATGAAGCAGGAAGCCCTTTCTGAGCGGAGCGAAGTGAGGAGTAGTTCACAAGTAAATATTAGGCTTCGCCCGCCGGCGGAGCCTGTTTATCGAAAAGTAATATTATATTGACTGGGAGTGAGGCGGTGACAAGATTTTATGCTGGCTAATCTGATTAAGAAACCGCCGCTGACCCTCTGTCCGGATCAGACAATTGAGGATTTGTTGCGTTTATGGCAGACGCATCCTGTCGGAGTTGTCGGCATCGTTGATGAACAGGGCCGTCTGCTCGGAGTGGTGGGCAGCGGGCTGACTTTACGTGCCGGGAAGCCGCTCTCACTGGATACACCGCTGTCTGAAGTGATGGAAACTAATTATATTAGTATGAGTCCGGATGTATACCAGGAAGAAGCCTGGGCAGCTCCCAGTGAGGTAATCGCTATTATTGACGCTGACGGAAAGCTGCAGGGAATTACTACGAAGTATGATCTGGCTGAGTCTCTTTATCCTTATACCAAGTTTATCAGCCGGGAACTGGACGCTGTGCTTAATGCCGCTAATACAGGTATTGTATCAATAAACAAAGATGGGATTATTACAACATTTAACCCTGCTGCGGAGAAAATTACCAGAAGGTCGCGAAAAGAGGCTATCGGAAAATTTCTGGCTGATGTTGTAATACCGACTGGACTTCTTGAAATCCTTGAGACTGGCGAGCCGAAATTCGGCGAAAGGCTTCCGGTGAAGTATTCGATAGGCACCAGGATATACGTTAGTAACCGTAGCCCTATTGTCGAAGATGGAAAGGTAGTTGGAGCAGTAGGCATCTTTCAGGATATATCCGAGATTGAGTTTATTTCTCATGAATTAGAATCTGTTAAAGAACTGAACAAGGAACTAAAAGCGTTGATTGAATCTTCATATGATGGTATTTTGATTGCACGATGTGACGGCGTTGTCACTCAGGTCAATAAGGCGTACACCAGAATGACCGGCCTGAAGGCAAAAGATATCATAGGCAGGCCTTTTCAGAAGTTGGTCGACGGCGGTCATTACGCCTCATCGATTGTAGATTCTGTTTTAAAGAAAAAAAAGGCTGTTACCAATCTTCAAACTTCGCCGCTGGGGAACAGGTTACTGATTACCGGCAACCCGGTGTTAAACGAACGGTGTGAAATTATTAGAGTAGTAATCAACGTGCGGGATCTCACCGAGTTTGAAAAGTTAAGACAGGAGTTACAGGACAGTAAGAATTTAAATCGACGCTATCAGGCGGAATTATGCAACCGGCAGGGCCAGCAGGATCAAGAACAAAAACTATCCAGCAGTTCACCGGGAATGCAAAGTGTGATCGACCTGTGCACCAGGGTAGCTCAAGTGGACTCAACGGTTCTGTTGATAGGTGATTCCGGTGTGGGCAAGGAAGTGCTGGCAAAGCATATTCATAATCACAGTGCCCGCAAGCAGGGGCCGTTTATCAAAATTAACTGCGGCGCAATTCCGGAAACGTTATTGGAATCAGAACTCTTCGGCTATGAGCGGGGGGCTTTTACCGGCGCTGGAAAAGACGGGAAGCCTGGTATCTTTGAAATGGCTCATAACGGAACTTTGCTTTTGGATGAGATTGGTGATTTACCGCTATCACTGCAAGTGAAATTGCTCAGGGTGTTACAGGATAAGGAAATCACCAGAGTCGGCGGGACTAAAACGTGCAGTGTGGATGTGCGTATTTTAGCGGCGACGAACCGGAACCTGGCGGATATGGTGCAGCAGGGCTCTTTCAGGGAAGACTTGTTCTTCCGCCTGAATGTTGTTCCAGTACAAATTCCTCCTTTAAGGGACCGTCGCTCAGATATTGTTCCGTTGTTGAACTACTTCTGTGAAAAATATTATAAGAAGTATGGCATTCGGAAGCAGTTTTCCCCCGAGGTTCTAAAAATATTTTATGAGTATCACTGGCCCGGCAATATCAGGGAATTGGAAAACATTGTAGAGAGAATGGTGGTAACCGCGCCCGAAACGTTGATTACCCCCAAGCACTTGCCGGAAAGCCTGCGCTACGTTATGAGCAATACTTCAGCGAAGGTAGTGGTGCAGGGAGTTCTTCCGTTTAAAGAGGCGCTTCTGGAAATGGAGAGCCAGTTGATTAATGAGGCGTTGAATCTATACGGAAGTACTTATAAAGCCGCGAAAGTGCTTGGTATTGACCAGTCTACCGTAATCAGGAAACTACAAAAAATAAAGCAATTTAAGAACAGCCGTCAAGAACAGTCAAGCAGTTACAATGTAATTAAATAAAGATCAATTTAACATGTTCGATAAACGCGGGAGGTGTTGTCGATGAAAAAATGCGATTTCAAAACGAAAGGAGATGAGAATTCAAAACTTAGACGTCTTATATAAGAAAAGCTCTGAGTGGAAAAAGCTAAAACTATTATATAACTGACTAACTTATTATAATAAGTGCAGTGAATCATCATTGATACTAAATAAAGGAAAGGAAAAGGTTTTAGCAGTGCGAGCCGGTAACGCGCCGAAATAATTGCCAATAATAGTGCCGGTATTTGTAGCGCTGCCTCCCGGGTAGTCGGCGGGAGAGGGACATATGTCCCAAAACCGGGGAATGAAATGAATATTGCAGTTCTCTTAAAACAGACCTTTGACACAGAGGCAAAAATTGAAATCGAGGGCGGCAAGATCAGCAAAAAGGGTGT
>JGI12104J13512_1001131_pt1 | contig 20615 bp, 19 predicted proteins | sample TerdegcTABiofilm_FD_13512 | JGI IMG/M metagenome (IMG submission 13512)
TCCTTTTTAAATTATGTGATATTGTTGGATCACTTATTTTATAGGAGGTACATCCTTTTTTCATCCCTTAAATGAATTTACACAAAAGAGTTTACAGTACCGGCTATAACGATTGAATAAGATGGCAGAAAGAACAAAAAAAAGCGCAATGGTTAATATAAAAAAAGGCCTTGCAAATGGGCTTTCCATAACCTTTGTTATGGTCAAGGTTATTGTCCCCTGTTATATAGCTATTGAGCTTATAAAGCATTTTGGCATAATAGGTGTAATCAGCGAGTTTTTTAAGCCCTTCATGAGGTTTTTCGGGCTTCCTGGTGAGGCTGCCCTTGCCATAATAGCAGGGTATACTATAAACCTCTATGCTGCCATTGCTGTCCTTTCACCCCTTAATCTTTCATCTAAGGATATTACAATCGTTGCGCTAATTCTTGGCATATCCCATAGCTTATCTGTAGAAACCCCAGTGACCCAGCAGACAGGGGCAAATGGGTGGGTCTTACTTATTTTAAGAATAGCCTTGAGCCTTTTTGCCGGGGCAGGATTAAACCTGATATGGAAATTATTATAACAGCATTAAAAAATTCTGCGCTCCTTACGGGGCAGCTTCTCTTAATAATACTCCCCCTTACCATCTCTTATGAGTTTATAAAGCACAGGCAGGCAGATTTGGCAAAAAAACGGTTTAGATTTTTAGGGATATCCGCCAATGGCCTCATTCCCCTTATAACAGGCGTGATCATCGGGCTCACATATGGTGCCGGTATAATAATTCACTCTATAAGATCATCGAACATGGATAAAAAAGAGGCATTTCTCATACTCCTTTTTCTTTCCATATGCCATGCCATTATAGAGGATACACTTATTTTTGTTGTGATAGGTGCAAATGGCTTGATAATTGTTGCAGCAAGATTCCTTCTTGCCTTTGTCTTTACCTATGTTGTCGGCAGATGGCTATTTATTAAAAAGCCCCCGTAGATTGGCTACAAGATTTGTAAGGTCGAGGGGCAGGTGGGTCTGGTTCCCCTGTGCCATATCCCTTATGACCATCTCGCCCTTATCTATCTCATCATCGCCTATTATGAGAACTATATCTGCGCCCATAGAGTCTGCATAACGCATCTGTGATTTTAGCGATTTTGCCTCAGGGAGATAAAAGAGCCCTATATTATTTTCGCTAAATAGTTTTATCAAGGGAATAATAAGCTTTTTTGCCCTTTCACCCAGATAAGCCAAGAAGACAACAGGATCATTTTTACAATCAGGTGCTTTAATAAGCAGAGAAAGCCTATCGACCCCTATGGCAAATCCTATCCCAGGGACAGATGGCCCTCCCATAGACTGGACAAGGTTATCATATCTGCCCCCCGCCAGGAAGGCATTATGGGCCCCAAGCCCACCCGAGATCACCTCAAACACTGTTCTTGTATAGTAATCAAGGCCCCGAACAAGCCTTTTGTTAACCGATACAGCGATGTTAAGCTCATTTATATATGTTAAAAATTCCTCAAAGTGTGTCTTACAGCCGTCACAAAGATTATCGAAGAGAAGGGGCGACGAGCTGCTTATCTCTCTGCATCTGGTGTTTTTACAGTCAAAGATCCTAAGGGGGTTTCTTTGTAGTCTTCGATTACAGTCTTCGCAGAGGCCATCTCTGTTGGCTCCAAAGTATCCCACCATCAACTCCTTGAAGCCCTCCCTACATTCTGGGCAGCCCACACTATTGGTCTCTATGGTGTATTCTGTCATACCTATGGACTTGAGCATGAGGGATATCATCCATAGGAGTTCTGCATCAATTATAGGCACCTCAATGCCAAATACCTCAACATCGACCTGCCTGAATTCCCTGTACCTCCCCTTTTGAGGCCTTTCGTGCCGGAACATGGGACCAATGGAAAAGAGCCTGCTTATCCTTTCCTTTGCATAGAGGCCAGTCTCAAGATATGCCCTTACTATACCTGCAGTAGCCTCTGGCCGGAGCGTTACAGAGTCACCGCCTATATCCCTGAAGGTAAACATCTCCTTTTCAACTATATCCGTGGTGTCCCCTATGCTTCTTATAAAAAGCCCTGTGTTTTCCAACACCGGTGTTATGATCTCCTTGAAGCCAAAAAGCCCCAGATATCTCCTTGATATCCCCTCTATGTGTCTGAATTTTTTTGCCTCATCACCATAGATGTCCCGAAATCCCCTTAAGGTTTTTATCTTCTCCATATGCCTTTCTCTTTGTTAAAAAATTAGGATTTTGTATCCCAGGGGGGTGAAAACATTGGATATTTGAATTCTATTAGATATGATTCATCCCATGTCATGCCCTGCAGTATCTTTTTCAGCCCCTCTGGTGAGTCTGTTTTTTTAGCCTTTATATCAAAGGCGTTGGCTATTTTCACAAAATCAGGATTTACAAGGCCCATTGAGCCATTTATGTTGTATCTTTTTATCATCGCATCCTCGAGTATCCCGAATGCCCCATTGTTGTATATGAGGATCACCGCAGGGATATTGTATTTTTTTATAGTAGAGAGTTCGCCTATGCATGGCAGCGCCCCTCCATCACCACATATGCCCATACATGGCAGCTCTTGTGCTCCTATCTTTGCCCCTATAGAGGCAGGAAGACCATAGAAGATCGGCGAGATACCCCTTGGCGTTAAAAAGGATCCCTGTCTGTAGACAGGGAAATAGTATTCTGCCCAGTATGAGATAAGGTTTAGGTCCCATACAGTGATTGTATCCTCTGGTATGGCGGACCTGATAGCCTCTATAATCCTATAGCCCTTTTCTTTTTTAAGTAGCGTCATCCTCTCTGCTTGCTGTCTCTTTCTAATAAGCTCTATGTTCCAGGCAAAGGTTTTTTTATCTAAAATTCTTTTTAGCTCAGCCAGAAAATTTCTTATATCAAATGTAGCACCAACCACTAGAGGATAGTTTTTGCCGAGCCACCTATCATCTATATCGATATGGATAAGGTCTTTTATCTTTACGCCCCTTCTTTTTGCATCCACATCCCTCAGTCTTGTGCCAATGGCTATTACAATATCCGCCTCACTGAGAACCTCATGCGCAACCCCTTTCTGGATAACATTGCCAAGGCAACAGGCAAGCCTCTCGTCTAATATACCCTTACCCCCTGTGGTCGTAAAAAAAGGTATTGAGGCATTCATGCATATCTGCCTCAAAATATCTCCTGCATAATCATCAAACATCGCTGATTTACCGCATATAATAGCAGGCTTTTCCTTGTTTTTTACTATCGTCCCTATCTTTTCCATAACCTCTTCTTGTGGGGAAGGGGATTTTTGTTCTCTATGATCTAGGCCTAATTTATCATAGGGTGATGATTGTCCTTGCTCCACAGGGAGATCTCTTTCAAGGAATACAAAAGGGATGGATATGACAACGGGCCCCTTCCTGTTTGTGGTTGCCTCCTCGTAGGCAGATTTTAGAGACGGGATAAGACCTGCCAAGGATGATACATAAAAGGCCTTTTTTGTAAAATATTTAAAGATATTTTCTGGCTCTGCGAGTTCATGAAGGACGCCCCTGCCATGTTCCTCTCTTTTTGTGGCTATATGCACTATGAGAAGGGGTATATCATCGCCGTATGCCTCCATACATTCTGAAACAACATTTCCTAAGCCGGGGCCTGGGGTTACAAAAACCACACCTACCTTGCCTGTTGCCCTTGCGTAACCATCTGCCATATAGGCAATATTTGACTCATGCCTTCCTTTGATTACGTTTATTTTATAAGAGTTAAATGCCTCATCAAGGGGAACCGTATGTATTCCTGGGAGATAAAAGATATCGTTTATATTGTTTTGTCTTAAGAATTGTGTTATCCCATATTTAGCCTGCATATAATCACCTTATAGTTTCTTTAAGTTTAACATGCCAAACCTTATAAATAAAACATAAAATTAACAGTCTGAAAGATTGAATAATCTGATCCCATTGGGAGATATAAAACAATAAGACTCTCCAGGGACCGTTGAAAAATATCTTGATTTATCTCAATAAATTTTTTAATATCATATCTACGCGGGCATAGCTCAGATGGTAGAGTGCAAGCTTCCCAAGCTTGATGCCGCGGGTTCGATCCCCGTTGCCCGCTCCATATAACTTATTGAAATTATTAGAGGTGACTACAAAAATACCCCCATTTCTACCGTCCCCAGGTTTATTATTTTTTACTTTTGGATTTTATCAGTTTATCCTTGGACATCTTATCTTTTAGGTTGATTATCGATATTTGTTGCAAATCATGGCACTGTCAACATAATTGTGTAAATTTCTTATAGAGGGGTAAATTAGGACGTACCTTGCCTATCTTTGTTCTCTTCCAGCTCATCTCCATCTTAAGCGATATAAACGCCAGGAGTAAATAGCATGAGTTTTTCTCCTGCAACTATTTCCATCGGCTTTGTCCTTCTTTTGAATTCCTTATTTAATCGTTCAATGGTATTTGTGGTTCTAAGTGATATCTCCAAAAATCATCAGGTGCAATATTAAGGTTTTATGGTAAGATTGTCAAATGAAATACACCTCAATTGATATTGGCACAAATACAGTTTTACTCCTCATAATGGACATGGATAAGATGCCAGAAGACATACTTGATATGTCCATAATAACGAGGTTGGGCGAGGGCCTGAAAAGAGGTGGTGTGCTTTCAGAAAAAGCTATGGAAAGGACATTCTCCGCATTGCAAGAATATAAGAGGATAGCTGAAAGCCATGGTGTAAAAGAGATATACTGTGTTGGAACAAATGCCCTGAGAGAAGCGAGAAATAGCCAGCAATTTTTGGAACGTCTAAAGGAAGAACTTGGTATATCTGTGAGGGTAATCAGTGAGCATGACGAGGCTTATTATACCTATCTTTCCATAAAACATGATAAGGCTATAAAGGCAGAAGAATACCTTATCGTTGATATTGGCGGTGGCAGTACAGAGATAATAAAAGGCGATAGAAATAGATTTATTGACTATGTTTCGCTGCCTGTTGGAAGTGTGAAACTGACTGAAATGTTTATAAAAAGTAACCCTCCAGAAGAGTATGAACTCAAGGCATTGAATGCTTTTTTAAAGGATTGTATAAAAACGCCTTTTGATGGGCAGGGTTGTGCATTCATTGGCACCGGAGGCACTATCACAACCCTGGCAAGCCTCTGCCTTGGATTGGAAAAGTATGACAAAAACATGATTCATGGACTGAAAATCTCCCAAAAAGAGATAAGCGGCATTATTGAAAGACTTCAATGTTTGACAGTATCTGAAAGAAGGGAAGTTCCGGGTATGGAGAAGGGCAGGGAGGATATTCTTCTGCAAGGGATTATGCTCTTATTAAGGATTATGTCATATTTTGATGCAAAGGAGCTTATTGTTAATACACGCGGCGTCCGATATGGGGTGATTTACGAGATGCTTGGAAAGTAAATAATTTTACCAAGGTAATCATAACTTATTAAAATTCTTAACTTTTTCTTGACATTTGAAAGTCTAAAGAGTAGAAATTGAATGAGGGAGGCTTCTGGGCTATCTGTCCTGAGGTGCCTGGTGCCAATGGACAGGGCGAGACGATATCTGTTCCTGATGGGGTCTTCTTGCCTTTGATATATCAAGATATTTAGAAATATCCTCGCCTTCATCGAATTTCTTTTCAATCTCTTTAGCCTTGATAGCCTTCATATATATCAACCTCCGTAACCTCCAACCTTTCTTTTCAAGCAGCTTGGCAAATTCTTTCCCGGAAATAGTTTTCACACGGCGATCTCCAGAATTTTATCTTTTTCCGCTATTTCTATATCCTTCATCTCTATGGACAGACAGCCCTCAACAGCCTCGTAAATGTTGCTCAGAGGTTCATCGAATGTCTCGTCTTGAGTGGCAAGCCTGGTATGGAGGGGACTTCGGCCCAATATCCACCCTCTTCTGCCTCGTGAATAATTACTTTTAGCTTCATATAATCACCTCACTTTTGTTTCATTGGCACATAACGATCAGGCTCACCGGTTGCCGAGTTTATCGGCAATCCGGTGGAGCCGCTTGTTAGCCTTAGAAATTCACCTTGTATTGCTTCCTACACAATTAGTCATGTTGTTTAAGGGAATCTTGTATGGTAGCGCCATCAGTTGCAGAAATTTCGATTGTCTTATCATAAGTCTTTACCTTTCCCTCTGGGATGGGGGTGATGTGTATCTTGATGCTCCCTTTGTCTGCGTATGCCATATCAACGAAAATACGGCCTCCCTGATCTATCTCAAGCACTACATTCACGAATTCTTCACCCTCCTTCATCATCTCCCAGTTCGGATTTTTCCGGACCTGACATTCCGCGATTCTTGCAATATTCATTTGCTTCCCCCTGTCGTTCTATTGTTCGATTTCATGCTTACAGGCTAACATATACTTTTATAGCATTGCATTGAAAAAACCATATCGAATAACAAAAGAGATGTCAAAGCAAAATCTTTCTTTCAAAAACCTGATGAAACGCTATATTATGCAGTATAATATCTAAAGTTTTTAATATTTATGCGACATTAATATAAGTAAGAAAAAATTATGCTTGAAGAGTTCTAAAAGATATCTCACACAAAGTTCCCGCCATAAGGACAAATATATTGCTTATTACCTTAAGTAGATTTTAGATTGTTATTCCTTTTAACAGTGAACAAATGGAGAATTGTGGATTCACCGGAACAAAAAAACCCAAAAGAGCCGGAAGGATTTGATAATGAGGGAAGAATATATCAACCTTATTAGAAAAACCTTAATCGATTGCCAAAAGATAAAAAAAGAGAGGCGGGATAAATATTGTTAGAATAGAGAAAGCGTATTATATTTAAATCATATATAAATACGTCAATACAGTTATTGTACGATGATTGAACCTAACGAAAGGAGGGCTTATGAAAGAGGAGATTAAAGAGCCTAAGGGGTGGAGTCCTTACCTTGCTGGAGGGCTTGCAGGATTGCTTATGGTCTTATCCGTATGGGTTACCGGTAAATATATAGGTGCATCTACCACCTTTGTGCGCACCACAGGTTTTATTGAAAGGCTGTTTGATGCAGAACGTGTGCAGAGAATGGAATATTTTGTAAAGGAATTGCCGAAGGTTGACTGGCAGTTAATGTTTGTTGTGGGAATATTCTTTGGTTCACTCATTGCATCCACAACGTCAAGAACCTTTCGCTTCCAGGCTCTTCCTTCCATGTGGGTGGCACGCTTTGGTCCAAGTAAAGCAAAGAGGGCTCTTGTTGCATTTTTTGGCGGCATCATAGCCATGTTTGGGGCACGCCTTGCTGATGGGTGACCGAGCGGTCACGGGCTGAGCGGTTCGCTCCAGTTAGCGGTAAGCGGATTTGTAGCACTCATATGTTTCTTTGTTGGTGGTCTCATGGTTGCCCGTATTCTTTATAGGGGAGGTACACGGTCATGACAGGTGAGCTCGTTTACGGGTTTATAACCGGCATCATATTTGGATTTCTCTTACAGAAGGGGCGCGTGATACGGTACGAAAAGCAACTTGGAGCGCTCCGCCTTATTGATATGACAATTGTAAAGTTTATGCTCTCAAGTATCATTGTTGCAATGGTAGGTGTTTATTTGCTGAAGGACCTTGGCCTTGTCAAGCTTTCTTTGAAAACAACTGTACTTGGTGGTAATATCATTGGCGGGCTCATCTTTGGTATTGGCTGGGCACTCTTTGGATACTGTCCTGGAACAGCTGTTGGCGCCCTTGGTGAAGGCAGGTGGGATACCCTCTGGGGGATTATAGGCATGTTGGTGGGGGCTGGAGTCTTTGCTGAGCTCTATCCTGTCCTTAAAAAGACTGTCCTTACCTGGGGTGATTACGGAAAGATTACCATTCCCCAGATATTAGGTGTGAATCACTGGATAATCATCGCTCTATTTACTGTTGGGAGCATCATCCTCTTTGTATGGTTAGAGAAGAAGAAAATATAGTACTGAGGTATAAGGGGACGAGAAAATGAGAGAAGGGGGTTAATGTGCTATGTTAGATGCCCTCTATCCTCTTTTTATTAAAACAGGGCCTCTCATGCCATGAATTACAGCAAGGGGCAGTGTAGTGGTGTTTGAAGAGACTCGGTCAGGATTTGTTCATTATTGATTTGAAAAAGATAATTAGGCGGGAAGCATAGATAGTTGGCAAGAAATAGATACCTTAAGCTTCTCCTGTATACGTGCTTAGGTTATAGAATATCATTTGGAATCCTTTTCATTGTGACACCTCCATTCTTTTATTATACATCAATCTTGGTGTCCCCTAAAGGCATCATAAGCTCAAGATGCAACACAATAATAAACCTATCAAATCTTGCAATCTCAACCCCCGTTCTGGTATCTGCTATGCCTTCAGTAAAACTGTCGAACACCTGAAGCAGGGCAGTGGAGAGAAGAATATCTGCAGGGTTGAGGAACAGGATGGGTTAAGGAATCCCCTTTGCTTTGATGGCAAATATCGCCTGTTCAACCTTTTGCTCAGCCTCTGGCAGTCCCTTTTCAAGACTTTCTTTTGCCTCTTTAATCAACTGGTATAATCGAGAATCGACTTCAATATAGTCAAGATACCCATCGTATAGATATCTATCCAGCCTGAACCTCAGCCTTTCTAAAAGAGGCATTGCCTTATATTGAGCAATCTTTGCCAGCATCTGGCTTTTTCCAGTAGATAATTTTACCCTCACATTAAATAGAACATTGGTCATCTGGAGGGTCTCAAAGATGCAATCGAAATTCAGACCCCCAATGACTGCCTTTAATTCATCAATCATCTGGTCCTCACTTGGGGCATCAAATTCTCCAGCCTGCCATTTGGCATAAAGGGGCGAGTCTTCAAGGATGGCCAGACTCCTTATCCTGACCTCAGTCGGCCTTATCTCATTCAAAACCCTGATCGTCTCTGATACATGTCTTTCTGATAGCTTTTGGTCTTTCCCTGCCAGGCCAGGCATTATAAAGGCAGCCAAATTTATTCCAGCCTCCATCACCTTATGGCCACCTTCTATATGTTCTCTGGCAGTTACCCCTTTTTGCATGAATCGTAGAACCTCATCACAACCAGACTCTATTCCAACAAAGAGCCAGGAAAGACCTGCCTTTCTTAATTCTTTTAACTGCTCAAGAGTCCTTTGGGCACAGGTCCTTGACCTGGTATAAGAGGTGACTATCTCAACGGTTGGAAAGGTTGTTTTTAAATAGTCCAGCACCTCAACTAATTCCTGGGGTCTCATAATCAAAGAGTCGGCATCCTGGAGAAATACCCGTCTTTTGCCATACCACATCCAATTAACCACATTGCTAAGGGTTCTTCTGGCAATGTAATTTTCAGGGGTTAAAGAGTCTCTTCCATAGATAGCTGGATGGCTCTGAACCACCTCTGTTATCACCTCCTGACCAATCTTCCCTGCCCAACCAATCTTCCAGGATGTCTCTTCTATTAGCTCACTTATCCTTTTTACTGTATTGATATCCCCTTTTATCTCTTCAACCCCTCTACGTTCAAACCTCTTCTCTTTATAGGTGGGGCAAAATAGGCATCTATTCCAGGGGCAATTCCTGGTTGTCCTTAGAATAAGGGCCTCTCCTTCACCAATTGGTCCCATTGGCCCTATATCAATACAATAACCAGCAAATCTTTCAGGGTTCATTGGCTTCTCTTGGGTTATAATTGTCTTCCTTTATTTTTAATATATAATGTGACATGATTGTCTGGCAAGAGATAGCGGTGTCTGGCGATGATGCCTACCCCCTGTGGTTGGAGCCCAGGCCAGAACCCCGCTGATGTCACAAAAATGCAGTATAATCCCAGGTTTGCCAAGAACAATCTCATTGATTCTCCTCGGTGATATACCAATATTTAGGGCCAGTTTGTTTTGACTTATACCCATCGAAATTCTTCTACAGGGTGGCATCTCAATTTGCCCAGTCCCTGCCAAGTAATTCAGCCTGTTCCAGGACAGTCAGGGTTGCCTTTTCTTGCTTATCTGGTGGGTAACCATACCTGCGAAGGAGCCGCCTAACCATGGTCCTGAGCCTGGCACGGGCACTCTCCCTGATCGTCCAGTCAATGGTGACATTTCGTCTAACTGTCTCTACCAGTTCCTTAGCAAGATTTTTTAGAACCTCATCCCCCAATACCTTGACAGCACTGTCGTTGACCTCCAGGGCATCATAAAATGCCTCTTCATCCTCACTCAATCCAAGCCTCTCACCTCGAGCCCGTGCATCACGCATCTGTTTTGCCAGCTCTATGAGCTCCAGGATGACCTGGATTGCCTCGATGGTGCGGTTCTGATAGCGTCGGATGGTCTTTTCAAGCATCTCTGCAAAAGACCGTGATTGAACAAGGTTCTTTCTTGCCCGTGACCTTATCTCATCATTCAGCAGTTTTTGCAGTAGCTCCAGCGCCAGGTTACGATGGGGCATCTCCTTAATCTCAGCCAGAAATTCATCAGATAGTATAGAGATGTCAGGCCTCTTGAGACCAGCGGCACTTAAGATATCAATAACCTTATCTGAGGCAATGGCCTTAGAAATGATTTGTTTGATGGCGGTATCGAATTCCTCCTCGGTCTTGCCTGGTATCTTTGTGTTCTTGGCGATGGCAGAGCGCACTGCCTGGAAGAAACCTACCTCATCCTTGATTTCCAGAGCCTTTTCATGGGGCACAGCAAGGGCAAAGGCCTTAGAAAGCTCAGTCACTGCCTGAAGCAGTCTCTCTTTACCATTGGGTTGTCCTAATATGTGCTCAATGGCAGCGGGGATAATAGAGAGACGTTCAGCAGGTGTTCCGGTGAAGAACTGGGTGTAGTCAAATCCATGAAACATGGCCAGGACAATCTCATATTTCTCAAGCATAATGGCAACAGCCTCCGCCTGGGGGATGCCGGTCTGGCCTCGTGAGCCTTCTGTATAATCTGCCAGCGCCTTTTTGAGCTCATCGGCTATGCCAAGGTAGTCTACAACCAGACCACCTGGTTTATCCTTGAAGACACGGTTGACCCGGGCGATGGCCTGCATCAATCCATGGCCTCGCATAGGTTTATCAATATACATGGTGTGGAGACAGGGGGCATCAAAGCCGGTTAGCCACATATCTCGGACAATAACCAGCTTCAGGGGGTCATCTGGGTCTTTCATCCGCTGCTTTATCCTCTCCCGTCGGTCTTTGTTGCGGATATGGGGCTGATAGGTTGGTGGGTCGCTGGCTGAACCGGTCATGACCACCTTGATGGAGCCCTTGTCATCATCATCACTATGCCATTCAGGACGGAGTTTTATAATGGCATTGTATAGCTCCACACAGATATGCCGGCTCATGCAGACAATCATGGCCTTACCGTCCATGACCTCAAGGCGCTGTTCAAAGTGGTGGATCATATCCCTGGCTATGAGGTTGATACGCTTTTCAGCCCCTACCATTGCCTCAAGCCTTGCCCATTTGGTCTTCAGTCTCTGTCTAACTGTCTCTTCCTCACCCTCTGTTACCTCTTCAAACTCAGGGTCAATGCGTGGCCTTTCCTCCTCCTTGAGCTCTATCTTTGCCAGCCTGCTTTCATAGAAGATACGGACAGTGGCACCATCCATAACCGCCTGCTGGATATCGTAGATGCTGATGTAATTACCAAAGACCGCGGGGGTACTTCTATCTTCCTTTTCAATCGGTGTGCCTGTGAAGCCTATAAAGGAGGCATTGGGTAGGGCATCACGCATATTACGTGCCAGTCCATCTATGAAGTCGTATTGGCTGCGGTGTGCCTCATCGGCAATAACCACTATGTTGCGTCTTTCAGAAAGCAGAGGATATCGCTCACCATTCTCTGGCAAGAACTTCTGGATGGTAGTAAAGATGATGCCGCCAGATGCCACCTTCAGAAGCTCCCTGAGGTGTCCCCGTGTCTGTGCCTGGACAGGCCCCTGCCTTAATAGGTCCTGGGTGGCCACAAAGTTGTCAAAGAGCTGATTATCAAGGTCATTGCGGTCAGTCAGTAAGACAAGGGTAGGGTTCTGCATGGCCGGCTGCATGATTATCTTGCCTGCATAGAAGACCATGGTAAGGCTCTTACCTGCACCCTGGGTGTGCCAGACTACACCAACCCTTTTGTCTCCAGAAGGGGATGTAGCCTTCAGCGTAGCCTCTACTGCTGCGTTGACAGCATGGTATTGATGATAGGCAGCCACCTTTTTAATAATCTTGGCCTCATCTACCTCAAATAGAATAAAATGGCGGAGGATATCCAGAAACCGCCCCTTATCAAACATACCCTTTATGGTTACCTCAATGCCCGGGATGGTCTTTGGTGCCATGCCCTTACCATCTATGGTGCGCCAGGGCAGAAACCACTCCCAGCCAGAGGATATGGTGCCTACCCTTGCCTCTGTGCCATCACTGATGACCAGTAGCTCATTGTAGTGAAACAGCGATGGGATGTCTGATTTGTAGGTCTCAAACTGGTTAAAGGCACCCCTGATGGTGGCGTTTTCATCTGCCGGATTTTTAAGTTCAATTACAGCCAGTGGCAGACCATTGACAAAGACCACAATGTCAGGCCTGCGGGTGCGCTGCCCCTCAACCACAGTAAATTGGTTGACCACCAGCCAGTCATTTCGTTCAGGGTTAGAGAAGTCAACCAGCCAGACCTTATCGCCAATAATACGGCCCTCTTTATTGCGGTATTCCACATCTATACCTTCAACCAGCATCTGGTGGAATTGCCGGTTATTCCAAATCAGGCCAGGGCTTTCAGAACGCAGGACTTTTTTGAAGGCATCTTCCAAAGCATCGATAGGTATAGCAGGGTTTAAATTGCGCAGAGCTGAGCGCAGGCGGCCGGCCAGTATTACATCGGTATAACTGGCCCTCTCCGGCTTTATGCCATCGCAGGCAATATCCGGACCCGGCAGGTACTGGTAGCCCAAACCCTTGAACCAGTCAACGGCAGCTTCTTCAACTATCGATTCGGTAACAGCCCGGGTAGCCATTACACTTCCTCGTCTCCTTCGCCTGCTATCTCTTCACCTTCTTCGAGTACACCACGTATGACTTTCTTACCCATGACACTCTCTATTAACCCGATAATAGCTTCTTTTCTCTTGTTGAAAAACTCTTCAAAATTATCCGAGCGTATTGCAGCGACATCAGCAAGATGCGATTCAAGTGCACGATCCAAACGTTCCTTCGGAATAAGATATTTTGGATTGGTTTCCAGATTATTCAAGTATTGGCTGGGAAGGTAGCCCCCAATGCTTCTGTTGGTCACAGCATCAATTGGAGTTTTGTTGATGATACACTCTCTCCTGCGTTTATCTATCTTCAGCTTGTCACAAGCTGCTCTTGGGAAAATGTGATGGATATCAATGTTATTATCAAAGATCATTTGTGTCGTGATTGGCTCGCCTGATCTGAAATCTTTAGCACCAGCCCGGTACATCAAAGCCGAAACCCCCTTATAAGCCGCACTAATTCTAGAACTGAGAGAGAGTAGTCGGTCTTCGGTTAGTAATGCCTCTTTGATAGAATCAGGCTCGGCTATGCCACCACGAAGCCACGATATGATTTGGGGCACGTCGCGAGCAATTCTAGTGTCCACGCCAGAGGCCCATTGTTCCCCAAACACACCACACCAAAACCACCTTGACAATTTTGTTCTTATTGGGTCCAAACTTGCTTCCTGTTCAGTGATTATTGCATATACAGCCGCAAGTGGAGCTAGCTGCGTCTGATAGGGAATGTCTTGTGGAACGATAATACCTTCACTGTGTAGTAGCCTGGCTGCTCTAATAAACCCCGAAGTTACAGATTCACGATTATCTACATAAGTGTCCTTGCTCATAGATAGCAAATCGCCGCGTTTGCATGTTACGCGACTACTTTTTTTGATTTCCGATGCCACCAAAACAGCGGTCAAATAGGCGACATTATCAACATTCTTGAGTAATCCTTGGGTAGAGTCTACCATCTTATTTCTTTGAGCTTCCCAGTCCCCTACTAATCTGAACCCATCAGCAGCGTATGTTGCTACTAGTAACTCAAATACCGTGAGTGGTACACCCCCTGTGTTAACCTTCTCAAAAATTGTGCAAACTGCTTCCGTGCTGGTATTTGAATCCAGTTCTATTACTGGTATCGAGTACTTCAGGATATTCTTTATCGCTGTCATCCTTGCTTTCTGAAGAAGTTCTTTGCCATGTGGATTTACGCTACGGAAGCCATCTGCCCAATCTTCAAAAGCCATGAAATCAAATATGATATTTAGAGGCAGCATTGCTTGCTGCCATTCTCTTTCTCTGGTCGAGAGATCAAGCAGCGTATCTTGGAGACGCGTGATCTTGCGGTCTTGATTGACGGAAAAGAAACATTCCTCGAAATTGCCTGAATCTGCTCTTTCAGATATCTTGTTCAAGTCAACGTAGTAATACCTATATATTTTCTTTCCTTTCTGGTCGCGTGTTTCAACAGGGTCAAGCGAATACAAGCTGCGGTACAGGGATGTTAATCGCTGCTGACCATCCAGTAACAATTTCTCTGGTTTGCATTTATCTACCAACTTCACACTCTCGATAGGACGACAAAGAAATCTACCTCCATCGCTTTTCAACGTTAGAATAGCTCCGATTGGGAACCCTCTGGCTACACTCTCAATCAGACTTATGATTCTTCCGTCGTCCCATATCCACGACCTTTGAAAGTCGGGCAATTGAATAATCGCCTTATCTGACCACTTCAGCAAATCTTCGAGATCTGTCCTAAGGGGATTAAAAGAGGCAGTTTCTGCCATTATGTCACCTCCCATTGTGCTGACTTGTCTTCCACAAATTTCTCCGCATCCTTTACCCGTATTTCACCGGATAGGAGTTTGGGTAACAGAGCGTCCCGAATTGAAGCGAGGGTGCGGGATTCATCGTCATTAGCTTTCATTTTTTGGAACCAAGGTTTTACCTGATGTTCGAATCGGCTGAGAATATCTGCCTCTGGAATTGCTACCCAATAGTAGTTGAAACATGCTGTGTCTACGCGTTGTCGCCCTGACGTTCCTGTCATAGCCTGAATAGCATGAATCCGGAAGTCATCGTGCCGTGTGAGGCAGTAAATAAAACCTGTGCCCACAGGAGGCTTTGGTCCCAAAATGATGAATTCAGTAGACCCCCATCCAATCTCTCCTTCCGACAGAAAGTCGACCAATGCTGTTTTACCATTTTCCAGACAAGGCGTTATGCGAGCGAATAAAACATCCCCATTAGCGAATCGCGACCCTGAGCCTGTGTATGGTCTTGTTGCTATATCCAAGATCCTCGCTGATGCTGTGGGTAATGCTGACATGTCAACATAGACAGCATTAGCTCCGCGTTCTAGTCTTCGAGGAGGGTTAACTTCAATTGCTTCGGTAACGGCAACACATTTCCACCCCCCCGGAATCTTTCCCAGCGGTGAGTCCTGCATGCCCTGGTCACGGAAGGGCTCAAAGTCCACAAACCAGTTCTTGAAAAGTGCCTGTGCCATGGCTTCCAGGGTCTGGTTCATGCGGCGGTTCAGCTCTATCTTGTCATCCAGCGTGCCGAGGATGTGGGCAATGGCACGCTGTTCGGGGAGGGGAGGAAGAGGGATTTCAAGAGTATCAAAACTGGTGGTTGTAATGGTATTGAACACCGTACCGTAAGAGATAGCGGTAATCGCCCTTAAACTTACCTTAAGGGCATAATAAAGATATGCTGGGTCGGTGTTTTGTTTTGCGACTAATCCATAGCAAGTCTGATTAAACGCCATAGGTTCAGCTAACATGCATATGGCACCCACCGTTCCCCGAGCAGTTATAAGAATTGTATCCTTTCCCAGTACTTTTGCAGCACTTTTTTCTAAGCCCAGCTCGCTTATAGACTCTTGTGTTTCCCAAATATAACGGGATGAGCAACCTGTCACATCTTTTGCGCTGATCCACTTTATATTACCACCCCAGTACTCAGGTACAGAACGACTAGGAGTGCCACCAATATATATTGAGGCAACTTGCGAGACCGAAGCTGTCTTCCACTCACCCCCCATACCCCACCACCTCCAGGTTCCTGTTCATAATTGCCTTACCCATTCGATTTGCTCCATGCCTTATCTTTTGTTGTGTTGCCATTTCTTATTTAGCGATCGTTTAATAACAGACTGTGCTATTAAACGAAAACGCTGTTTTGTTTAATAAAGCCACCAACTCCCCCATGCTCATATTGTCAAAAGTTTTTCCCTCTCCCCTTGCGGGAGAGGGTCAGGGTGAGGGGTTGCTGTATCTATCCTTTCACCCCCACCCTCGCCCTCCCCCCTCAAGGGAGGGTTTATTTATATTTTCCCCCAAGGGGGAGGGTTCTTTATATTTTAATATGTTTTAAGGCACCTTTTCATAAAGGTTTTGACAATACCCTCCATACCCTAACACTTTTAGATTCTTTCTTATCTCGGCCTCCAGCCTGGCTGACTCCTGGAACTGCTCCTCCAGTTGCGCCGTCAGGCGCGCCATCTTCTCTTCAAACGGTTCGCCGTCATCCTCTATCTCCTCGGCACCCACATAGCGCCCCGGGGTGAGCACATAGCCATGGGAGGCTATCTCTTCAGTGGTAGCGGATCTGCAGAACCCAGGAATATCCTTGTATTCGCCTGCGCCTGCCTCACCCCTCCAGGCATGGTATGTTCTTGCAATGCGGCCTATCTCCTCATCGCCTAGCTCACGGTGCACACGGTCCACCATGTAGCCCATCTTGCGGGCGTCAATAAAGAGGGTCTGGCGGCGGCGGTCGCGGAATTTACTGTTGCCTTTATCCCTTGCCAGAAACCAGAGGCAGGCCGGTATCTGGGAGCCATAGAAGAGTTGGGCAGGTAAGGCAATCATACAGTCTACAAGATCAGCCTCTATGATGTTTTTGCGGATTTCACCCTCACCGGATTGATTGGAGGACATAGAGCCATTAGCCAGCACAAAGCCTGCAATGCCGGTAGGCGAAAGGTGATGAATTATGTGCTGTACCCAGGCATAGTTGGCATTGCCTACAGGTGGGACACCATATCTCCAGCGGACATCATCACGGAGGCGTTCACCGCCCCAGTCACTCATATTAAAGGGGGGATTGGCGAGGATGAAGTCTGCCTTTAGGTCTTTGTGGAGGTCATTGTGGAAGCTATCGGCATGGTGGGGTCCTAGGTCTGCCTCGATACCACGGATTGCCAGGTTCATCTTGGCAAGGCGCCAGGTGGTGGGGTTGGACTCCTGCCCATAGATAGAGATATCACCGATACGCCCACCGTGCTGGCAGATAAACTCCTCACTCTGGACAAACATCCCGGCAGAGCCACAACAGGGGTCATAGATACGTCCTTTGAATGGCTCTATCATCTCTACCAGCAACCGGACAATACATCGCGGGGTGTAGAACTCCCCGCCCTTTTTACCCTCAGCGCTGGCAAACATACCAAGGAAGTATTCATACACCCTGCCTAATATATCCTTGGAGCGGCTCTCTTTGTCTCCTAATCCTATGGTGCCGATAAGGTCTATCAACTCACCGAGCCTCTGTTTGTCTAAGGTGGGACGGGCATAGTCCTTGGGCAGGACACCCTTTAAGGAGGGGTTATCCCGCTCAATGGCATCCATGGCATCATCGATTAACTTACCGATGGTGGGTTGTCTGGCATTTGCCTGGAGGTGGGACCAACGTGCCTTCTTGGGCACCCAGAAGATGTTCTCTGCCCGGTATTCATCGCGGTCCTCAAGGACCTCATACCGTGCCTCAGGTTCTTTTATGAAGTAATCACTGGCGGGGTCTTTGGTAAGGGACTCTAACTGTTCATGTCGTTCCTGAAAGGCATCAGAGATGTATTTGAGAAAGATAAGCCCAAGGACTACGTGTTTGTATTCAGCGGCATCCATGTGTCCCCGGAGCTTGTCAGCCGCCTGCCACAGCTTCTCCTCAAAACCAAGGTTAGCGCCATTGGACCTCTGGGGTTTGCGACCCTTTGTGGTTCTCATTGCCATATTACGCCCCTAATGGTTGTGGAGCCTTTATCCCCCTTTCTTACCACGGCGTGACCTGTTGCAGGTTGAGGAGAATCTTGCCAGCCCCTCTTTATGAATCAGCCACATATTGTGCACCTTCATGATGTTGCTGGGATTCAGCCTTCGCTGCACAGGCGTTTGACTGTCTCCCGGTGAATGCCTAAGGTTTTAATGGTAGCATTGTGGTTATTATAAATCAAGATTATATATTCGTCCATTACAGATGAGACAAAACCAAGGGTATTTATCAATTATGTCATTATTTATGGAGTTTTTGTCCTAATGATTGATGCAGGATAGGGCATCATAAGTTGATGGTCTTAAAACTGAAATTTGCCTAATCTATTAAAAAACATAGTAAAATCAGCAAGTCCTCTATTCAGTAAGGTTGCGTCTCGCAAGTTGATTCTGGTCAATCCTAACTTGGCATAGGCCGAACACTTTTTTAAATTTGAGGGAGCAGGTTAAGGATTAAAAAAGAGGTGTTCAAATAAAATCAGATTTAGTGTTCGAGATGATGGGGGATGGACCAATCCCCTATATCAGGGATGCAAGATTCAAGAAGGAATTTATTTTTAGCGATAATTACTGTATGGTATCTAATCATCTGGATGAAGATAGGATTTCATATATCCAAGCATAAGGGTTTTGATGCAGCGCTTAGGTATGCAAAAAGGCTTGGCTGCGATGTTGTGCAGATATTTTTAAAAAATCCGAGGTCATGGACAGAAAAGAGTTTTAAGACTGAAGACATAGAGGCATTCAAAAGGCTATCAAATAAGATCCCTGTCTTTGCCCACCTCTCCTATCTACCAAACCTTGCGAGGATAGACATAGACGAAAGAAACATAAAGGGATTTCTACACGAGGCCACACTCTGCAGAGAACTTGGCATCAGGGCGATGGTGGTCCATTGCGGCTCCAGAGAGGATAGAACAGAGGGTATAAAAATGGTAGCTACTGCCATCAATGAAGTCATAAAGGTATCTGATATCTTAATCCTTATAGAGAATTCATCAGGTCAGGGAAATAGTATAGGTAAAGACATATCTGAACTTTTAAAGATATATGCATTGATTGCAAGAAAGGGGTATGTCTCTTTATGCCTGGATACAGCACATATATTTCAGGCAGGTTATGATATCCGTATAAAAAAGGTCTGGGATAATTTAATAACAGAGATAGATATGCTCTTTGGCAAAGAGAAGATAGGGCTTATTCACCTGAATGATTCAAAGACAGGGTTAGGCACAAGGATAGACAGACACTGGCATATCGGTAGAGGTCAGATAGGTCTTTTTGCCTTCAGAGAGATCCTTAACGATAAAAGGATTGCCCATATTCCCTGCATTATGGAGACCCCTGATATGGGCAAGATGGATAAGGAGAATATGAAGACTGTAAGGTCTTTGATTTCTCCTCTTATATCGGGTTCTTTAAGAGAAAGATAAGAGAAGGACCCCATCCATGAATTAGCTATCTCAGATGGTTGACTATTTTAACCAAATAAACTATTATAGCTATCAGGAGGTGGATACGATGAAATCACTGAGCCTTGCAGAGGCAAAAGCAAAATTATCAGAGGTCGTGAATATTGCTGAACATCATAAAGAAAGAATACTTATAGAGAAGAGAAATAAACCGGCAGCTATTGTAATGGGATATGAAGATTATAAAAAGCTTGAGGCCCTTGAAGATATTTATGAATCAAAACTTCTTGAAGAGGCTGTAAAGACAGAAAAATTCTATACACTTGAAGAGGTGGCGAAGAAGGTGGGCATTGAGTTATAGATTAGAATTTTCTGAAAGTGCCCTATCACGACTTGAGTTGCTCGGCGGTTCTGATGATAAGCAATTAAGGCATGTTATTTTAAAGACCCTTTCTTTGAGAAGTAATCCTTTTCCTCAAGATACAAAAAAACTGGTTAATTTCAATTATCAGGGATTAGCAGGATATAGGGTTAATCAGGGCGAATATAGAATAATCTACGCTGTGGATGAAGCAAACAAAAAGGTGTTAATAGGAGCCATTATCAATAGAAATGAAGATTATAAAAGGACAGTAAAAAAATGAATACAGGTCTAACGTTTATAACAAACGGAAAAAACGAAAGTCTTCTCAATAGGTTCAATGTCCTCATAAGGGATACAGAGTTTTTTGATGTTCTTGTTGGCTATTTTTATACCAGCGGTTTTTATGCCCTTTATAGGTCCTTAGAAAATACACAGAAGAACGGATCCTTATCGGAATCGGCACGAATAAGACAATGGTTGACCTTATTCATAAGCCTCGCCAACATCAACAACAGGTTCTTCAGTTTTCTCACGCATAGATGGCATATGAACTCTATGGATTAACAGAGGTTGTTGAGATAGGGATGACTATATACAATAACAGATAGAGCGCATGGATACCATACCTGAATCAAAGAAACCCAAAACATCAAAGATTACGGTACTGTCAACATAATTGTGTAAATTTCTTATAGAGGGGTAAATTAGGACGTACCTTGCCTATCTTTGTTCTCCTCCAGCTCATCTCCATCTTAAGCGA
>JGI12104J13512_1001144_pt1 | contig 20446 bp, 19 predicted proteins | sample TerdegcTABiofilm_FD_13512 | JGI IMG/M metagenome (IMG submission 13512)
CGCCTGCGGCGGCTCTCAATGACACGGGATGGTCATTCGTTCTGGATTTCGATAGAGACATGGCTGGATTCCTCCTTCCGCAAGGATACATGGTATCCCTTTATGAGCAGCTCTTGTGGGTCAGTAAGGGGAGCGGTCTTGATGAATTCCACTGTTGCGCCCTTGGTAAAGCCCATCTCCCGAAGCCGTTTTGCCAGATTGCCTCTGGCATTCAGGCGTAATACCGTGGCCTTCTGGCCTGGCATCAACTGATCCAGTGTGGTAACAGAGGGTGTTTTTTGTGTGGAATCGTTGTTGAATCGGCCTGTTTCCGCCTGTTTGGGGCAGAAATAGCCTTTTTCAGGGGAAAAGCTAAAACCTGCCTTTTGACAGGCTGACATGAAGACGGTCAGGGCCTCAAAGCGTTCCAGCATCTCGGATGTGACCATGTGTTCCATGGTGCAGGCCATTTTATCGGCCATTTCCTCGTGGAAGGCCAGGACAGTATGAAAAAAGGCCCTCAGGGATTCATGCCGCCTAATCACATCCACTGCCAGGCTGCGGCCTGTGTCCGTGAGGGTGATGACATCGTAGGGTGCATAATTGACCATGCCCTTTTGTGCCAGCATCTTCAATGCGCCTGTCACAGAAGAGTTGTTGACCTTTAGTGCCTTGGCAATGTCCTTGGCCTTGGCAGCCCCTTTTTGAGAGATGATGCGCAAAATGGCCTCTAAATAATCCTCAAGGCTTGCGCTGAGTGGCATTGTGGTGGTCATAAGAGCCTCCCAAGAATTTTTAGGTATGGCTGATATTTTATGGCTTTCCTAAAAAATGTCAAGCTCAAAAGACCATGCAAAAACAGGGGATGCAATAATTGCTATACGTGCAAAAAATGCATGATGAACAGGCCTGAAGAGTGCAAAGAAATTGTCCATGGTTCGCCAGGATGCTGAATAGAGGCCATGATACCTGCCTCAAATCCACTTATTTGGCGCTTTTTGAAGGGATTATTGTGTTGGCATGTGGCTTGCAAAAGCTATATTCGAACAAAGACAACTTCATAACCCTCCCAACCCTCCTCTCCATAAAGGCCTTCTTAACTAATCATTAGGAAGGCCTTTTTTATGATGTTAAATAGGGGTGTAAAGGCAGACAGTCAATGCGGCATGTAAGACATCTTGTTTTTGGAACCATTTCATTCGTTGTCCTGTCATTACAAGCTGTCACTTTTCCTTCTTTAGCTCCGGCTGCCCCTGAAATTATTCCGCAATACGATGAAAATACTGAGATCGTCCTGCTCGGTGAGGTGATCGGCTCCGATGTGGACAGCGATCTAAACCTTCGATATCTGGACATCAATGCATCCAGGCGGCGTTATCGAGTCTTTCTGGCGCCTGAATGGTTTATAGTCAAACATCATGTGCCCTGTATTCTGGGGGGCATCGTGGAGGTGGTGGGTTCCAAATTCTATTGCAATGAGGGTACGCTGTCCATTTTGGCCAAGCATATCCGGTACCTCCCCTCTGGAAAGACATTGGTGCTCAGGGATGCAGCGAGCCGTCCCATCTGGCGTCAGGGGCATGACTGGGGCACATGTATTCGCTATTTGCCCAAATCCCAATGAATGCCTTGAGAAGGTCCATTTTAATGCGCCGCGATGAGGTGCCTGAAGACCTGCGTATGTCTTGGTCTCGTGCCATATGCAGTCAACTCCAAGGGCTTTTGGCCGAAAAGGCGCTTCATTTTCCCATGTTTTATGTCTCTTTTAGAAGCGAGGTGGCCACTCATGACCTCATTCGTTCCAGATTGGAGCAGGGGCTGTTTGTGGCGGTGCCCATTACACATTTGGCCACTCACACACTGGAGCCCAGGCGTATAACCCACTGGGGGCAGTTGGTCCCAGGGGCATACGGCATTCTGGAACCCGATGCCCAAATTACGGGGCCTGCACCACCGCAAGAGCTAAGCGCCGTCATCGTGCCTGGTTCGGTCTTTGATCTGTCAGGCGGCAGATATGGATACGGCGGCGGCTATTACGACCGTTTTTTAATGAATGCTGCGCCCCAGGCNGTGCGCATTGGCCTGGCCTTTGAGCTTCAGGTATTGGAGGCTATTGCCTTGGCACGGCACGACCAGCGCATGAACTGGATCATTACAGAGAACCGGACGATAGGGCCCTTTTAATCTCCTCCTGTATGGCTGTGACTGCCTTTAATGGGTCAGGGGCCTTGCTGATGGGCCTGCCGATGACCAGGTAGTCAGCGCCCTTTGAAATGGCATAGGAGGGTGTGGCGATGCGCCTCTGGTCATTTATGTCCTGGGCATCATTCATGCGTATTCCGGGTGTCACCAAAAAGAATTCATTCCCGAGACTGCTTCTGAGCAGCCCTGCCTCCTGGGCAGATGCCACCACGCCGCTGCAACCCAGTTCAATGGCCTGACGGCCGCGTCTCAGCACCAGTTCCTCCACCGATATGCCTGCTCCTGTTTCTCGCAGGTCGTTTTCAGCCATGGAGGTGAGCACGGTTACGGCCAGGAGGTTTATATCCTCCTGAGCAGCCACCGCCGCCTCCACTATATCCCGATTGCCGTGAATGGTGGCAAAGGTGATGCCCCTGCCGTTTAATTGCCTGACGGCTAAATGAACGGTCTGGGGTATGTCAAAGAATTTCAGGTCCAGCATGACCCTATGGCCCTTTTTCAGTATGTAATCGATTATGGGCCAGCCCCCTGCTAAAAAGAGCTGTAGGCCGACCTTGAAAAAACGGACGGGTCCTGTCAGGAGGTCAATCCATTTTTGCGCCTCAAGGGTTGTTGCAAAATCCAGGGCGAATATGATGCGTTCTGTGGCAGGAATTGCTTTCATGGCATGGTTTCTGTCTTTCTTTTCAGATTTGCGAGCATTTTATGCAGTCTTTTGGAGCTGGTCAGGAGTTCAGCCTGTTTCAGGAGCCTCCGGGCGGTCCTGGAGTCACCTTCCGCGGTCATGTAGCCCTTGGCCAGAAAAAACAGTATCTCCGCATCATACGGAGTGCGTACAAGGGCCTTGTTCAGATTTTCCTTGGCATAGCTCCAATTGCCTTTTTCCAGACCCAGCCTGCCTTGCAGTTTGAAAAAGGCGGCCGGCAATTCGCTCAGGCCTTTCGTCATAAAAGGGGCAAGCAGGCCCATGGCGGCGTTTGTATCCTGTTTTTCAAATAGGCAGTTGGCCAGTTTTATTGTGATGTGAATGTCTTCGGGGGCAAGTTTTGCGGCCTTTCTGAGCAGTTCTTCCGCCTTGTCGAACTGTTTTGTCTCCAGCAGTATGCCGCTCAGATTGTAATATGCCATTACATCCTCGGGGAATTGCTGCAATGCCTGCTCGAAGCAGCGGACAGCGGCCGCCCTTCTGCCTGTCTGCTGCAGCGTGATACCCAGGCTGTTCAACAGCGCCGGCGTAACAACTGACCGCCGGTCCATGCCGTTTCCATGCCGTCTGTCCTGACGCGATGCAAGACTCAGGGCCTTTTTGAACATCTTGCAGGCTGCGTTCATATCACCCATGGCAAACAGCTCGTCTCCTGCCACATGCAGGGTAAGCGCGTCGAAAACAGCCTTTTTTAGGGTCTGCCCCCTCTCATGCCGGCCGTTTTCATGGAAGATATTGTGTGATTCCGGAAGCAGGGATGCGTGCAGACAGGCATAGACCGCGGCTGCGGCCGGACTCGACATGCCAGCCGCTTTTAATGCAGCGCCCTCATATGCAATGCCCATTACAATGTGATCGAGCTCCGGCAAGCCCATGACAGCCTTTTCAAGGGGTTGCACAAAGGCATCGCCTGTTTCCGTATGGCTGATTATAAAGGCGCTTTCCTGCCCCGACGGGATTGTCTGCCAGAAAGCGGGCAGACGTGACATCAGTTTTTCCATGCCTGCCTCCATGTCCGCACCGCCTGAGATGAACGCCGCCGCCTTTATCCTGTCGGGCAGGGACGTTATGCGTCGAAGGGCACCGCTCATGTCTTGTGCGCCGGTCTTTCGCTGCAACACGGCCGTATCCATACTGGAAAAGATATGTGCCCCCAGTTGTCTTGCAAGGAATTCCGTCTGCAGAATAAACGGCAGGGACAGGCAGATATTTTTGTCAAAATGCAGATAAACTGAAAGGGTGTCGGCAACGGCACAGGGGACGCTTTGCCAGAAGCGTTTCAGACCCGATGCCAATCCGTCATATTTGGGTGTGAGTTCTCCGGCATGACTGGCTCGGTCCTTGTGGAAAATGGCGAACCATGCCTCGTTCCTGTCTCCGCCAAGATATTTCAGCCTGACGGCCGGCCAGAGGCGCAGGCAGACGGCACGGGCTTTTGAACCAAAAACCATCGCCTCGCAGGAGGTTGCATTCCATTCACTTTCAGAAGGGCCATGGGTTTGCGAGACATGCACTACGGCGGTGAAGGCCCCGTCTGTCTGCATCTTTTTCAGAAAATATTGTAAAAAAGGGGGGTAAACAGCTCCATCTGCATCTTTTTGGGATATCAGGGCCTGCTGAAAGGTTTTTTGCACAAGAAGCTGGATATAATCCTGTAATAACTGCAACCACCTGCCGGCCTCTTCCAGATTGATCAGGCGGTTGACACCTTGAATGGCCAGAACGCCCAGTATTCGTGAGAGGAGGGCACTGGAATCAGTCTTGCCGTCCTTTGTGCAACAGCAATGACCGCTATCTGCTTGTATGGGCAGAAAGACATTGTGTCCTATGGCATCCCAGAAGGGTTGTTTTGCGCACAGGGCGTCTGCTATCCGTTTCCGCTGTCTATCGGAAAGGCCGAACAGCTTCGTGCAGGCAGACAGGGGAATCTCCATGCCCGTTTCGTTCACCATATTTTGTAAGGGTGTTCTGGCATCGCAAGGGAGCCAGTGCAGTGTCTCGAAGGACAGGGTTGTTTGCAGTGTCTTTTGGACAAGGGGCAGGATGCAGGCCAGGTCGCCTTGTTCCATACCTGTCCACGAGATATGCTCATTCATGGGCCGCTTCCATTATGTTGCGCAGTGCCTCGGCCACCACACGCAGGTCCTTGGGCTGTAGCGTGCGCACATCCAGGAGTATGAGGTCCTTTTCCACCCTGACAAGAATGGGGTATTCGTTGTTTCGCAACAGCTCCTCCATGCGGGCTGCCGAGATTTGAAGCTGGGCAGGGTCTATGGCCACGGCATAGGACTGCAGGCGTTCTGCTGGAATGGCCCCGCCGCCCACTCGGGCCTCGGTGGTCACGATGCGAGGCAAGAGGTTGGAAAGCCCGAGGNGTTTTAGAAGNTTGCACAGNGTGACGGCCCTTTTTTTCAGTTGTTCAGGCGAGGCAGTGAGCATGGACAGGGTGGGCAGGAGTTCCACGGCCTTGTCCAGGTCCCGATAGCACATGAGCACTGCCTCCAGACCTGCCAGAGTGAGCTTGTCTATGCGCAGGGCCCGGTTGAGGGGGTTCTTTTTGATGCGGTTTACCAGGTCCCCTCTTCCCACTATGACGCCTGCCTGTGGCCCTCCTAAGAGCTTGTCTCCGCTAAAGCTCACGAGGTCAGCGCCCTTTTGTATGGAGTCCTGTACCGTGGGCTCGTAGTGCATGCCAAAGCGTGAAAAATCCACGAAGGTGCCGCTTCCCAGGTCTTCATACAGGGGTATTCCATGGGATTTGGCCAGCCCTGCCAGGTCCTGCAAATCCACGGCCTTGGTAAAGCCTCCTATGTAAAAATTGCTCTGATGCACCTTCATGAGCAGGGCCGTCTCTGAAGAGATGGCGTTTTGATAGTCGGCCAGGTGTGTGCGGTTGGTGGTGCCCACCTCCCTTAAAATGGCCCCGCTTCTGGCCATGACATCTGGAATGCGAAAGGCGCCGCCGATCTCCACCAGCTCCCCTCGGGATACAATGACCTCCTTACCCTTGGCCAGGGTGTCCAGGGTGATGAGCACGGCTGCGGCGTTGTTGTTCACCACCAGTGCGGCCTCCACTCCCAAAAGCTCGCACAAAATGGCCTCCACATGGCTGTAGCGGCTGCCCCTTTTGCCTGCCATCAGGTCGTATTCCAAGTTGGAATAGCCCTCTGCTATGCGGCACATGGCCTCCAGCACAAAGCGTGGCAGGGGCGAACGGCCTAAGTTGGTGTGTATGACCACGCCTGTGGCGTTTACAACAGGTCTTAAAGACGGCCTCTCCAGCTCCCTTATGATGTCCTCTATGCGTCTTAAAATGGAGGTCTTGTTGGCAAGTCTTTCGGTTGCCTCTGGTAGATGGGACAAATCCGTTTGTAAAATGGCCTCTCGGGCCTCGGAGATGGCCTGACGAGCGGCCTTGAGCCGTATGGAATATGGGTGATTGAAAGGCAAAAGTGGCAATAGCTCATCTATTTTGGGGAGTTTTCGTAAAAAATCCTGTATATTCTCTGTCATGACACACATTACCTTTTTGTGGGTAGAAAAGACCAAGCTCGCCTGGATGCGGGAAGGGATCGAATTTTATCAAAAGAGGCTTGAACGCTATGTGCGCCTCAGTGTGAAGGAGGTGCCTGGCTCAGCCGATGTGAAGACAGAAGGCGCTGCCCTTTTAAGGGCCATACCCAAGGGCAGCCTGGTGGTGGCCCTGGATGTGCGAGGCGACNTCCTGGACTCCCCTGGGCTGGCCCGACTCCTTGCAGCCTGGGAGACGGCCGGGCATTCCCACCTTTGCTTTATTGTGGGCGGGGCATACGGCCTCTCTCAGGAGGTATTGCAAAGGGCACATCGCAGGCTCTCCCTCTCTTCCCTTACCTTCACTCACGACATGAGCCGCCTAATTCTAATGGAGCAGCTCTACCGTGCCTATTCCATCAAGGCAGGCTCACCCTATCACCATGAATAGGCCCTCTACACCGACTCCACAGCTGTCACACCAGGCACCTCTGCCTTTATGTAACGCTCGATGCCTGCCTTTAGGGTCATCTGGCTCATGGGGCAGCCGTGGCAGGCGCCCTTGAGGCGCACACTTACCACACCTGTCTGTGCGTCAAACCCTACAAATTCCACATCTCCGCCATCCCTCTGCAACATGGGACGAATGTTGTTCAGTGCCGCCTTTACCTGTTCTTCCATAAGTATAGTCCTTTCTTGGTCATTGCGAGGCGGCGATAGCCACCACAGTAGGGGCGACCGGCCTCCCTACATTCTTTTGCGTAGAGGATTGCTTCGCTTTGTTCGCAATGACACCTCAAAATTAGTGATTGAAGACCCGATCAAAGATGGTGTTCACATGTTTTAAGTGGTGTTGAATGTTAAATATGTCATTCAACTCCTCTTTTTTGATGTATCTNAAGATGTCTTCATCCTGTTCCAGGAGGTCCTTAAAGCTGCCCTTGCCCTCCCAGACCTCCATTGCCCTGCGNTGTACCATGGCATAGGCGTCCTCTCTGCTCACTCCCCTTTGNGTAAGGAGCAAGAGAATCTGCTGTGAGAAGATCAAGCCCTGGAGTTTGTTCAGATTTTTTTGCATGTTTTCAGGATAGACGATGAGTTTGTCCAAAAGACCCGTAAGCCTTGCCAGCATGAAATCCGTCAGTATGAAGGCATCCGGAGCAATCACACGCTCCACAGAGGAGTGGCTGATGTCCCGTTCGTGCCAGAGGCAGATGTTTTCCAGGCTGGGAAGGGCGTAGGATCTGATCATTCGGGCCAGACCGCAGATATTTTCAGAGAGAATGGGATTGCGCTTGTGAGGCATGGCGGAGGAACCCTTTTGCCCAGGCCTGAAGTACTCCTCGGCCTCCAGGACCTCGGTGCGCTGCAGGTGTCGAACCTCTGTGGCGATCTTTTCGGCGGTGCCTGCCAAAATGGCGAGGCTGCAAAAGACCTCTGCATACCGATCGCGCTGTATGATCTGATTGGAGGCAGGTGCAGGCTTGAGCCCCAATTTTTCGCAGGCATAGGCCTCCACTCGTGGGTCTATCTGGGCGAATGTGCCCACAGCGCCTGAGATCTTGCCGTAGGAGATGGTCTCCTTTGCGGCCTCCAGCCTTCTGCGGTTGCGCCGCATCTCATCGTACCAGATGGCCAGTTTCAGGCCAAAGGTGATGGGTTCTGCATGAATGCCGTGAGAGCGGCCTATCATCACGGTGTCCTTGTGTTCAAAGGCCCTGCGTTTTATTACCTCCAGAAGGCCGTCCACATCCCTTAAAATGAGCTCCAGTGCCTGTTTGAAGAGCACTGCCATGGCCGTATCCAGCATGTCTGAGGAGGTCATGCCCCAGTGCAAAAAACGGGCGGCAGGCCCCACATATTCTGCCACATTGGTGAGAAAGGCAATGACATCGTGTCGAGTCTGCCTTTCGATCTCCTCCACTCGGGCTATGTCGAAGTTGGCCTTGGCCCGAATCTCCTCCACGGCCTCCTGAGGCACCACGCCCAACTGCGCCCAGCCCTCTGCCGCGGCTATCTCCACTTCAAGCCAGGTCTTGAACTTGTTTTCCTGACTCCAGATTTGGGACATCTCTTTTCTGCTGTATCGTTCAATCATGAAAACCCCTCATATTTTATTGGCCATTTTCCTTGCAAATTCACATTATCGTGCTTTTATACACCAAATTGCCATAAAATCAAACAATTCACTTACATGAAAGACATAAATATCCTCACACTGACACTGCTTCTTTTTTTGTGGCTCGGCACCGTGCTGTGGTTCTTTATCTATTGGAGACGCCATCGCACAAGGCCTGTGTCTGCGGCCACCACTGATTTTTTCCTGACCTTGGCCTCGGAAAAGGCTCGAGAGGCCAGGGCTGCCCAGGAGCAGCTCTACAAGACAGCAGACCTGCTTCGAGTAGGGCTGCTGATGCTGAAAGACACAGGGCTTGAGGGACTAAACGCCTTTGGCAGGGAGTTGGCCCAGGTATTACATGAAGACACTCAGGCCCTGTCACAACTGAGCGCATTAAAAGAGGACAGTCATGCCATCACCCTGAAGCTTAAGTCAGTGGTTTTGCAGTGCACTCTGTTAAAACAGGAGGACGCTGCCTCGGAGATTTCAAAAAGGGTAATTGTGGCTCAGGATGTGACTCAGTCCTTTGAGCTGGCCCGGGAGCTGCAATACAGGGAACGACTGGCCATTTTGGGCAAGATGACAGGACAGATAGCCCACCAGCTCAAGACCCCCTTGGCTGTTCTGGCGGGCAGGGCGCAGCTTTTGGCCGCAAAGGGACAGGATTTTTCCCTGCCGAATGCCATGAGAGAGCAGCTTTTGCTTTTGTATGAAGAGGCTCGTAGCTTAGCCCAGCGCATAAACGATATACTTGACCTCTATAGAACTCGAAATATCACCATACAGCCTGTTTCAGTGCCAAGGCTCTTTGAGGCCGTGCAGGAACGCCTTTTGGAGCTGGAACACGAGTGCGAGGTGCTGGTGGAGTGCCCTGCCGACATGACGGTGCAGGGAGACCGGGCAGGACTGGAGATGGCCCTGTTCCTTTTGGGGCAAAATGCGGTTTCCAGTGGAGTGGGCGCACAGCATATCTACCTCAGGGCAGTCAAGACCAATGGCCATGTGGTCCTGGAGGTGGAGGATGACGGCAAGGGGATTTCGCCGGACCTGCAGGCAAGGCTCTTTGAGCCCTTTGTGAGCGGCAGGACCGAAGGATTAGGTCTGGGGCTGTTTTTGGCCAAGGACCTCATAGAGCGCATGAACGGCGAGCTGAAACTGGCCTTCACCAGCCCCAAGGGGACCTGTTTTCAGGTGAGATTGTGATGGACGGGGAGTGTTTTTGGCAAGGCGTTTTCTCTTGTGACCACCGTGTCGTACAGCCCGTAGTGCGTCAGTCCTGAGTGGCTTTCTATGCCAGTATAGCGGAGCGAGGCGTCTTCGTACCGCCGGAAGGCGAACACAGCCTGGTTCATCTGCTCGGTGTTGAAGACCTTGAGCTGTACCAGCAGGTGAAAGTCCTTGATCGTCAGGCCCGTGACGGCGAAAAACAGATCAGGTTCGATTTTCGTGATGACATCCTGCAGCGTGTTCTCGCGAAAGTCAGTGAGATACATGAACGCCGGAATGCGCGTGGCGAACTTGATGAGCTTTTCCTGTACCAGCTTGCGTTTGGACTTGAATTCCTTTTCCTCCTCAGTGAGTTGTTTCTTCTCCTTCTCCGTCAAACCGTGCGTCTTGGCCTTGTTCCTGAGTTCCTTGATCTTTTCGCTCTTATTGATGATGGCCTCGATGATGTTGTCGCCGAGGGCACGCCAACCCTCGATGCGTTCAAGTGCTGCCATCGCCTCGGGGTTCTCGAGTACGCGTCGCAGGGTGTTGTTATCCACATTTACGAGTAGGGAACTCTCCCATTTTCGCGCCAAAAGCGTCGCCGATGTGCCGGCAATGGCGATATCGAGAATCCCGCCTGCGTCGATCTGCGTCATGTTTGCGCCGTCATAGGCCAGCACGGGCAGGAAGGAGACAAGCTCCTTGACTGCATTTTCTGGATTAGGCTCGTTGGGGGAAAGCCCTATGGCGTAGTCTGAAAGCTGTCGCAAGGCGCGCGTGGGTGCGAAGTCAAAAACAAAGCACACTGGTTTGAGGATTTCTTCCTGGTTTGGGTCATCGCCATTGGGGTTCTTGATGACCCAGGGCGACTGCACACGAAACGCAGCCTGGAAATAGGTCTCAGGCGCCTTCAGATTGCGCAGTATCAGGATGGACGACCACTGTGGTACGGTGACGCCTGTGGTTAGCTTGCCGCAGGAGAGCGTGATGGTCTTGGTGTCGAAACCGCTGCCGATCGCCTTGCGAACTGGCAGCAGTGCGTCCAGCCCGATCCCCGCCGAGGCGCCCGCGGCAACGATGACTCGATACTCATGCCAAAAGGTGTTGTGTTTTTCGGCCAGCAGGTTTGCCATGGCGTAGCAGGATGCAACATTGGGCAGAAACCAGAAGGAATGCTGAAGATAGGGCAGCAGGCTCACATCAGAGTATGGAAATGGGGGCCGCGTGCCGGTCTTCAGGTATTCGCTCGCCTTGGGCAGGTATTGGCCTCGAATGATGTCCAGCCACTTCTGCACCTCGTCTTTGTGTTTGAAGTGCGCATCTTTACCTGTGCCGGCGGGGGCAAAGAATTCGTTTAGATCAAACTCGTCGAATTCTCCGGCGCTGGCAATTGCCAGCAACTCCTCTGGCATCTGGTAGGTGAGTAGCCGCATCTCCGGCAGGGCGGCATAGGGGTTGGGTTTGCCGGGGTGCTCTCGCGCAAACGCCTGCTTATCTCGCTGTTCATCGGTGTATGTCCAGTTAAAGATCTGTTCCTCAATGAACTCGCCCGTGGCCAGCGCTCGAAACGGTGTGCCGGAAAGATAGAGATACGCCTTGGTAGTGATGGGCAGGAACTCGGTTTCCTTTCCTGATAGTACGGCAAGGTCTTCGTTTATATCCTCCAGTCCGGCGCCGTATTCGAGCTTGGCCTCCTTTTGAGCGACCGCCTCCTCTTCGCCCTCAAACAGCTCCTTGGCCGTCTCGCGCCAGGCACCGAAGTGGTATTCGTCGAACACCACCAGATCCCAGTTGAGGGTGTGAAGCCACTCGTTTTTCGGCTTGATGTTGTCGGCGTCGTCGCGGCCCAATAGGTCTTGAAAGGAGCCGAAATAGACGAGCGGGCGGCTGGAATCGGCGCGGCGCGGGTCGCCATCGGTTTTGCGGGAGAAGAACTGCCAGCCGTCGAAATCCACATGGCTTTCGAGGTCGCTCTGCCAGGCATCCTCCACGGCGGGTTTGAATGTCACGATGAGCACGCGCTTGGCGCCCAGTTTTCTGGCGAGCTGGTAGGCGGCGAAGGTCTTGCCGAAGCGCATCTTGGCGTTCCACAGAAAACGCGGCGTAGCATTTGAGTCTTCGGCCCAGATGGAGCGGTAGTAGCTGAAGGTCTTCTCCACCGCCTCGGCCTGCTCGCGGCGCATGGGGAAGGTGGCATGGTGCGTGCCGGTGAGCGGCTTGCCGGTGCGGAGCTCAGCCAGCACGGTCTTCAGATCTGCCACGGTGCAACGCATCCACTCCTGTTCGACGCGCAGGAATCCCTTGCGTTCCAGGGCGGCGCGCACCTCGAAGTCGGTGAAGAGGCTGCCATCCTCGCGTTCGGCGGGTTCGTCCAGTTCTATACGGTAGTTTTTGATCGCTGCGGTCTTGAGCTGTTCAGCCACGCGGCTCTTCACATCGCGCGTGGTCTGGCCGATCTTCAAAAGCCCCGCATGTGCCGCATCGTCGATGGAATAGGCATAGATGCGCGGCCGCAGCCTGGGCTTGGCGGGAAGGATTTCGTCAATGGATTTTGGCATGGCCACCCCCGTTAGAATTCGCTGGCTCCTGCGGAATTTTCTGGCCTGCCTGTGCGTTGCACGCAGACAGGTCAAGCCCAACCCGCTCTGCGATAGCTCGCGCCAGATTTTCGAAATCCTCATGGCACTGTTGCACATTGGACTGATGGGCGCCGATCGCGCCATCGGCAGGGCGTAAAGCGAACATGGGTTTGCGCGCCTCCATTGCCATCGGCATCAGACTGCGATAGTGCTTGATTCGCTGAATCTGGTGCGGGTCGGGCATGGCCACCGACTGAAGTGCCGCTTTCCCCAAAACGCTCTCCCGATAGACCTGCGGCAGCCGTGCCTCCCATTTGGCATAGGCCTTGGTGGGTCGCCCCAGTCGCTCTAGATGCTGCATCAACACATAGCCGACTGGTCTCATTTCCCCGCTCGGCTGTTTTCCCAAGGCGGCTGGCGCTTTGCTCCTTGCCTGCTGCCAAGTCTCGCGCCATTCTTTCAAGGTGGGTCCAAGGTTTTTCAGACCCTGCAAGGAAAAGAGGTCGGGCGCCACAGGCACGACGACATGGCTTGCGGCGACCAGCGCCGCTCGATTGATGGCGCCAAGGTTCGGTCCGACATCGATCAGCACGACATCGGCCTGGTGACGCTCGGCGGCCTCCCGCATAACTCGCCAAAACGCCGTAGTAACGCGAAACGCCCGCTCCCAGCCCTGCAGACAGCGCGGCCATTCGGTGGACAGATCGTCTTCGATGCGCGAAATGGCCAGATCGCCGACGAGCAGCCCCAGGGAATCAGAGAGAAGCTCGATATGGGCCGGATGAATATCGCCGGTACCGCCAAATAGGGGCGCCACGGCGCCAAAAAGGGTCTCCGGATGATCATCGTCCGGCCACAGCGCTTCCAGCCGCTCCTCATCCAGCGCCATGATGGAAAGATTCGATTGCGGGTCGAAGTCCACCGCCAGCACACGATAGCCCAGCTCAGTAAACATCCAGGCGGTGTGATAGACCAGCGAGGTCTTGCCCACGCCTCCCTTGTTGTTGAAAAAGGCAATGCTCTTCATGGCACCTCCCGATTGACGATGGCCACGACAAAGCCGGGCTGTACTTCAAAGCGCAGTCGCGCACCAAGTGCCTTACGGGCAATGGCCAAGCCTGCACCAAAACGCTGCACAAAGCCCAGCGCCCGCAGCGCTTCGGCCAGATTGGGGTTGCGGTAGTCGGTGAGCCCCGGCTGACCGAAATTCTCCACCGTGACCGTGCCGTAAGGCCCTCCCGGGTTGTGGATTTCAATGCGATCGTCGAACCAGTACACCCGCACGGGCGCGTTGGTTGCCTCGTAGCTCCGGTGCATGTATGCGTTGCGCACCAACTGGCGCATTGCATCGAATGGATATTCCTCGGTGCGAACCTCCCTGTCCGCACTGGCGAACGCCACCCGGCGCAGGTTATGGGCTGCGAGTTTCTCCTCCAGGCGGCGAATCTGGTCTGACACCGTACCGTGGATGACCTCCTCATCAACAATCGGGTCGGTCAAATCGCCGCCAGCAATTCGCAAAAACTGCGTATAGGCGCCTGGAATCCAGTCGGCCGGCGCCCTGCCACACACCAAGAGCCCCAGCACGGTGGGAATAGTCTCGGTTTCGGAAACGATGAGCTTGGTGGCGGCAAGCTTCTGCTCGTAGCTGCGCTCGTTGGCCTGCAAGACATCGCGCGGCACCAACGAGGGCAGATATTCCTGCTCGAACCGCAGCCGGTCGAGGTCGTCGAGCGTAGTGCCCGTCACCGGCTGGACATCGAAGGGGCGGTCGCGATGGCGGCGGCGTTCGTTCAGGATGCGCTCGTCCTGGGCGCTCGCCAGCCCGCGCCGCGGCCCCCAGCGCACATGGATGCGGCCTTTGTAGCGCACCGGCGGCGTGTCGCAGGGCCAGACGGTGATCACGGCAAAATCGGCGCCATCGAGGTGGCGCTTTTCCACCAGCAGAGTGGGCGGCGGAATGATGTTGCCATCGCTCTTGATGTCGGCCAGTTGGCGCAGGAGTTCGTCGGTGACGGTAAATCCAGCCGTGGGGCTGCCGTCGTCGTTGGCCCCGATGAAGACCACCCCCGGCTGGCCATGCCCGGCCAGATCGTTAGCAAAGGCGCAGACCGCCTCTCGCACCGTCTCTGGCGCAGAACCCTTGAACGAGGCCTTGCGCTCAACCCGCTCGGATTCGAGGTCGGTGAGCAGGGCGACCAGGTTTTCATCGCTGAGGGCGTGCATCAGGCGTTGCCCTCACCGTTGGGTTCCATCGGGCGGATTTTCGATTCGATAAAGGCGACCTCCTCTTTTGTAAGGCCATAACGCTCGTAGAGCTTTTGGTCAGTCCATTCGGTGTTCATGTCAAGGATAGGAACGAAGGCATACGCGGACCTGGTAAGATGGTGCGAGTACATGTATTGCGCCACCAGGAATCGGAAAAACCGCGTTTTCATGTAATTAACCAGATTCATTGCCTCCTGCTTCGTGTCGTAACAGCCAACCACCAAATAGGTCTCGGTGCAAATTGTGCCAGGCGGCAGAATGTCGATTTTGGAGAGCACCCTTCGGCGACCATCTTTGCCTGGATTCCCCGCGTGATCGTAACCCACATAGGATGTCACAACCTTCCATTTATCGATCATCTCGGTTCCAACTGTGACTTTTGTTCTCGGATACGGCCCCTCTCCTTTCTCCCAACGAAGGATTAAGTCCCCATACTTTTCGGGTCGTACAAAGGTCCTTAATCCAAAAGGTTTAGATGAGGAGACCTGTTCACTCATCCGCGGTTCATTCTTCGCCATAATCTTGCGGATGATTGGCACCGCCGCACTATGCCGCACGAAGATAGGGAACTCGTCTAAGCGCCGCTCGCTGGTTACCCGAGAATTTCCTGAAATATTTGTCACCTCACATAGACCGGGAGCGTCTCTATTCCAAAGGAAGTAACAGACACCACCGGCTAAATCGACGCCAGGAAAAACGTCTTGAGCATTTTCGTAATCTACCAGCTTGCGAATCCGATTATCTGACAGCATGACAGTGCGGAACTCATTTAATCCTTTTCCACCGCCTAGCCACCTAGATGGGATAACCATTACCAAATAGCGAGGATCAAGCATTTTCGCTTGTTCGACAAACTTGTGATAAATCGGTGAAGCACTACGACCGTGGCCCCCATCTTCCAACTGATACGGCGGATTGCCGATAATCACATCGAACTGCATAGTCCCTCCAAAGATTTCATTGATGCGCGTCTTGATGTCATCCATATGAATAAACGCATAGGCGTAATTCTCCCGATCCTCGCCCCGATCCAGCACGCTCCGTGGTGCGCCGCAGTAACGGCATTTCGTCCCTTCCCAGGCGTGCTCCAAGCGCTCGAACCAGATGTTGCCGTCGTCAGTCATGCATTGCTTGCAGATGGAATGCGGCCCCGTGGCGTGCTTGGAGCAATAGACGCTGCGCCGTGCCATCATCGCGGTGAGCCGCGTGATGCCGATGCCGAAGACCTGCTGCGTCAAAATGTGATTCACCCGTGCCTGCAGGTCGGGTATCTGCTCTTTGAGCCCCTCCACCAGCCGCCGCGTGATCTCGCGCAGAAACACGCCGGACTTGGCGCAGGGGTCGAGGAACTTCACCGTTGAATCGGCCCACAGGGTTGCCCCGCCATGATCCTGTGCCCACGTCTCGCTGAGCGTATCGAGCATTCGGTTGGCAAACTCGGGCGGAGTGAATACCTCGTCGCTGGAGAGGTTGGCGATGCACGAGAGCACATCGGGGTTGCGCCCGCGCAGTGTGAAGGAGACCTGCCCGGTCATAGGTGCGCACCCAGCACGAACAGCGCGCGTTCGCTGCGCAGCATCTGGTAGGGCGTCATAAAGCTCACGTCGACGCCCCGGCAGGCATCAGGAATCTTGATGCGGTTCGGCGAGCCGGATGGCGTCTCATGGGTGACCAGGACGTGCTTGCCAGCCAGCGCGTGAGCGATCAGATAGAAGTCGGCGGCCTGGAGAAACGTGTTGATGGCGGCGGGTGCGTATTGCTGCCCGGTGGCCCATGTGCTGACCTGGGCGAACTGCGGTGCTAGCGTCGGCGGCGTGCGCCGAAAGAGCGCATGGCCGTGGTTCCTTGCCCAGTCCGCCAACTCGTCCTGCCCGGCCTCGATTTCATCGGCGACTTTATCAATGCTGAATACCGAGCCCGTATTGCCCTTGTGCACCAGCCAATCCCAAAATGCCGGGCAGAAATCCAGCCCGTAGTGCAGATTCTTTGCGCGGATGAACACATCGGTATCCAGCAGATAACTCATGGCATCACCCCCAGCTCGCGGGCGGCCTCATAAAAGGTGGCCGTCTTGCGCACACCCAGAAGGCGGTAGGCTTCAGAAAAAGAGGTGAAGCCTTCCAGCGTGCTGGCGACGATGGCGCGGGCAAAACGTTTGCCGGTGCGCGCAGCCAGGCTGCGGTAGAACTCACCCCCGCTACGACTACGTTCGCTCCAGGTGCGCAGCCGTTCCTGTTCCTCACGGTAGTGCTGCCACAGGGTCGCCTGGTCGATGAACCCGGCATCGAACAGACGGCGCAGGGCCACCAGGGTGCTGACCTTGAACTCGCGCGCCAGCCGCTGGATTTCCTCCGGAATCGGCAGATTGCGCTGGTGCGCTGCGCGCAGTTCCTCCAGGGGCATCAGCAGTTCCGCCGCCACACGGTTGCACCAGCGTTCGGTTTGCTGCTCGGGCACCTGTCCTGCCTGCGCATCCGACACGCCAGAAGTGCCCAGCCACACATGGGCCAGCTCGTGGGCGAGAGTGAACATCTGCGCGGCCTTGCTGTCGGCGCCGTTCAGAAAAATCAAAGGGGCCAGATCATCCACCAGCGCGAAGCCGCGGAATTCGCCCACATCCAATTTGCGACGACTGTTGCTGCCCACCACGGAACTCACCATCACCATCACCCCGGCGTCTTCAGCCTTGGCGATCAACTGGCGCAGTGCGTCCGTCCAGGTGGGCAATTGGCGGCGTGCTTCGGTGGACAGGCCGAGCTGCTCGCGCAGACGATGTGCTACGGCCCCGGGCGCCTCCTGCAAAGTGGCGCTGCCGACGAAGGGCAGGGCCTGCAGGCCGTGCAGGCGGGCATGCTCCCGATACCAGTCCTGCCGCTGCTGGCACAGGTAGAGGGTATCCAGCAGGTCGCTGCTGGGTTCTCGCAGGGCATCATCCCGCATGGTTCGGAAATCGGGTACCGGCAGTGTCAGCGTAGGCGGCTCGGGCAGAAAGAAATAACCGAAGGCCGTGTGCGTAAGCCGGGCGAAGTCTTCCAGTTGTTTGAGCGTGGGCTGTGCTTCGCCCGTGAGCCACAAGGACCACTTGGGAAAACGCTTCTTCAGAACGTCTTCGCCAAGGTGTGCGCGTTGCGCTGCCCAGCGCAGCACTAGGACGGAGGTCGCCACGGTGGTCATGTCTTTTCACCCCCAGCAAGACACGGTTTTTCACTCGTAACTCTAGCCGCAAGCTCGCTTACGGTCATTGGCGGCCAGGTTTTAACCGGCTGGAAGATTTCATGTCTGCCGAGGTTGGCGAAGAGTGAGCCCTCAGCACTGAATATCGACGATTGGGTGAGTTTGTCAAATCGAAAATCGCGGCGCTGGAATTTGCCTTTGCCCAGGTAGCCCCATTCTGCAAAGGTGATCGGCTGATCGTCGTATGTGCGTAGTGCCAGGGCATCGCCGTGTATGATGTTTTGCGATAAGACCCAGAACGCAGCATGATAGAGTTCGTTTGATCTGTCCACACAGAGGTAATTGGTGAATATCTCCAGCAGATTTGAGCGGCACTCGCCGATGTTGTCGGGCAGCAGCTCGATGCCGTAGATGCACATGAGGGCGAGCAGTGCATAGTGTTGCTTTTCAAATTCTGATCTGCCATATTTGAGCTCAACGGCGGCAAGCTTGCGCCGCAATATCTGCACAAGGAAGTTGCCGCTGCCGCACGCCGGCTCCAGAAAGCGGGAATCTATGCGCTCTGTCTCCTCCTTCACCAGGTCGAGCATGGCCTCGACCAGCCATGGGGGAGTGAACACCTCTCCGTGGTCGGCAACGCGCTGCTTGGATTTGACGTAGTTCATGGCACCCTTCACGCCCCGGTTCAAAACGTCACTCACTCAATCTGTGAATTGCTTTACTCCATGGACCGTAATCTTGTCAAATCCCATATGCAGCCCAAATAAGTCAATTGAACCAATTTTGTCCTTTCGATTCGCTGAGTTTCGCTGCACGAGAGAGGCTGTCAAATGGCAACATGTAGGTTATGATAAAATTTATGTTGCTCACGCCTTGCAGATTGCGGAAATAACCCATGGACACACTGAGTCATGCCCTCTGGGGCAGGGGATTGTTTGGATTTCGAGGCCATTCATGGCTGGCATTGTGGTTTGGCGCCATGCCTGACCTCCTCTCCTTTGGCCCGTTTTTTCTTTGGCGTCTGCTGCATGGCGAGTTGTTTCACGGCAGGCCGCCTCTGGAGGCCATACCTGACTGGACCTTCTTTGCATATAACCTCATGCACAGCCTTTTGGTGGCAGGGCTTGCAGTGGGGTTGGTGGCCTGTATTCGGCGGGATATCGCCTGGGCCATGCTGGCCTGGGTTTTTCACATCCTTTTGGATATCCCCACTCACTCCGCATCCTATTTTGCCACTCGCATGTTCTGGCCTGTGAGTGATTTTTACATAGACGGCATTCCTTGGACACGGCCTGAAATCTGGTATTCCAACCTGGCCGGACTGTTACTCCTCTTTCTTTGGCGGGCATATACCTGCGGCCTTTGGAAGAGAAGGAAGGATTGAGCCTTCCTGTATTACGAGGCCGTCGGGGCTGAAGGCACCACTTGAGTGTCTTGTGGGGTATTTTGCCCCATTTCATTAGGGTATTTTTGCCCTTTTTTGAAGGTCATCAAGGAGACACGGCCCCTTTTGCCAAAAATCTTTCACAAAACAGGCCGAAATGTCGAATCTTGAAAGAAAAATCCCATAAGGGGCTCTTGGCACAGTTCTGGCTATTGATTCTCAAATGAACATAAATTCATTTTTTCAGGAGATGCCTCGATGTCAGCAAAGATCATAAGCGGCGTGGAGATCGCCAAGCAGATTCGTGAGGAGCTTAAGGCCGAGGTGGCCGAAATGAAGGAAAAACATGGGGTTACGCCCGGTCTTGTCACCATATTGGTGGGTGAAAACCCTGCCTCTGTTTCCTATGTCACGGCCAAGCAGAAGACCGCTCACGAACTGGGCTTTTATTCTGTGCAGGACAACCAGCCTGCGGATATCAGCGAGGATGCCCTGCTGTCCTTGATCAAAAAATACAACGACGATTCAGCCATTCACGGCATTCTGGTGCAGCTTCCACTGCCCAAACATATAAATGAAACCAAGGTGTTGTATGCCATTCACCCTGACAAGGATGTGGATGGCTTTCATCCGGTCAATGTGGGCAAGATGGTCATAGGCGAGCAGTGTTTTCTGCCGTGCACGCCTCACGGAATCCTGGAGATGCTCATGCGTTCCGGCGCCCAGACAAAGGGTGCCGAGGTGGTGGTGGTGGGCAGAAGCAACATCGTGGGCAAGCCCATCGCCAATTTGATGCTGCAGAAGCGCGACGGTGGAGACGCCACTGTTACCATCTGTCACACCCGTACTCGGGACATGGCCTTTCATACCCGCAGGGCGGACATTTTGATAGTGGCTGCCGGCAGGCCCAAGGTCATCACTGCGGATATGGTCAAGGAAGGGGCTGTGGTCATAGATGTGGGTGTCAATCGCATTGGTCAGACCCCTGAGGGCAAGGCAATTTTGTGTGGGGATGTGGATTTTGAGGCCATAAAGGAAAAGGCCTCCATGATCACCCCTGTGCCAGGCGGTGTGGGGCCCATGACCATTACCATGCTCATGAAGAATACGGTGCAGGCCGCGCGTCAGGCAGCGGGGCTGTAGGTCATTATCAAAGAGTTTTTGCAGGAGAAAGACTATGAAACTGGATCTATCCAAGCGTTTCGGCGAGGGCAATGGCGGTTGCAGCATTCAGTGCAAGGCCAATCAGGAGGTGTTGTGCAACTGTTCTTCCGCTGTGGTGACGGCTGCTCATCGTGTGAGCAAGAGGGCCACTG
>JGI12104J13512_1001147_pt1 | contig 20415 bp, 19 predicted proteins | sample TerdegcTABiofilm_FD_13512 | JGI IMG/M metagenome (IMG submission 13512)
GTTCAGCCGGGGTGTGGCCCTCGCGCCGGAGTGCAACCGGTCAATCGTTGACGCCAGCATCCAGTGGCTTCAGCACCTTCGGGAGACCGGCACATTCCATCAAATGATCGCGGTCGCATGTTCGGTTGACCACGCCCGCCAGGTGCGGTCCCTTTACGCCGAGCGCGGTCTGCAGGCGCGTGAAATTCACAGCAACATGCCGGCAGAGGAAATTGAGGACGTGCTCCAGGACCTGCGCCGGGGCCGGATCGATTGCATCGTCCAGGTCCGGATGCTCGGGGAGGGATTTGATCACCCAAACCTGAGCGTGGCCGCCATCTTCCAGCCCTTCCGGTCGCTGTCGCCCTATGTCCAGTTCATCGGCAGGGTCATGCGGGTGATCCACCAGAACAACCCCCAGCACCCGGACAACCGGGGCGTGGCGGTCTCCCATGTGGGCCTGAACATCGACCGACATTGGGAGGATTTCCGGCGGATCGACCAGGAGGACCAGGAACTCATCCAGGGCTGGCTTGAAGCGGGTGACGAGCGTCCTCCGGCCGATGAGCCGGGTCGCCGCAGACGCCTGACACCGGACATGGTGGTGCAGAACGAGATCATCAGCCACTTCATTGAGCAGGAATACCTCGACCCGATGGATGACGCTGTGATCGACGACCTCGTCCAGGAGTTTCGCAGACGCGGCCTTGACCCTGAGGCTCTTGGGTTATCCCGCGAAAATCTCCGCCAGCGCCTCATCCAGGCTCGGACCCGCGAGAGCATGGAGCCCCGAGAGATACCGGTCACACCCCAGCGTCGTCGTCAGGAGGCCCGCCGAAGGCTCAACGAGCGCTCCCGTGCCCTGGCCAGCCGCATTCTGAACGCTCTCGGCGCGTCCATCAACGGGCGCAACATCGTCCTGGCCTACCCAGAACTGAGAAGCGCCAACAACTACGCTGCGGTCATCATGATCGTGAACGGAGCTGTCAACGAGCGGCTCGAGGCGGACGGCGGAACCCGCGGCGAAATCCCGCTGGAGCGGCTGGAGGAAGTCCTGGAACAGATCGACCAGATTGGGGACGATGTTCAGGCCCAAATCCAGGATCGCCTTTCAAGGAGATGACCGATGCCCAAGCTGAAACGCCTTCTCGTGTCCGCCTGCTTCGAAACCGCCCAGCGGCGGAGACACTGCTCGCGGAACCAGGAGCACGTTATCTGCCAGGGCGACAAATGCTTGGTCATCAAGGAGAACATGTCGAAAAACAACTACTGCATGGAATGCGCAAGGTTGATCCTTCAGAAAACTCGGGAAGAGCTGGCATGTTTGATCACTGAATCGGAAGAGGATAACGATGCCACAACAGGATAAGCCACCCGTTACCCAGCGCGCCTACACCCTTCGGCTCCGTGGGTCTGATCCGAGTGATACTTCATGGCGCAAGGCGCTCTGGCAGACCCACGAGGGAGTCAATAAGGGAGCCAAAGCGTTCGGCGACTGGTTGCTCACCTTGCGCGGCGGATTAGACCACACTCTGGCGGATACCAAGGTCAAGGGTGGGAAGGGGAAGCCTGACCGCGATCCGACCGATGAGGAGCGCAAGGCGCGGCGTATTCTGTTGGCCCTGTCATGGCTTTCAGTGGAGTCGAAGATTGGCGCTCCGGCAGTTTACATCATTGCGTCCGGCAAGGAGGCCGCCGAAGATCGCAACGGCAAGGTTGTTGCGGTGCTTGAAGAAATCCTCAGAAGCAGGAACGTTGCGGAAAACGAGATTGGCGAGTGGAAGAATGATTGCTCGGCTTCCTTGAGTGCGGCCATCCGGGACGACGCCGTTTGGGTCAACCGAAGCAAGGCGTTTGATGAGGCGGTCAAGTCGGTGGGTTGCTCACTCACACGCGAGGAAGCGTGGGATATGCTGGAACGCTTCTTCGGAAGCCGTGATGCTTATCTGGCCCCAGCGAAAGGCTCCGAAGATGAATCTTCCGAGACAGAGCAAGAGGACAAAGCGAAGGACCTCGTCCAGAAGGCAGGACAATGGCTCAGCAGCCGGTTCGGCACCGGTAAAGGAGCGGACTTCTGCCGCATGGCCGACGTCTATGGGAAGATCGCGGCGTGGGCTGACAAAGCTCAAGCTGGCATGACCGGGAATGACGCTATCAATAATCTCGCAGCCGCCCTCAATGAATCCACTCTTGCATCGAATGACCTACAAGGCGTGCTTGGTCTGATCAGCGGTCCCGGTTACAAAAGCGCTACGCGCAACCTTCTCAATCAACTCGCCACCAAAACCACCGTTACTCAACAGGACCTTGCGAGCCTGAAAGATAAAGCGACCAAAGATGCCCAGAAGTGCAATCAAAATACCGGATCGAAGGGCAGACGACCATACTCCGACGCGATCCTGAAGAACGTGGAGGCAGTTTGTGGGTTCACTTACCTGCAGGATGGAGGCTCGGCTAGGCATTCCGAATTCGCCGTCATGCTTGACCACGCGGCCCGCCGTGTTTCGCTGGCGCACACATGGATCAAGCGCGCCGAGGCGGAGCGCAGGAAGTTCGAAGAGGATGCCACGAAGATAAATAACGTACCAAGCGCCGCGAAAAACTGGCTCGATGAGTTTTGCCGGAAACGTTCGGAAACGTCAGGCGCTCTGGAACCCTACCGTATCCGTCGGCGGGCGGTGGACGGGTGGAAGGAAGTGGTCGCCGCATGGAGTAAGAGTTCATGTAGTACCAGCGCCGACCGGATTGCCGCCGCTCGGGCGTTGCAAGACGATCCCGAGATTGACAAGTTCGGCGACATCCAGCTATTCGAGACCCTTGCTGAAGACGACGCCGTATGCGTTTGGCACAAGGACGGCGATGCCGCGAAAGCTCCCGACCCTCAGCCGCTGATTGACTACGCTCTTGCTGCCGAAGCGGAATTCAAGAAACGGCACTTCAAGGTGCCGATGTACCGCCACCCCGATGCGCTTTTGCATCCCATCTTCTGCGATTTCGGGTGTTCTCGTTGGAGTATCAAGTTCTCGCTTCACGAAGCGAAGAAGAATGCCGAAAAAAAGAGGAAAAAGAAGGACGATGTGCAGCAGCCTGACTCGCCACGCTCCCTTTGGATGACGCTTTGGACAGGAAAAGAGATGAAACTAGTTCCTTTGCGCTGGCAGTCCAAGAGGCTGGCGCGTGATCTGGCTCTCGGACAAGATGCCCGGAAGGATGGAGCTTCCGAGGTCACCCGCGGGGATAGATTGGGACGAGCGGCTTCAAATGTGACCAAGAGCGATGATGTGAAGATCTCGGGGCTCTTTGAACAAGCAGACTGGAATGGCAGGTTGCAGGCCCCCAGGCAGCAGCTGGAAGCCATCGCCAGACGCGTTAACAATCATGGATGGGATGAAACGGCAAAGAAAATGCGGGATCGCCTGCAATGGCTGGTAACGTTCTCTGCAAGACTTCAGCCGCAGGGACCATGGTGCGAATTTGCCGAAAAGCTCCAGCTCAGAATCAACCCGCAATACTGGCCCCATGCTGATACAAACAAGGATCGGAAAGGCCACGCCCGGCTCATCCTCTCCCGTCTACCCGGCCTGCGAGTACTTTCTGTCGACCTCGGCCACCGCTACGCCGCAGCGTGCGCGGTATGGGAAGCGGTAAACGCTGAGCAGGTCAGGGGAGTGTGCCAGATCGCCGGGCATGAAGAACCGAAGGCGAGCGATCTTTACCTACATCTCAAGAGAAAAACGACGAAGCAGAAGAAGGGCAAGGAAGTCGAAGTCGAGAAAACCACCATCTATCGCCGCATCGGCGCGGACACGTTGCCGGACGGCACGCCGCATCCAGCGCCCTGGGCTCGGCTCGACCGCCAGTTCCTCATCAAGCTTCATGGCGAGGATGAAGGCACTCGCGAGGCATCGAACGAGGAGATATGGGCGGTGCATCAGATGGAGACCGTCCTTGGCCGATCTGTGCCGCTGATCGACCGGCTGATTGCGGCCGGGTGGGGATGTACGGAAAAGCAGAAAGCGCGCCTTGAAGAACTGAACAAGCTCGGTTGGACGTCCGTGCCGAAAGCCGAGTCATCCGGCGAACAGGAAGAAAACGAAGAGGCGGATGTTTATAAGCCGTCTCTGGCCGTTGACGAACTGATGTCCTCCGCCGTCCGCACCATGCGCCTCGCGCTCAAGCGCCATGGCGACCTGGCGCGAATCGCTCATTACCTCATAACCGACGAGAAGACCAAGCCTGGTGGCACTAAAGAAAAACTGGATGAGAACGGACGTGTCGATCTTTTACAGGATGCACTTGTCATGTGGCACGATCTGTTCTCGTCCCGTGGATGGCGGGACGAAGCGGCAAGGCAACTGTGGGATGAACATGTCGCCAAGTTGTCCGGATACAAGGCCCCTGAAGAAATTGGCGAGGAATCTTCAGGTCCAGAGCGCAAGAAGAAGCAAAAGGAGAATCGAGAAAAACTCTACGATGTGGCGAAGGCGATGGCCCAAGATGTGATCCTTCGGGAGACTCTCCACGACGCCTGGAAGAAACGATGGAAAGATGACGACGAGCGGTGGAAAAAACAGCTTCGCTGGTTCAAGGATTGGGTCCTCCCACGTGGAAAACACGCCAGTGACCCGACCATTCGCAAGGTCGGCGGACTCTCCCTTCCCCGTCTTGCCACGCTGACCGAGTTCCGCCGTAAAGTTCAGGTGGGATTCTTCACCCGCCTTCAACCGGACGGCACAAGGGCTGAGACCAAAGAACAGTTCGGGCAGAGCGCCTTGGACGCACTGGAACATCTACGCGAGCAGCGCGTCAAGCAACTTGCCAGTCGCATAGCCGAGGCGGCGCTCGGTATCGGACGGATGAGGCGGCCCATGGGAGGCAAGGACCCCAAACGCCCAGACGTCCGCGTAGACGAGCCATGCCAAGCCATCGTCATCGAAGACCTCACCCACTACCGGCCGGAAGAAACTCGTACTCGGCGGGAAAACCGGCAACTCATGACGTGGTCGTCCTCGAAGGTCAAGAAGTACCTGGCCGAAGCCTGTCAACTTCATGGCCTGCACCTCCGCGAAGTCTCGGCGAGCTACACGTCGCGCCAGGACTCCCGCACAGGAGCTCCGGGCATCCGCTGTCAGGATGTGCCCGTCGATGAATTCATGCGGTCGCTGTTCTGGAGGAAGCAGGTTAAGCAAGCGGAGGCGAAGCAGTCCGAGAACAAGGGCGACGCAAGTGAGCGGTTTCTCTGTGACCTGAACGCAAAGTGGAAAGACAAGACTGTAGCTGATTGGGAGAAGGCCGGGGTTATCCGTGTTCCACTCAGGGGCGGCGAGGTGTTTGTTTCGGCCGATCCGAATTCGCCGGCCGCCAAGGGGCTCCAGGCGGATTTGAACGCCGCCGCCAACATCGGTCTGCGCGCGCTCACCGACCCGGACTGGCCCGGCAAGTGGTGGTATGTGCCCTGCGATCCAGCCAGCTTCAAACCGACCCCTGACAAGGTAAAAGGTAGCGCCGCGATCAACCTGGACATGCCACTCAAAGATGCGTCGGTCGTCAGCGGGGACGCAACCATGAAGAAAGCCGGGAAGGCCAAGTCACAGTCCAAAGAGGTTGTTAACCTCTGGCGAGATGTCTCATCGCGGGAGGTTTCGACGACGGACGTGGCGTGGGAAGTTTATTCCGCCTATCAGAATCAAGTGCAGACTCGAGTGGTTAATATCCTTCGCAGATCAGCGTGCCCCAAAGATAACCGGGAGAAACAATCATGATGACCACTCCGTGGCCGGGAGCCTACTATGGATGAGAGCCTGTGGCCGGCCCGGAATGTGGCCGAATATGCCTACTGCCCGCGCCTTTTCTACTACATGCAGGTGGAAGGAATCTTTGTCCCCAGCAGTGACACGGAGAAAGGGGTGGCTGTCCATAGACGCGTCGATAAACCCAGCGCCGCTTTGGAAAAGGCGGACGCTGGTGAGGATGATCCCGAACGGCCAAAGGTCGTTCGAAGTCTGGCTTTGACGAGCGAGTCGCTCGGCCTCACCGCGACCTTGGACTTGGCGGAAATCTCGGGGCAGACCGCCGTGCCGGTCGAGTACCGCAAGGGACGTCCCAAGCACGCTGCGGTGGGGCCGCCTGCCGACGATTGCGGCGAAATGGAGCAACCCCCGCTTTCATATCCGGAGGCGTGGCCCACGGACCGTATCCAAGTGGGCCTGCAAGCCATCCTTCTCGAAAGCGCCGGCTATGCGGTTCCTGAAGCGGTCATTTACTACGCCGGGGAGAAGCTTCGTCTCAGAATCACCGTCGATGACGCTCTCAAGGCGGAGGCCTTGCGGACTCTGGAAGATGCGAAACAATGCGCGGAAGGCTCACGGCCTCTGCCGCTCGTCAATGACTCACGCTGTCCGAGATGCTCCCTTCAGCCAATATGCCTGCCGGACGAGGTCAACCATCAGCGCGCCCAGGCTCCAACCGACGAACTGACACCAAGAAAGATCTGGCCGCCGCGCGATGACGGCATTCATGTGGTGGCCCAGCAAGAAGGCGTGAAGGTCGGGGTTCGCGGCATGGAATTGAGAGTCACCGACAAGAATGGCTCCGCAGTCAAGACCATACCGCTTGCTAACCTCGAAAGCCTTTCACTGCTGGGCTCGGTGCAAATCACCACCCAGGCAATTCGTGCCCTTGCCGACATGAACACTCCTATCGCGTTTCTTTCACAGGCGGGACGACTGGTGGCAATGATCGATCCGCTCGATTCGGTCAGCGCCGAGGTTCGAAGGTCACAGATTCGTAAGCTCGACTGCGTGGATGTCTGCCTCGAACTTGCACGTGCCCTCGTGTCGGCCAAGATCATGAACCAGCGCACACTCCTCCTCCGCAATCACAGTTCGCTGCCTGCCGGCGTAGCCGCTGATCTGGCGAAGGAGGCCAAGAACGCGGCGCAGTCGGATTCAGTGGATGCGGTGCGCGGGCATGAGGGTCAGGCGGCGGCCATCTACTTCGGGCATTTTGCTGGAATGTTCAAGGGCCCTGTATCGGTGGAATTCGATGCCAACGGCAGGAAGCGCAGACCTCCGCCCGACCCTATAAACTCCTGTCTGTCGCTCGCGTACTCGATGTTGACTCACGAATGCGTGGCGGCGTTGCGCCTCGCAAGGCTGGAGCCATCTATCGGCGGATTTCATGTGTCGAAGCCAGGGCGTCCCGCGCTCGCGCTTGATCTCATGGAGCCGTTTCGACCGCTCATCGCGGATTCCGTCGCGATCACATGCTTTAACCGCGGTGAATTGACCGAGGGACATTTTCTTCGCACCGCATCCGGATGTTCGCTCACAGATGCCGGAAGACGGAGTTTTTTCAATGCTCTTGGCAGAAGAATGGATACTGAGGTTACCCATCCGGTCTTCGAGTATCGTTTGAGCTATCGGCGCATGATCGTTTTGCACGCGCGAATGATTGCGGCCTGGCTCACGGGGGATATTCCAACGCTTGCGTTCCTGACCACGCGCTGAGTTGCCGGAGGCTATTATGCGTCGATGCTACCTGGTTTGTTACGACATCAGAGATTCAAAACGATTGCGGCGTGTCCACAAGGCGCTTAAAGGGTACGGCGAAGCCTGGCAGTTCTCGGTTTTCTTTTGTGTGCTCAAAGATATCGACCGCGTGCGGTTGCAGACCGATCTTGAGGAGCAAATAAACCAGAAGGAAGATCAGGCGATGATTCTGGACCTTGGTCCTAACGAGAAGGAGGCGCGCGAAGCGGCCACGGTTATCGGCCAACCTCTTCCCGCGCAGGACAGCGGTATCGTTGTTGTTTGACTTTCCGAGCGTTTGTCGGTATATTTTTGTGTTGCCTCTACAGGAGGCGAGAATGCCACGGTATGTGTCTTCCCCTTCAATGGGCTTGGCACCGTGGAGTCGATCAGTTTTGTTCCGACGAAGGAGCGGACTCCTCAACAGCTTCCGCGAGCGCGGAGGTGGTGAAGGGGGGGCCAGGGGATGCTCGAACCCCTTGAGATTCCTTGAAATGAAGGGATTTGGAGCCACTTGAAAGTGCCCGTCGCAAGGTGTGATTTCTCAAACGTCCGGCTATGCTCGCACAGCGGTTCGAAAACGCAGTGCCAGCAATGGGTTGGAAGGGCGGCGGGTGCCGACGTCGGCACCAACCTGATCGACGGACACTACACCGCGGACAGTATTTTCTGATGGTCACCTCCCGGTGCCGACGTCGGCACCAACCTGATCGACGGACACTCACAGAGGGAGAGATAGTCCGGCTGGGAAACGGAGGTGCCGACGTCGGCACCAACCTGATCGACGGACACTTAATGATGTAACTTTTGCGAATAATCTTACCGGGGTGCCGACGTCGGCACCAACCTGATCGACGGACACCGCTGTTGAATTCGCGACAGGTTTGCGACACAGCTTGCGACAAACTCACGACTCGACTTGCGGCACTCCTCTTTGATAGGGTAAATGATGTTGTCAGGATTTCCGGCCTGCCGGAGGCCACATGCTCTTTGATAGGTTATTGAATCACAACGGTTTTTGGTTAACAGCCGGAGAAGGAGAACCGTTATGAAGAGGGTTGCAAACGGGGAGCCAGAAATAGAAAAGACCCGCCTCCAACAAAGGTGGGTCTTTTCTATTTCTGTTTTCTGATGGCTGGACGAGAACCATCTGTGAGGAGACCCTGCGATGGAAACTTGGTGGGTCTATATCGTGAAGAAAGGCGATAAACTTTACGTGGGAATTACAACCGACGTGACAAACAGAATGAGGCAACACAGAGAAAAGGTTCCCTTGTATTTGGAAGGACCCATGCTTAGGTCTGCCGCCGTAATACGGGAAAGAACGATAAAGAAATGGAGCAGAAAAAAGAAACTTATATTAATTCAAGAGGTCTCCTCACATTGAAAGTGAGCTTGTTCTGAGTGAAAACGAAGGAAGTCCGCGCCGGGGAGCCAGAAATAAAAGAGGCCCGATTCTGAGAGTTGGGCCTCTTTTACATTGGAGCATGCCTTGGCATTCTGGGTCTACATCATACAGAATGATATAAGTGGTAGATAACGTTCAAAAGTGTATGCACGGGCACAAATCAATAGAACGGATATAGATATTGAAGTACCCCTTGATATCAAGTTTTCGCTTCCAGTATTCTTCCCATTTTTTACGGGAGTACTGTTTTAATAAGATCATCTTGGATAAATTGGTAACCGTTTTATCACTCCACCCATATGCGATCTTTTTAAGCCTGCGTCCCAGTTCCCTGAACACTCGTTCCAACAAGGATGTTGTCTTCGGGGCTATTACCCCGGTCTTCAACCATATCTCGACGTATGTGAAAAGCCTCTCTGAAAGATTTTCAAGATAGGATGCACCATGCTGATAACCTTTATCCCTGAACGTCTGTATTAACTCTTTTACTTGTTCCTTGCTGCTTTCATATTTAATTTTCACCTGGTTCTTATCTTCTTCTTTTAGTAATTCATAATCTCCTTCAGGAAGCTCTATCCCGATGAGATGTTTAATTTTATCGATTGATGACTGGCTATCCTTTTTCTTTAAGCCATCTTCCCAAAGGGCGTGATACAGCCCTCTTGGACCATGCCAGGTGCATCTTTGCGATTCGGCTACATCAGCAAGAAAATTTTCAAGCCCAGGCTCTCCATCATACAGAAAGGGGATGTTCAAAGCCTCGCCCCCCTTGATCCTCTTTTTGATAACTTTCTCTATCTCAGGCCATTGGGTGTTGGTAAACGATCCCAAAGGTTCGACTCTGCCGGTTGTAGTTATTCCTATAACAGCCCTGAGCTCGCCTTTCCGTCCTTTGTATTGTTTTACCCCTGTTTCATCGGCCATAACCCCTTTCAGATTTTCCAGGGGGACAATCCCTTGATATGCCTTATCTATGTCACTCCCCACGACAAGGTTGTGAACGCCGCCTAAGGAGATGTCTATCGACCTCCCTTTTATAAGCCGGCGATAATTGGTATCGATCACGGCCTCAATAACCTCATTCTCAAAGTTAGCTTCTTTCCGCTTATACCTATCGACTCCAAGGGCTCCTAAAAACGGAGAATAGATCGCTCCGCACTTCAAACATTCCACCACTCTTAAAGGTAATTCCAATTTCCCAAATACCGTGTCAAAGTGACGCGGGTTTTTACGATATCCTCGCTTTCTAATCTTTCTTCCATGACAAAATCCGTTATCAATATCTCCGGCTCTTATATGGCGCCCAAGCCCTTTCCTCGCTTTGCTCGGATACTTTTTGCTTAACCTTTCTGTTATTAAGTCATCATAGCTCATGAGAATCTTTTCCAGGATTTGAATCATCAAGGAGTTTTGCATCTCTTTCAGCTTGAAGACAATTTCATTTAAATTTACTTTCCCGATCGCAAGCTCGAACTGAAGTGTTATACTTATTTCTTGTTCCATCGCGATCTCTCTCTATAGGTTTTTGCTCAATACAATAACCATAGTTTGAGATCGCGATTATTTCAATTTATTAGCCCGTGCATACACTTTTGAACGTTATCAAGATTTTAGAAAAAAATAGGTATTATGTCCCCGGATTCAGACGCAGGTCGAAGAAACGGACCCTTTCCCCGCTGTTTTCCTGGACCCAAAGAAGGGGGGCGCCGAGGGAGTGGCCGTTGTCGGTGAAGGAGACCAGGAGGCGGTTGTTGACATGGACCGTGATCCTGTTCCCCTTTGCCTCCAGGCGGATACGATTCACGGAACCGTCGAGGAGGTCCGTCATGATCCAGTCGTATCGTGGCCAGGCGGGATTCATGGGGAACCAGTTGCCGGCAAGACCGCTGTAGATGTTGTAATTGCCGGAGAAGGAGAAGTTGAAACTGTAACCCTGGTTGATGGAGGTCTTGTTGCGGAAGGTCCTCTGACCGCCGGGCACGACGGTACAACGGATGCCGACGCCTACACCCGATTTGGGACCGTTGAGGTGTTCGGCGCTCACCTCGAAGATATAGTCACGGAATTCTTCTTTTAGGATTATGTGCCCCCCCTGACCGATGATGGAACCGTCGCTTTGGCCGTGCCATTCGCCGTTGAGGACCTCCCAGTTGTCGAATGACAGGCGGGGACCCCGGCCGGCGGCCTCCCGGGGAACCTTCGCCGGCTGCGCTTGGGTGGTCGCGGTAGGGGCGAAGAAGCTCTCCACCAGTTCGTGGCTCATGGCGGTCAGGAGGTTGAGATCGGTGCCGGTGACGTGCTTTCCCACCCGGGCTTCGCCCGTGGCGACATCGATGAGACGGGAATTGATCGTGTAGGCGTTGCCGATCCTCACGACGGAGCCGACGATGATGAGATCGGCCCCGAGGATCCTGCCGATCTCTACGGCCCGTTTGTCGTCAATGAGACCGCTCTTTTGAAACTTCTGTTCCGCCAAGGCCCTGTCGATCTGGGCCCGCTCGACGACACGGTAGGATCTATTCCCCACGAGGGCGGTCCGGACGATCTCCGCCACGGCCCGGCCGAGGTGTTCTTCCGCCCCGATGCTCTCGAAATCGAGAACGGCCACGGCGGAACGATGCTCCGCGGCCGTGGTCCAGGGGAGAAGGATCGCCAGCGATATCAGCCAAAGCGTAATCACCCTCCTCATCATTCAGAGCCCCCACGATTTCTGTTGGCGGATCAAAACATTTTTCGTCTCCGCCGTCAAGAAACACGAAGAAACACGGGACATAATACTCGATTCGCAACCTCAGAAAACCTTTCCGGAGAAATAGGTATTATGTCCCCCCTATTTATGTCCCCCCTATTTCCCTACGAAAATACCCTTCCCGAATCCCCTTGTTTTGAAGTTTGTCGAGTCCATTGTTTTATCCCATCTTGTTCAGAACACGCTGGCGCCCGTTCAGCTATCAGGCCACTGTATATTCCGGAGGTTCAGTCATCGTCAGCCAGATGTCTTCCGCGTCGAGCGGATTGAGAATCCGAACCCCCCGGACGTTGAACGGCTGCTCTCCGTTATAGAGGACCACGCCGGGCAGGACGCGCTTGATGCCCAGCGTTTGGAACCATTCGATTCTCTTGACGAAATCCGTGGAAAAGGTCGCGGCGGACTTGATCTCTACCGGCGTGAGCTTTCCTTTTTCCCGGACGAGCAGATCGATCTCGTTGCCATGTGAGTCCCGGAAGAAGTAGATCTCCGGCCTGATCCCACGGTTCAGGGCGCTTTTCACGATGTCGGCAATCACGAGGTTCTCGTAGAGGCTACCCCGCAGCGGGTCGCGGGAAGCCTGCTCGGCGGTGTGGATGCCGAGCAGAAAGGCGGCGAGACCGACGTCGGTGAAATAGATCTTGGGCGACTTGATGACCCGCTTTTGTACGTTCTCGAAAAACGGGGGCAGTTCGAACACCACATAGGATGCCTTCAAAACGGAAATCCAGCTTCGGATCGTCGTGGCGGAAGCGCCAACATCGTTGCCCAGCGAGGCGAGGTTGACGACCTGTCCGACCCGGCCAGCCAACAGGGTCAGGAATTTTTGAAACAACGACAGATCGCGCAACTGAATCAAGGCGCGGACATCCCGCTCGACGTAGGTCTGCAGATAGCCGCTGAAAAACCTGCGGGGTTCCAAGCCCTCTTCGTGGAGCCTGGGGAAAAAACCGCGGCGGATCAAGTCGAAGGGGTCACGGGACCAGTCGTAACGGCGGATTTCATGAAGGGAAAATGGCCACAAGGCCAGCATGGCCGTCCGGCCTGCCAGCGACTGACTGATCGCCTCGTGGAGCAGCGGCTGATGGCTGCCGGTCAAGATGAACCGACCACGCTTCCTGGTCTTGTCCACCATGCCTTGTATATAGGAGAGCAGAACGGGAAGCCGTTGGACCTCGTCCAGGATGCCTCCGTCTTCCATCTGTGCGAGAAAGCCACGGGGGTCGGCCTCGGCTGCCATGCGGACGTCCGGTTCTTCCAGGGAAAAATACGGCCTGTCCGGGAACGTCATCCGGGTCAGGGTGGTCTTGCCCGACTGCCGCGGCCCTAGGATGGTCACCACTGGATATTCGGCGGTGGATCGCACCAGTTCTTGAGTGATGTCTCGAGTGATCATGACCCAAAGATACGGCATGTCTGTGCAAAAAGCAAGTCAAACTTACGATTTGCACAGACATTGCCTAAACCACCACCGGTCGTCAATAGATCGTTTTGACGTAATGAGGGTGGTTCCCTCTACGATCCGTTTCCAGGGCCATCCAGACACCTCGCGCTGGTCGTGGGCAAGTATCCGGCTGAGTCCGTCCTTCAGGCGGACCGAGTGGAGAGCAGCGCATGGATATTGACACCTTTAAACAGACCTTTCTGATCCAGATCGAGGGGCAAATGATTTAAGATGGATTTAGCGGACAGCAACGCTATAATGAAAAGATGGAGGTGTCTGATATGGAGAGGATTCCAAGGGGTATATACACAAGAGAGCTTCGGGAGGAAGAGGTTAATTTGGACCTTTTCAACCAGGCGGCCCCGGCCTAGCCTGATTCACCATTATGACCGGGGCAGCCAGCATTGCTCCATGAGGGCATTCATGAGCCGTAAGACGGGGCAATGATGGACCCACGGCATCTGTTCATCGAAACACTTTCCCGCGCCCAGGGCTGTCTGCTTGGCCAGCTTGCCGGAGACTCTCTTGGCAGCCTGGTCGAGTTTCAGGCTCCGGATGACATCCGGCGGGAATACCCGAGCGGCGTCCGGGAACTTGCCGACGGAGGCACTTGGAACACGATTGCCGGCCAACCGACCGACGATTCCGAAATGACGCTTTCGCTGGCCCGCATGCTGGCGGACCAGGCAAGGTGCGATCCCGAGGAAGCAAGGGAAAGCGCACATCCGCTCTGACCGAATCTGTTCGCACCTGTAAGGAGATTTTCTGAAATGGACATTCCACGGATATTCAACATCACTGAAAGTGCTCACCGCATCCATAACCCGCTCACACCCGAGAAGCTCGCCACTCTCGGCGCGGCGCTGCGTCTGGAATCGGGGGCCCGGGTGCTCGACCTCGGCAGCGGTTCGGGGGAGATGCTGTGCACCTGGGCACGCGATCACGGCATCATCGGCACCGGCATCGACATGAGCCGGTTGTTCACCGAGCAAGCGAAACTCCGTGCTGAAGAACTCGGCGTCGCCGATCGAGTCGAGTTCATTCATGGCGATGCCGCCGGCTATGTCGCCGACGGAAAGGTCGATGTGGCCGCCTGTGTCGGCGCCACGTGGATCGGCGGAGGAGTCGCCGGCACGATCGAGCTTCTGGGGCGGAGCCTGCGCACGGGAGGAATCATCCTCATCGGTGAGCCCTACTGGCGGCGGTTACCGCCGACGGAGGACGTCGCCAAAGGGTGTCTTGCCGGCTCGATCTCCGATTTTCTCAGTCTTCCGGAACTTCTCGCGTCCTTCGGCCGCCTTGGCTATGACGTCGTTGAAATGGTTCTGGCTGACCAAGACAGCTGGGACAGATACGAGGCAGCCAAATGGCTCACCATGCGCCGGTGGCTCGAAGCCAATCCCGACGACGAGTCAGCAGAAGAGGTTCGAGCCCAACTGACCTCGGAACCGGTGCGCTACGCCACGTACACGCGCGAGTACCTCGGCTGGGGCGTGTTCGCTCTGATGGCGCGGTGATGAGTTGCTCCCTCCGGCGGAGATGGGGAAATGCGATGCAACGCCGCTTCCGGTGTGCCGGAACGGCCTGATCTTTGATAACACTTTGATATTGAAGGTTTTCGGTTAACTGCGGGAGAAAGAGAACGGTTATGAAAAGGGTTGCACACGGGGAGCCAAAATTCAATCCGCTGATTTAAGCGGTTCTTGTTTAACGCAAGACCCCGTGGGGTGATCCCCTCGGGGTTTTGTCGTTTCTGCCCTGTCTTCGCCGACTTACGCCGACGGGCACATCCTTCCCGATTCTCCGTTTCGATGCTCTCCTCTCGGGGTTGCGATGCAACCCTGGGGGTTGCGGGCGCTCACCGAAAATGTCCTTTCCGAATTCTCCTGTTCTTAAGTTTTTCGAGTCGCCTTGTTTAACAGCCCCGTTGCATCCATGCACCCGCTTCGACATTGCGGACTTCCCCGGCAGTTATCCGCCGAAAGCCGAACCAGTGGGTCCGGCGCAAGCGGATTGCCAGACAGCGGAAACAGCCGAGAGAAATCCTGCGGAAATGCTATTCCGTCGATTCCGGCAGTTCGAGGAGGAACCGCCATGCCGGGACCACTTCGATGGAACCGCCGCCTCCCTCGATCCGCTCATCCTCGTTCCGGGTCACAATAGTTCCGGTGGAGAGGCCCAGTTCGGCCATCGCCTCACTCAAGGCCACAGTCTCCCGTTTCCGCGTCTGCGGCTCCGCGAGGGATTCGCACACCTGAACCAGCATCTTGGGCCGGCCGCGCATAGGTACGATGAAATCGACCTCCCGGCCTGTCTTGGTCTTGTAATAGTAGATTTCCGGGTAAAGTCGTCGGAGCGCAGTGAACACGAGGTTCTCAAGGAGGTGGCCGGAGTTGACCAGAATTCCGGACGACACCGAGGTGACCAGTGCGTGATCGATGCAGTAGATCTTTTTCGGATTGGTGTTGCTACGCGCGAGAGACGGGTCGAATATGCGCACCGTGAACAGGAAATAGGCATCCTCGAACCATTCCAAATAATCCGACACCGCGGACTTCGGAGCCTTGTGGCCCAGTGACTTGAGATAGCCCGTGAGACTGTTGACCGAGTAAAGCGAGGCCGTGTTGTCCACCAGCCAGTGCGCCAGATCGGTCACCGCCTTCGGGTGTGAAACGTCGTGACGCTCGACCAAATCCCGGAACAGGATGGTGTGGAAGTATTCCTGGTGGGTCTTGATTCTCAAGTGGCGGGAGAGACCGGCGATCTCGGGAAAGCCGCCGATCTCCCAGTATTCCTCGAAGGCCTTCTGAACGAGGAGCCGCTTCTTGGTCGACAGCGCGCCTTCTCCCTCGATTCCCTTGTAGTCCAGGAATTCCCTGAACGAGAACGGAAACATCTCCCATGAGAGAGCCCGCCCGCGCATCTGTGTCGCTATCTCCTTCGAAATCATCCTTGCCGACGAACCGGTCAGATACACCTCGCATTTTTCCGTGCGCATCAAACGGTCCACGAAGGGCTCCCAACCGGGGGCGGCCTGAATCTCGTCGAAAAAGCAGTAGACCGTCTCGGTGTTTTTCTTCTCCGGGTAGATGGAGTAATAGGCTTCGGCGATCAGGCCGAGGTTGTCCTGCCGCAGGTTGTGGAGGCGGTCGTCGAAAAAGTTCAGGTACAGAATGTTCTGCCGGGGGACCCCGCCGTCCAACAGCCGCTGGATAACCTGGAACATGTATGTCGACTTGCCACTACGCCGCACCCCAATACAGACAATGGCCTTGCCGTGTACCGTCTCGATACGCAAACGCCGGGGCACCCCGGTCTCCAGCCGGGTTTCCTGGAAATCCAGGATGATGGATTTGATCGTCTTTATCACAGGATCACTCCTGGCCATGGTTTTTTCCGGTTTAAGTCTCATCCGGAGATAAATATAGCCGGTTTTGACCCCAAGCGTCAAGGGATATTTCCGGATACGGTCCGACTTCCCCTGATCCGCCCCCGGAAACGGTGTTCCGGAGCATATCCGGTCGGATAACGGCTCCGAGTTCACGGCGAGGGTGGTTCGCCAGTGGTTGAAGAGGATCGAGGTCCAGGCGCTGATTGAGAGATGGTGCCATGAAGTATCGTCCCCCGGCACCAGAGGCATGGCTGCATTGATGAACACAAAATGGCGGAACTCTAACTTTATATGAGGTTCATCTTTTGGGGGTAAGTCAGGCGACCCAACCGGCGGACCCGCGCAATCTTGTCCTGAGTGAAGCGAAGGAGGAACCTGGTTCTCCTCGCAGTACCTTCGAAGCTCCGGGGAATGACACAGGTCTTGAAATCCCCCTTCCGGTCTCGGGGAACACTGACACGGACTTCTCCAATGCCTTTTAATGTGAAGTTGCGATCATAGGAATCGTTGCGATGATTGACCTCGCCCTGACCACGCTCATAGACTCCTCTCCCCAGAAAATGGGTGAGCTCGGCACTCATCAACGCCGTCAGGTAGTGTCCCACAATCTCCCTGATATCCAATCGCAGCATCTCAAAAATCTGTTCCGGACGCTCCTGAATCTCCTTGAAAATCTCCTTAACTTCAGATACCTTAATCTCCAGTTTCATGGCGCTTTCTCCTTTCTCTCAGGTTTTGAGATAAACCCTTGTAAAGGAAAAGCGCCTTTTTTCCACCCTTAGAAATTTACACAAAAGATTTTAACTACCATAGAGGAGGCTATTTATGATAAGGAAAATTTTTACTATTTTCTTTATTCTTTTTTTACTAAACTCCTGTTCATGGATAACAAACTTTTATGTGCTAAATAGCTCAAATAGCCCAATACTGGTTATATTCAAACATCCTAAAAAAACTGTATCAACAACCCCATATCTTGAAAGATTGAAAGCAGAAAATCCATCCCGTTATAAAAAATTAAAACCCACACCCTGCGAAATTGAAAAAGATATAAAAATTGGAAAATACCCTGAGATATGCGATGAAGATTTAAAAAATTGCAGGGTATTAAATCCAGAAGAATATAAATTTGACAAAGATGAATGCTCAATAGAGCTAACATTAGAAACCAATCAGGCAGTCGAATTATTCCGTATTTGCTGTAGTTATAAAGGTGTAAAAGAAGAGGAGGAAGGTGATGAAAATATCGGTAAAAAAGCCGATGAAAACACTTTTACACTAACAATCAAATCCCCTGCTGGCACAACCCAATATAAAGGGATTGAATTAATGAGGGCATTTAAAAAGAAGGAAAAGACAAAGTATGTCTTGAGGTATATGTAGATGGAGGTTTATATGCGAAACAAAATCGTATGCATAAGTATTGTCAATGTCATTCTAAAACTGTACCAGTTCTGTCAAAGTAAAAGTGTACCACCCATTGGGACTGAAGTTGGGTTATGGGGGTGCTGACGTTACCATATCCTCTCCTTGCTTGGGACGAAGCTGTTTGCTGAAGGCATGCTCTTTGAGACGATAGCTGTGGCCCTTGATGTTGACCACCCTGGAGTGGTGAAGAAGCCGGTCGAGGATGGCCGAGGGTCCGGGAAATCTTCCGGACGCTGCAGCCGTTTCGGTGAAGGGCTATGATGTTCATAAATACCTCCTTGGAGATCATCGGTAACACCTCCTCTCTTGAGAAAGATGTTACCAGCAGTTCATCCTCCAGGTGGTACACTTTTCACTGACATTCTTGGTACATTATTGCACTGACATTAACACACGCCCTGTTTGTAGCCGAATTTTGCCCTCCCAGGGGTCACCCTGGAGCAGAGTTGTCCAGTCTTAGCAATGGCACAGGTCGTAGCTATCAAGGTCGTGCCTACGAGGTCGTAGCTACGAGGACTTCTCAGGCTACCTATGAAACAGACAATCTACCAATCTACGAGCCAAAGGTAGGTAGTCCTTGCCATAGGCTGGACAACCGGTCGCAACAATACACAATAGGTGGTGACCCCCGACTGAGTCTAGTAGCCAGCAGGCCGAGGTGAAATGCTAAAATAGAAAGGAACCACGGTAAAGGCATAAGCATGAAACTTGGCGTTATCTCCGACACTCATATTAGAAACATCAACGAATTGCCGGCTACCATTATGAAAGCCTTGGTCACTGTTGACCTTATTGTCCATGCCGGCGACTTCACGCATAAAGCAGTGCTCGATGGCCTTCGGGCCATCAGGCCGTTGAAGGTTGTCCGCGGCAACATTGACTCAGGAGAAGTCAAGAGAGTCCTACCAGAAAAAGACATCTTCGAGGTCAACGGTAGGAAAATCGGCCTTACTCATGGTTCAGGGTCACCTTGGGGAATCGCTGAGAGGGTAAGAAAGCAGTTTCAAGATGTGGATATCGTCATCTTCGGTCATTCCCATGAGCCCTGCAACCGCTATGTTCAGGGAGTGCTTCTCTTCAACCCTGGGCTGGCGAGAGACTCCTTCGGTCTGCTCACGATTGATGATGTCATCAAAGGCCAGATACTGAGGGTATGAGGTGGGATCGCCAAATATGTTCGGACTGGAAAACACGGGTAAATTCTTGATACTCGCTGGCGTCTTTGTTGTCGTCTTAGGGCTGGTTCTAGTTTTTGCCAACAAGTTGCCTTTCCTCGGAAGGCTGCCCGGCGACATTTTGATCGAGAAAGGAAATTTTCAGTTCTATTTCCCGATTGTAACTGGCCTCGTGGTGAGCGTCCTGCTGACCATCATTGTGAACATTATCATTAGACTTTTTAGCAAGTAGCATAAATAAAATTACCCGCCAACTCGGCAAAAGGCGCATTTCCTTAAACCGCTGCAACAGACTTGACAAACTATTGCAAAGAGAGTATCTTCATTGTAGATACCATCAACGGAGGTTTAGCATGAAGACGCGTGTTCAGAAGTGGGGTAACAGTCTTGCTTTGCGTATCCCTAAGTCCTTCGCCGCTGAGGTTGGGCTCGAGAAAGAGGCGCCTGTCGAAGTTTCGCTTGCAGATGGGAAACTGGTTATTACTCCCGTAACTAAGCCAAAGGCAACTCTGAAACAACTTCTCGCAAAGGTCACTCAGGAGAATCTGCATCGTGAGGTTGATACCGGTTCTGCGGTGGGGAACGAAGCATGGTAAGCCGCCGAACTTATGTGCCTCGATGCGGAGATGTAGTGTGGATTGACCTCAATCCGCAAGCCGGTCACGAGCAAGCAGGACGTCGTCCAGCCGTGGTGCTGTCACCACAAAGCTATAACAGCAAGGTAGGACTCGCCATCCTTTGCCCGATAACCAGCCAAATTAAGGGCTATCCTTTCGAAGTTCTTCTTCCCAAAGGTTTGCCAGTCTCAGGAGCAATCCTGTCCGACCAGGTTAAGAGCTTGGACTGGCGCGCTCGGAATGCCGAGTTGATATGCCCATTGCCGACTGAGACTATCTCGGAGGTGCTTCAGAAGCTAGGAACGTTGTTATCACAATAAGACAGGCATCGTATTATTAAATTGATAAGAACTTGCTTTTAGTTGTGGGGAGTATAAGAAATGGATTGCACCCCTGGGATTAGAAAGTTCCGGTTAGAGCAGTCGGACGCGATCTTCAAGGGCGGCCTCCTTGCTGGGTTCGTTATTAAAGCGCCCCCGGGCGTATTGTTCTTTCCAGTGGTAGAGAAGACCAGAGGAAATCTCATGGCGGCTTATGAGCTGGGCCGGGGTGCTCATCCCACTGAGCAGTTGTTCGATAACCTGGTCTTTAAGGTCGACGCTGAACTTTCTTCGGTGCTTCATGGCAAGATCCTTCCTCCCGTTCTCCGGGATGTTCGGTCCTGCCGACTACCCTAACATATTTTGTCCAACGAC
>JGI12104J13512_1001150_pt1 | contig 20360 bp, 21 predicted proteins | sample TerdegcTABiofilm_FD_13512 | JGI IMG/M metagenome (IMG submission 13512)
TTTATCTTTTGTTAACTTTTTGACCTTTTGACTGCTTAAAATTAACCAATTTTGACCTGATTTTCTATCGGAAAGTTAACAAAATCACTTCTTTTGTAAACCTATGTAACTATCTAATTGCTTTCCCGTAATACTATAGAAGAACGATATAGGAGGTAGAATTGCAGCCATCTTACAACCTTGTTGAACTTGCAAAAAAGGGTGTAAAACTCAAGATAAAAAAATGTCCCCGCTGCGGGGGTTTTATATATTGGGCTTATTTTGCTCCATGTCTGCCGGGGGAAAGGGAGTTATACAGAGATATAGTTAAATGTTTCAGTTGCAGCAGAATGTTCTATCTTGCCAAAAACGGTAAAAATCCTAAATGGGTTCAATACCCTGACAAAAAAGAAGAAATAAGCATAATCATAGAAGATACCGTTGAAGAACAACTACAAAAAAGAGGGGGTAACTAAAAATGATGTTTAAAGCCTTTTTACACGACCTTAACAATATATTTACTGTTTTAGATGGTAGTATAACGCTTTTAAAAACACAGCGTAATTCAGGCGAATATGACTTAAATAAAATTATAAAGATACTTGAAATTCAATCAGAAAAAGCAAAACAACTTGCTAATGATTTTATGAGTTTAAGTAAAGGCAATGGTAAATATACAACAACTGTTACACAAGAGTATGCAAGTCAACTGTGGCATTTCAGAGAAAGTTTCAACTATCAAAAAAAGATAACCTTTAATATTGAAACTAAAAAAAATTCCATTTTCAAAATTAACCCTTTTGATTTAGATAGAATAATTTTAAATATTGTTACAAATTCAATAGAGGCAATAAAAAAAAATGGTGCTATAAAAATTACATTCGATGTAGTAAAAACGATCAATATTTACTGTAATGCCTGCAATGAAAAATTTACAGGTGAATATGGAGTATGTTGTATAGAAAACTCAGGCGAACCTATAAAAAATATAAATGAAATTTTTAAAAAACATTATACAACAAAAACTGATGGTAGAGGTCTTGGATTATATATAGTAAACTTCCTGCTGCATCTTTCAGATGGACATATAACCGTAGAGAACATAAATCCCGGTGTATGTTTCAAGCTATACATCCCCTGTAAATTAATATAAATATATGGATGATATATACTACATAAAAAGTTTGGGTTTTTATAACTTAGCTATAAAACAGCTAAATTTCTGTTTTGAAAAAATTGCATATTTCTATCGTCCTTTAAAATATTTCAATTTATTTAAAAAAATCACTTTCGGATATAAATTCGTTAATCTTACCTTTAAAAATGAAAACGAAACTTTAATCCTTACTGAAAATGAAAATGAACTTTTTTGCCTTATAGCGTATTTTTTTGAGTTTTTAATAAACCGTCAACAATGTTGCCCTGCATTGGAATTTTTACCCGTAAACAATGAATTAACTATATCTTACTGTTGGCATCCCGCAATATTTTATATAACTTTAAATTTTAAAGACAATCCATTAATCAAACTCACAAAAGCAGAGCTTGAACAGATTTATCTGACTTACAGAACCCTTTCTTATAAACTTTTATTGGGATAGGAGGCCATATGACCAGAGCAAATACAGCAGAAAAAATTAACAATTACCCCACTCCAACAAAACTACAAAGAACCTTGCAGTTATCAGAGGTGGAAGACAACAGAAACTTTACCTGTTTCAATTATATGAATTGCCTTGATACAGCAGTAAAAAACAACTGGCAGTCTTTCACCTGTCGGGAATGCTGTTACTGGTCTGAGGACAAAAAACCCAAAAGGACAAAAATATTTCAGGAGTTAAAATGCCTGTTACTACTTAAAGCTATCTTCGCTTAATCAGCCAATAACCTCACACTTTTTTTCCTCCTTTTGTTCCCGCTCTTAGCACTGTCAAGGGCGGGTTTTTTTGTTTTCAGTAATACAATATATATGAAGTGGTTCAGCCACAAGATAATCACAGGCATAACAGTTTACTGCATATCTGGAGACCCTTTCGGTGCTGCAATCTCTGCTCTCGGCTCGATCGTTCCTGACAAAATCGAAGGGCAGGACTATAAAAACTTCAACCGTCAAACTCATAGAAAAATATCCCACTGGTTTATCCTTTATACCGTCCCCATGCTAGGCTTCTTTTTATACCTCTGCTGCAGAAAGGGTGGTGTCCCTTACATACCTGATTTATATAAATCTTTCCTGTCAAACCAAACTCTACTTATAAGCACTGTCTTTTTCTATTTCTTACTAGGCTGTATCTTTCATCTATTAGAAGATTCAATCACCGGCAAGATACCACTTTTAAATCCCCACAGGAAGGAATTTGGCATAAGGCTTATCAGGGTAGGCTCATTACTTGAATATGCTACTACAGGTATTGTTGCGGTTGTATTTCTGTTCTGGCTCAAACACACATGCAGATAACTAATACAAACTTGATGGAGATAGAAAATGTTTAAAATCAAATTCTGCGGTATCAGGGATACAGAGACCGCCCAATCTCTTGTTGATGCCTTTTCTGGCTACAATCTGATCTTCGGATTGAGAATTGGCAAAAGAAGACACCACGGAGAGATTACAACAGATGAGGCTCAAGAAATTATGACCGTAATAAAAGACAGTGCAATTCCTGTCACAGCAACATACCTGAAAGATACCGATAAGATTATTGAACTGTGCAGCAGTTTAGATACGAACTGGGTCCAAATTACCAGCTTTTTAACACTCGATGAAACAACCAGATTAAAAGAAAATAACCTCAAGGTTATACTCTCTTTAGATACCTCGAAATTACAGAACCACAATAAAGGTTGTGAATACAAAAAGATGTTATCAGAATATGACCTGATTATCCTGTCAACAAATTCTTTTTATCCTGACTGGGGTAAGGTTGCAGCAGTATCAAGTATTATCCCTGCCAGCAAGATGATAATCGGCGGTTGGCTGCACCCTGAAAATATGCTCTATGCAATAAAGCATGTCCTACCTACAGGGATAAACATTGATTTCAATATCCTTAACTACACCTTTGGCAATCTTAAAAACCTCACAAGATATATAAACGATTTTGTAAAGACCTTTGAAATGTTTACCAGCTTAACCATAAACAAAAATGGAGGGCAATCTTGAAATTCTTTCAAAACCTTACGGTTAAACAAAAACGCAATGTCAAAATCATTATGGTTGTGGGGATACTGCTGCTTGGCATCTCTATAATTTCTCTTTTTATGGGAAAAAAAGATGAAACCAAAAAAATCGAAACAGCCAAACAGAGTAAAAAATTTACCTTGCTTACTGATAAAGTTGAAAAAGATACGTGGATTGCTGCGGAGAGTATCAACATAAAAACACTTCAAAAATCAGTAGAAGAAATGACAACAGAGATGGACAGATTCAGGAAAGAAATGGAAGAAATGAAAAAAAAGACAACAACCCCGCCCCAGCCTGTAAAAGAGAAAACCCCATCTGTCCCCCCGCCCCTGCCTATAAGTGGTGATAAAAAAACAGCAGGCGAAAAGATATTGCCCCCTCAAGAGGCGGTAAAAAAAGACATGGAAAAGAAAGATAGGGAAAAAGAAAAGGCTCCCCCTGCCATCCGTGTCTTTGGTGAACAGAGAAGCGAAAAAGGGAAAAAAGAACCAGCAAAAAGAGCAGAGACACAGGATTTTCTCTGGATACCAACAGGCAGCATCACAAAGGCTCTGATACTGTCGGGTATCGATGTCCCCACTGCCCATAAAACCAAATCAGAACCCTACCCTGTCCTGATGATGTTATCTGACCATTCAATCCTGCCTAATGATTTCCGCATGAACCTCAAGCAGTGCTTTATCATCGGTGCAGGCTACGGAAGTATAGCAGAGGAAAGAGCCTATATCAGGACAGAGACCCTCTCCTGCGTAAAAAGAGACGGAACCCCTTGGGAAGTTTCAATGAAAGGACAGGTAATCGGTGAAGACGGCAAGCTCGGCATGAGGGGTAAGGTTGTGAGCAAGCAGGGTAGAGAAATAGCCCTTGCCATAACAGCAGGTGTCCTATCAGGTCTTGCCAATGCCTTTAAGCCACAGCAGGCAATAAGCTATTTCAGGGTAGAAAAAGATGATGATTCCGTAAAAACCTTAACTCCAACGGCAGGCGATGTAGCCCTCGGTGCAGGTCTGTCGGGCGTATCAAACGCCTTGAACAGGGTTGCCGATTTCTATCTCAAATTAGCAGAGCAGATGTATCCAGTAATAGAGATAGAGGCAGGTAGAGAAATAGAAATAATAGTTGTTAAAGGTGGTAAGCTCTCCCCGCAGGAAAAACAAAAAGAGGAAACAGTTACCAAAAAAGAACCTGACTCTCCAAAAAGAGAGACTACTACTACAACCCCCACAATAAGGAGGTAAGGCATGAAAAAAAGACTTTTAACATTATCCTTTATACTTTTTTTTGCAATCTCTATCTGTCTGACCTGTTGGGTATATTCACAGAACCACCCAAACGTTAAAATTCCCGGTATCATTATAAAATCTGTAAATTTCAACAATGATTTAGATCTATATGAGGTCATAGCTGCAAACAATACAATATTTTATCTCACAAAAGACAGCAAGTATGCCATCTTCGGTAATGTAATAGATACAAAGACATACAAAAACCTTACTGACGAAAGAAAAAGAGAGGTCTTTAAGGTAGACTTCAAAAGTCTCCCTCTCGAAAATGCCATAAAAACAGGTGACGGTAAAAAGAAGATAGCGGTTTTTTCTTCTCCTTTCTGTCCTTGGTGCCGAAAGCTCCATGAGGAGTTGAAAAAATCAGATGATTTCACTGTATATAATTTTATTGTTCCCTATGGAGACTCTAATATCCTAAAAACCTTGTTCTGTATGAATAACCCAAAAGACACATTTGATAAAGCATACAGCAACAATATGCCCAAAGCAGGAAAAACAGACTGCGAAAAAGCAAATCTACTTCAAAAGAATGGGGAATTAATGAAAAAAAAATTTATCAGCAGTTTTCCTACCATGATTCTCGAGAACGGTAGGGTCATAAATGGTTATGTTCAGATAGAAAAAATAAAAGAGGAGGCTTCAAAATGACATTTAAAAAACCCCTTTTGGGTATTATGGTTATCCTTTTTCTCTTTTCCTGCGGTGCTAAATTTACCTGTCCTGCCCCGGGGGAAGGAATCACCTGCACGCCTGTAAACAAAGTTTTAGAGACCTACCAGAGGGGTATAAAAAAAACCAGTGAAGAACCGCAAGAACAACATCCTGCACAACAAAAACAGTTAAAGCCCAGAGAAAAGGTTGAAAAACCAGTCTATGATAATGTCCCTATAAGAATCCCCCCAAAGATTGTAAGAGTGTGGATTACTCCCTATGAAGATGAAGACGGAGACTTAAATCAGGGGACATATATCTATACAGAAATCTTGGAAGGTAGATGGGTGATAGGAGAAAAACCTGAAAAACCAGATGTTAGCGAATTTAAAAGATTCAAGCAGGTCTATCCTGCTGCCAAAAGACCTGTTGAATTAGAATCCACTGCAATAGAACAGCTTAAAACTGACCCTGAAAAAATACCTGCTGCATCAGAACAGCCCAAAAAAGAAGACTGCCCCGATGGTGTCTGTAGCATAGAAAAAAGTAATACAGATTAAAAGGAGGATGTATGCAGATAGAAAACGCAAGGAGAATGCTGCTGGGGATAATTTCGGAGAGCGATCTTGCTGCTCCCCTATACAATGAATTAAGCAGTGCAACCGGTCTGTCTTATAACAATATAAAAAGACAGCTAAGAAAAAACCTTTATGATTATCTACAGAAGTATTACGATTTGAAAAAAAGATATACCCACAAAAATAATTCCTTTGACTCTTTTCTGAAAGAGGACGAAACCGCTGTTGAGGCCCTGTCATATATTTTAAAACTATACGGAACGAATGAAAAAATCATTAATACTATAAGAGAAATTTAACGAAAGGAGGTGTGAAATAATGATGCAGACAACAGAAAAATCAATGCAGGTAATCTTTTGGTGTTTCGTCTTCACGCTGCTCTGTGCTGTTGTTTCCTATGCCGGCACTACTGGGACTGAGTTTTCTGACATTTACACAACTATTACAGGATGGTCAAGCGGTTATCTCGGTAAAGTTATCTCTGTCGGTGCCTTTCTTGTTGGTATCGCTGCCGGCATTGTAAAACAGTCAATAATGGCAGTAGTAACAGGCATATCCACTGCCCTTGCCGTTCAGTATTCTCCAACAATTATAGACACCGTTGTAACAGCACTGATTTAGCTATGGATGTCCTGAACCTAACCAAGCAGTTACTTGAGAGGTTTGTAATATCTGATTTTCTTCCCATATACGCCTATGACAAAGAATCGGGCGTATATATACTGGCTCACGGTGTCGGCATTGCCTACGAATGTTCTCAGGTATGGGGAGGCTCATCTACTGTAGACGCCATAAAGGGGATATACTATCAGGACTTCCCTACAGGCACTTCCATACAGTATTTTACCTATGCCTCCCCCACTGTCGGGTATCTTATGGACTCCTATGTTATGCTCAGAGAAAAGAATGCCCCGTCTCCAGAGTATGTTGATACTGCAAGAAAGAAAAAAGAGTTTGTCGAAAATGGGTCAAAGAATACAATCCTCAGAGGCTATGATTTCAGGACAAGGAATTTCAAACACATTATCACTCTTATTGTTCCCTGCGAACCGACTCCTGTCGGCTATGAACAGGGAATAAATACAATAAATAAAATCAAGGCAACTGTATATCAGGCTTTAAATGTTGCCCACCTAAACCCAAGAGAGTTGTATCCATCAAGATTTGTAACTATTTTATCTGAACTAATCAATCCTTCCCATGACCATACAAGGATGCAGCAATACGATGAAAAGACCCTTATCAGGGATCAGATCTGTTACTCTGATACAGAGATGCTTGTTGAAAAAGACCATCTCAAGGTAGACGGTAAATATGTCCGCAGCCTCACCGTAAGGCAGTATCCTGAAAAATGGGATATATCCGATACCGTAAACTATATAGGTAATCTTTTTGATAATGTTAGACAGATACCTACACCGTTTTTTATAACCATGAACACGGAGTTTCCTGATAGGGTTAAGACCCTTGCTCAGGTGCAGCAAAAACAGATGACCACATCCTATCAGCTTTTCGGGCCAATCGCTAAATGGTTTCCTGAATTAGCTGATAAAAAGGCTCACCTTGACAGATACCTCGCAGCCATGAGGGGCGGGGATACCTCTGTCTATGGATACCTTAACCTGATACTCTATGGCGATACATTAGAAGAGCTTGATGGCGTAACATCCCTTGCCATGAACCTCTATCGTTCTTTAGGTTTTATTTTACAGGTAGATACATATATCAGCTTTCCTCTTTTTATACAGGCGTTACCGCTGGGTTACCAAAAAGAGACACAGACCGATTTAAGAAGGCGTAAACTCCTTAAAGGCTCTGATATTGCAGAACTTGCGCCCCTTGCCTCTGACTGGGCTGGCTTTGGCCCTCCCATACTACAGCTTATAAGTCGCAGGGGTCAACTACAGTTTTTTGACATATTCAGTAATCCTCAAGGTGGATATTCTGGTATTGTTGTTGCTGCCACAGGTGCGGGCAAATCATTTTTCGTCAATGAGTTTATTACATCCTACCTCTCTGTAGGTGCTAAGATATGGGTTATAGATGTGGGCAGAAGTTATGAAAAACTATGCAGCCTCTACAACGGCAGCTTCCTTGTCTTCGGGACTGAATCAGAGACCTGCCTGAACCCTTTTACCAACGTCCGTGACTTAAACGATGAAATGCCGATTATGAAATCAATCATTGCCCAGATGGTATCCATGAACAAGCTCGATGAGCTTTCCCTTTCTTTTATAGAGGAGGCAATCAAAGAGTGCTTTATGGAAAGCGGCAGTGATACAACTATTACAGATATAGCAAATTACCTTGCTGACAAGGATGATCCCATACCGAAAAGCATTGCAAAAAGACTATATCCCTATACGGTGAACGGTGCTTACGGCTCTTATTTCAACGGCAGGGCAAACCTACAAGCAGATTCTAACTTTGTTGTTATGGAGCTTGATGAACTGAAATCAAAAAAAGACCTGCAAGAGGTTGTTCTGCTCTCCCTCATATTCCAGATACAGCAGTCTATGTTAGACAGAGAATCGTATAAACTGCTTATAATCGACGAGGCATGGGATTTGCTGACAGGCGGCAACACAACAGATTATATGGAGACAGCATACAGAAGATTCAGAAAATACAAAGGTGCTTGCCTCACCATCACCCAGAGCGTCAACGACTTCTACAGGATACCCGCAGGGGTTGCCATGATAGAAAACTCTGATTTTATGTTTCTTTTAAGACAGAGGCCAGAATCAATAAGGATGCTTAAAGAATCAGGCAGGGTATCTCTTACTGAGGGTCTTTACGAGCTTTTAACAAGCGTCCATACAGATCAGGGCAACTATTCAGAAATCTTTGTCTATACCCCTGTCGGCATAACGGTCGGCAGGCTTATAGTGGACAGATATACACAGTTGCTATATACATCAAAAGCAGATGAATATATGGCAATCAAGAAATATATGGCTCAGGGATTACCTATAAATAAGGCAATAGAAAAAGTAATAGAAGATGAAAATATGCAAGAACAACAGATCTTAAAAGCAGCAGGTGCTATATGATAACATTATTGTTACCAGTAGTTTTATCAGCAGCTTTAAATATCAATCAGATAGATATTGACTACACAAGAGACGAAACTATAGGCAAATACCAAAAAACAAAGACATATGTTATCAATAATAAAAAAAGCACCCCTACTCCAAAGACAAGAAAAAAGAGCTATTATGTTCCCCCTGCAACGCAGAAAAGAATAGAGATTAAACCAGAGGACTTGGATTTACTAAAATGAAACATGATGATAAAAAAGGCCGAACGATTTCAAGGGAGCCTTAATCTATAAAATATTATATTTATTAAATGATACCGATATTACTTTCCCCATTCAAAACCAACTCCGCCTGTAAATCGAGGTCTGGTTTCCTTTTCTGTTTTGTTGTTTATTTCCCTGTCAAAAAAATTGTTTATCTCTGTCTTTTTATCTTTCAGTTTTACCGCTGTCCCATAACCAGTTATCGCCACAACCGTCCCCTTTTGAGAGGGTGAAAATACAGTAAAGGTCATCCTTATAGACATAACTGCATCTGCCTGCATCTTCTGAGCTTCCTCTGATAGAAGATTTAAAATTTCATCTATGCCTTTTGATATTTCTGTCTCATAGCCTTTCACTCTGCCCCCTGTTATATCCGTAATGGAGGCAAAAAAATCTTTGACTGCATTGAGACCTATTACATGGGACACACTTAACAAACCCATATAATTTGCTATCTCTCTGTGCTCTATATAACCTGTTGTCAGTATCATATGACCTCCATAATTATTGTCTAACTTTTAAAGTATTACTTCCCTCTGAACGTAAAACAAAAAAAGTAATATATAGGATGTATAGATTAAGGAGGTAGTGTATGTTCAAATTTAAAACAAACTTTCTGGTTTTATGGTTAATGCTTTTTTTCTTTGCCCTGCCCATAAGTCATGCTGGGGCTGCCGAAGACATCAATAGCTGGGCTTATAAAATACCCATTGCAGTCGGCAATGCCCCTGTGGGTTCGGAAAACCCGACTGAGGCGATCACCAATACAATATTCTGGTTCGGACCCATTGATACTGCTTCTCTTATTGCTCAAAATAAGATGCGCCCTGACTGCGGAGACATAAGAATAACGGATACTGAAAATAACTTTATTTACAGCTATGCGATTCTTGGATGCAACGACACAAACACATATATACTTGTCAATATCCCTCTTGTTGAAGCAAGCAACTCAAAACAGTTATTTGTCAATTATGGAAACCCATCTGCGACAAATGCAGGCACCCTAACTGGCTACACGGTATATTCTGCCGGTGATTTTGACAGCAGGTGGACTCTTTTAAACCAGTGGACAGAACAGGGCAATAACTATGGGATTGATTTTCCTGTCCCTGAAAGTTTTAACCCTACAAATTATTATCTGCTTGAAACCAACCCTACGGGACAGCATTTTTTTCACAGTTCGATCTATCCCCCATATAATCATGTTATAGGTGCAAAGACTTTTCATTTTGGCAGCGGCAATCTCGGTATCTGCGTGGACGGTGGAGACTGGGCTGGCAATAAAGGTTTCTTTATGAAGTTCTACGACAAAGATACAGGCGAATACCTCGGCAATATAAGCATAACAGACGGCAGCAGCGGTTGTTGGCGTTATTTCAACAACCAGAAAAGCAGGATGGTCAATGCTCTGGTATATTTTTATACAGGCACGAGTTCGGCACCGTGGCCCGCTGCTCTTAACTTTCAATGGTTTCCAATATACGCCTCTAAACAGGGACGGGTAGGCAGTCTGGCACAGTTCAACGGATACACACTACCATCACCTATAGATGGCGGCATTGCCTCTCAGTATTCTATTTCTGCCACTATACCATCAGGGTCACTACAGTATAAATGGCTGGTTGACGGCGGTGTTGCCAACCCAATAGACGCACAAACAACCAGCATCACATTCGGGGCAACTGGCAGCAAGACAATAAAGGCAAAAGTCTGGCCTGCCGAATTTGGAGAAAAATTCGCCTTATATTTTCCAACACAGGTTAATGTGGCTAACCCTATTTCTCAACTTGACATTTCCTGTCCTGCTGCCATTAAAACAGATGAAATTGTTACCTGTTCTGTCAATGCCACTAAAAACGAAAACGCCACATATACCTATACATGGACAGTTCCAGAAGGCACTATTATCCAAAACAACGGCAGTTCAATCAATGTTAAATGGACAACGCCGGGAACGAAAGCTATCAGTGTAAAGATGGAGGTTGCGGGCTATCCAGCAATCTATAGAAATACATCGGCAAATGTAAATGTAATCATGGATGTAACAATAAACAATATTAACTGTCCAACCTCTCTTAAAATGGGAGAGATAGGCAACTGCACCGTTAGTGCATCTACAGGATACGGCACTATAAAGTATAGCTGGACAGCAACGGACGGTATAATAAATACGCCAAGCGCTTCTTCAACAGGTGTATACTTTACAAAATCAGGGACAAAAATAGTAACCGTTGAGGTATCCCTTAATGAATACCCCTCTGTGAAAAAAACCTCTTATGTTCTTGTAAGCGTTGAACCTGTAAACCTCACGCTTAACATATCCTGCCCGGAAACCGGCGAAAGGCTTACATTGCTCAATTGCAGTGCAACAGGCTCAACCGATTGGGGCAATGTCCTCTTTGAATGGTCAGCAACAGGAGGCGGCCTTTTCAGCGATATTCAGAGCATACAGGGCGGTTCTGTCGCCCCTGTCATCTTTGAAACAAGAGGTCAGAAAGCAGTTACAGTTAAAATGCGGCTCGTAGAGAATACTGCTTTTTATATTGAAAAGTCAGCAAATATTTCAATATTAATAACCCCGCCGGTAATCAACTCAGCAAGCTGCACAGAGGAGGTCTATCTCGGTCAAAAGATATTCTGCACTGCCAATGCCTTGTCTGATGACGGAACCCCTGTAATCAGATGGAGTGCTGCGGGTGCAAGCACAGAAGAAATATCTGCCTCAACAACGGCATTGACATTTAAAAGCTCTGGTCAGAAAAGCATAAGACTCTCTGTCTTTCTTTCTGAGTTTCCAGATGTGGTTTCTACTCAGGATTTAACAGCAAATGTCCTTGAAAACGCCTTTACCGTTGCCCTTAGCTGTCCTGATAAAGCCCTAACTGCGACACCTTTCGAATGCACAGCAGAGGCTACATCACCAGCTTACGGAACCGTAGCTTACAGATTTACTATTACAGGCGGCACCGGAAACCAGCAGGGCAACACAGTAACAATAACACCCACATCAAAACAAACAGTAGGGGTAACAGCAGTTGCATATCTCAATGAGGCTGAATGGCTTGAAAAAACAGCAGCAAAAACTATTGCCTTAGTGGATAAATCTTATCTCTCCCCGACTATAACAGGTAAAAAGACAACATATATAGGTATAGAGAACACCTATACTGCCTCTGCTCCCTGCCTTGCAAACAATGAATGTTCTGTTAGCTGGTCTGTTAATGATGTAACAGCAGAGGGTGCAACCGCAGCATTCACTTTTCCAGCAGAGGGTAAATATACAATAAATGTAGTTACCAGATACAACAACAGCAATACAACCATAACTACCAACTACCCTGTTTTAGTCAATCCACTACCAAAAGTTATGGTGAGTATCCAAGGCCCTGTTGGTTTATTCGTAGGACAGGCTTCAACATTCTCTATCAATGTTCCTGCAAAATACGAAGGTCTTGCAGTAAAAGGCGAGTGGATACTTCCCGATGAATCAACCTCGGACAGCGAAACCCTCGAATACACTCCTATGGCACAGGGCAAGGCCTTTATTAAATACCGTGCATGGGTTGATGGTTTCAAAGAGGCCACTCAATATGTAGTCTCAAAGAACATAACTATAAATGAATATATCTTCCCGAAACCTATTATCTCTATGACAAAAACAGCAGGCGTGGCTCCCTTTACAGCAGCCTTTAGGACACGGTTTACAGAGAGATATATAAGTGGTGCAGAATACAAAATCACATACAAATGGGAGTTCGGCGATGGTGAACAAATTGAAAGAACAGAACCATATGCAACCCATACATACACAAAGGCAGGCACTTATACCGTGAAACTCACCTCTACCGACCAACTCGGTAATTCTAATGTTGATACGATAACGGTTAACGCTGCACTTGCTGTTGTCAATGTTGATTTCAAGGTCTCTGCGTCTAACAAGTCTAACAGGGCGCCCCTTACGGTTATTTTAAAACCCGCTATAACCGGCAACAGATCTCCCTACGATAAGCTCTTAGGCTATGAATGGAGAGTAAACGATCAGGTTGTAGAAAATGCCAAACCTCATTATCTAACCGCTGTCCTTGAAAACCCCGGTGAGTATACAGTAACATATACTGCCACATATGCAAGCGACCTTGTAGCAACAGGCAGCAAGACAATAACAGTCAATCCCAACCAACTGCCGACCTGCTCGATCAACGAAACCTATATAGAAAAGGAAAATAGCTATATCTTTCAGGCTGTTTGTTCTGACCCTGACGGCAGGATGGCATCCTACAAATGGGATTTAGACGATGGCAGGGGTTACAGAAACGGCTCTACAAAGATTGCAAAAAGGGTGGTAAAAGGTCAAGCCTACAACATCAAACTCTATGCCTGCGATGATGCTCAGGGCTGCGTAGAGGCAATAAAAGAAGTAGCGCCTTAATCTATACAGAAAAAGGGGGGAGGGTTGACCTCCCCCCTCCTTTTTAGAGGTGAACAGTGACAGAGATACAGAGATACATAGATGACCCCATGACATTTCTTTTCTGGGAGATAGATGAGGCTATAGCCATATCAGCCTGTCTTTTTGTGGGTATTATGACCCACATGCTGCTCACCATGATTGGTGTGGGTGCTGTCTTGTCTTACATCCTGAAAAAAATAAAAAAGAAAAGCTCCGAGGGGGTAATGCTCCATTTCCTCTACTGGCATGGTTTCTTTAGATTGAGAAACTGCCCCCCAAGTGTAGTGAGAGAAATAGTCGGGTGACAATCCATTTTTCAGTAATACTATCTTAAAGACTTTCCTTTTATCGGAGGCTTTAAATGATATACGAAAAATGGATTAAGGAATGGAAGTCAGCCCTTGCCGAAAACTTTTATCTCCGTATCATCTGTCTTTTACTCGCAGTTGGTATGATAGCCAATGTCCTGATATTAAGAGGTAGAGACAGATACATTATCGTTCCCCCCAAAATTGAAAAAGAGTTCTGGGTAGACCACAAAAAATCATCAGAGGCATATCTTGAGCAGATGGGGGTCTTTCTTGCTACCCTTGCAGGCAATATGTCTCCCACCAATGCAGAATACAACGCAAAACTCTTGAGCAGCTATCTTGATTCGTCAATTTTCGGAGAGGTAAAAAACGAAATAGCTGCTCAGGCTGCATATTTCAAAAAAAACAACATAAGCCAAGCCTTCTTTCCTCTGGCAACAAAGGTGGACCCTGAAACTGGCAGGGTTGAGATAGACGGCAATGCCATAAGATACATAGGCTCTGCAAAGGTCTCCAATGAAAAACTTATCATAACAATAAAATTTAAGACAAAAGACTACAACCTCAAGATTGAGGAATTATATGTCAACTATCCTGACAGAGAAGAACAAAAGATAAAGAAAAAAGAAGAAGAAAAGATAATGACCCCCGAAGAAAAGAGAGAAAAAGAAAAGAGGAGGCAGCCACAATGAGATTTATATTAGCTATATTATTCTTTATTCTACTGTCTGTAAATGCTTTTGCTTTGCAAACTGTATCCCCCAACATAGGAGAGACAACAACAGTCAACATATCGGCAAAAGACCTGAATGTTATCAAAACCCCCTTTAAATCAGTAAAAGCCTTTTCAAGCAGCCCTGATATAGATGTGAATGTAGACGGCAGTAATGTTTTAATAAAATTTACAGGGACAGAATTAAAAACAAAAGACCTTGTGATAACCGATGACAGAGGTAATGTCTATCCCTTTGTCCTTATACCTACAGGTATACCACTTGAAGTAATAAAACTTGAAGTAAAAGACACAGAAAAAGACGATGAACCAACATTAGGTGGTAAGGCTACAGCAACCCATATAGGTTCTATTAAATCTCTTATTAAAAATATGTATCTCAATAAAGTGCCGTTTGGCTACACAGTAGAAAATCTCAATAAAGATGAAACAGAATGGAACGAAGTAAAAAAAGTTTTGAAAAAAAGATACAAAAGCCCCACTGTAATAGGTGAAGTATACGAATTAAAGGCAAATGAAGATGTAGTCCTTGCGGAGAATGAATTTTACAGAAAAGGCATCCTTGCCATATCTATTGACTCCCACAAACTGAAAAAAAATGAAACAACAAGACTCTATATCATAAAAAAGAGATAGACATATGCCTTTTAAGACAAAACTGAAAATTGTCCTTATTACAGGTATTTTCATGGCATTAACACTGAACATCATTTCAAAATACTATACAATAGCCTTTGCCCAGCAGGAATGCACCCCGCACAAAGTATTCTTCATAGAAAAAGGTAAAATACCCTACAGAGGCGAATATGTGTATTTCAAAGGAACCCATGTCCCTTTTTACGGTGAAGAAATAAAATTAGTCAAACTGTTGGTTGCCACCCCTTATGAAGACATTATAGTTGAAAGAGCAAAAAAACCTGAAACCAGAAAACTCAATATAAAAGGTATTGAAAAGGAATACACAGTCAAATCATATGTAAAAGTGCCTTATAAAGCTATGGTATTACCAGCTTTTGAGAAAGGCTCGTCAGGAAAACCCCTGCCCCAGTTACCAGAAGGTCTTATAACCTTAAAAGGATATTTTGTCATCGGTACACATGAGGGATCTTATGACTCAAGGTATTTTGGTGGAATACCAGAAGGAGATATACTTGGCAAGGCTCATCCTATTCTGTAGTATTATTCTTTTATTTCCTTTTTCTCTGTTTGCTACAGACATAATGACTGAACCACCAGGCCTACTTTTAAAAGAAACAGAGGAGATAGTTAAAACTTTTCAGCAACCATCAAAAGAAGACCTTGAAATTGCAGAAAAAATAAAAGAAGCAGGCGAAATAAAGGTAGAATTAGTTAAAGATAAGCCTGCAATTAATATCTGCGATTATAAAGTTAAATACCTAATTTCTTTCTCTATGCCTCTATCAGATATTGAGACCCTGCTTGAAAGTGCCATAGCCTTAAATAAAAAATGTATTAAACCATCAATACAAATAGGTATCAGAGGTTTTATTGATAATAATTTTAAAACAACCTTGTCAACACTGTATAAGATAAACCAGAAAATAAATAGCGATTTGCCCCTTTATTTATTACCCGAGGTTTTTGAAAAATATAATGTCAAAGAGATACCGCATATTATAGTTGAGGCTAAAAACAATATAACAGAAATCATCGGTGATACATCTATTGAATATGCGATAGATGTGGCTCAAAAAGACTCGAAATCAAGGATTATAACAGGCATGACCTACCCTGTAAAAGAACAGGATATAAAAACAGCACTGAAAAAGAATATAGATAAAGTAATCAGAACAGCAAGAGAGAATGCAAAAAAGCCATTGAAATATGTAGTCAGTTATAATCTTGAAAAAGCAGATAAAGACAGAACCTTTTACCTTGACCCAAGCTATACAATACAAGAGGATATAATATCCCCCGATGGTAAGATTGTTGCAAAAAAAGGCACTGTTATAAACCCTGCCGATTATGTCCCGCTGGGTAAATATATAATTATCGACGGCAGGGATGAAAAGCAAATCCAGTTTGCCCTAAAAGAAAAGCCTAAAAAGATTATTATTGCCTCTGGCGATCCGATAGAACTTACCAGAAAATACAAAACCCCTTTCTATTTTGCTACCGATGAGGTCATAAACGGTTTTGCTATCAAGAGAACTCCATCAGTCATACAACAGGAGGGCAGGTATATCCTTGTTACAGAAAAAAAGATTGATTAGCCTGTTTGCAGTCTTAATCCTGCTTTTAACCGCTATGCCTTTGAAGGCAGCGGACAGCAGTTGTGAGAATATGTTTCCCAATCTTTTGACTGATATAAATTATGACAATCTTTTGCCTGTTCGTCTCGGCGGTAAAATCGTTTTAAACGGTGGCTCAGGTGATAATGTAGATACAGAAAACCCCGATGACTACAATCCAAACGAATATACCTGCGAATGCACTGTCAGCGGTAAAACATACTGGGGTGTATGGACTTCGTTCTGGGAACCCGCAAGGGTTATTGAGGTCTCAATGAAGCCGGGATGTTTTAACTTCCTCTTCGGCGTCAATATGGGTGACAGCCTGAATCTTTTTGGTGCTACAGGCGAGAGGGGTAGCACTACAACTCCCGGCGATAAGGTATTTTATAATGTTCATGTATATTCAATACCATTGCTTACTATTCTCGAACTTATAAAGGACATGGACTTCTGCAATGACTGGATGTCTCAGATTGACATTATGTATTTTACAGAAGCAGATCCAATGTGGAACGATGAAGAGCTACAGCTATGGATTAATCCGGAATCGGCAGCCTTTGCAAACCCCGTAGCAGAGGCTTTATGTGCCGTAGACTGCTTGACTGCATCTGCAACCTATCCGCTGAATACTTTCTTCTGGTGTGCAGGATGTTGGGGAAGCATGTATCCCTTTTCAGGGTCAACAGGTGCCACAGGCTCACCCCCACGTGTAACAAGTCTTATTGCCTCAAGGATGCTTGCCAAACTTGCAAGGAACCCCGTCCCGCCTTCAATGGAGCTTGATACAAGCGGGAGTGTTGCAAAATGTGGAGATTTAGCCTCGATGATAAGACCTGTTATCAAAAAAAGCCAATACAGATTTCAACTGCTAAAACCCATCCCTGAAAACGGCGGTCATCCGTTGGGACAGTCTACTTTTCTTTGGGGTGAGTGGAGTAACATGCCGGGTCCAAACGAAACATACATTTACTTAATATGGAGAAAAAGAAATTGCTGTCTAAGATTCCTGTAAAGATTATATCAGTTATTATTATCTGCCTTTTCTTCTTTAATCAGATTGCATTAGCAGGCTCTTTTGAAGATGCTGTAAGTGCAGGACGCTCATTCGGATTAGGTGCAATCAATCAGGGGCCACAACAATCAGATACTCAGACTGTCCCTAAATATCAGGAGGCTCAACAGCAAAAAGGTGATTATCAGGGATTTTACACCAATCCCTCATCTGCTATGACTCAGGGACAGCAGCAGGAAGTTACACAGTTTGTTTATGATTCCTATCAACAGAGGCCACAGTTTGACCTCTCAAGCGATGCAGCATTCGGCAACAAGTGCCTGCAATATGAGACCATAGTAGAAAACGGTCAAGAAGTCAAAAAATGCACCATGTGGAGCCTATCAAAAGACATCCTCACAAGGGACTATCCTGACTGCGAAAAGGTAATGATACCTCAGTATGAACAATCTCAACTACAAACCTGCACCACCGAGGTCAAAATAGATACCCACGAATGCACGATAAACCATCTCTTACAGGTTAATACAACACAGGTAACAGGCCCTTGTTCAAATGCTCAGATAACATCTGAACCCAATCAGATATTCGCTTCCTGTAAGGATAATGCAGAATTATACAGAGTAAATATGGGAGTCTACTGTAAATTCGGCGGTGATTACTCCGATGTAATGCCTGCCATGTGTGCAGGAGGTCACTGCACCATCTGTTTTGACCAGTGTCCAACTGCATATACTATAAACAGTGAAGACGAATTGCCTGCAAATTCAGAGTTTCTCGGCGAAGGTATTGCCAATATATGGGTCTATGGTGATGCTGGCGACAGAACAGGCTGCGGAACCCTTTACAAATATTATAAAGTTTTGCAGCCATCTACACTTGAAAAACTTTTTCTGATACCTAATTCAGATTGTGGCGAACAGGCTATACAACAGTGGACAGAACAATGTTCTATAAAAGATTATATTGTCTGCAAACCAGATGGAACTGAATGTGTTACTCTTATTGAAAATGGAGAGGAAACAGGCAATACATTTCAGCCAGAATGCAAATCAACAGAAAGTGCCATAGATGGCATATACACTACAACATGCCAGAATATCTGCGATTCAGGTTATGAGATCTGCACGGAATTTTGTCTAAGATATTCAAACTGTTCAGACTGCATCCCAACAGACGAACAGTGCAGCATAAGTGCCTGTGGGACCTGCCAAAATTACTACTGTGATATGGGCGGTGAGTTTCCGACCTGCTATTATAAGAACTGTAGTAACTGTCAAAGCACCAACTGCGGTGTTACCACTGCGTTATCTTGTTCATCCTGCACCGGCAGCTACAATGACCCGCAGTGTATGGATAACTGTTTTACAACCCACTGTCCTGAATACTGCAAGACAGAAATATCACCCTACGGTTATTTTGTATGCCCCGCTGCGAACGAAATAACTGTAAATGAAAGAACAGTAACATCTACACCATCAGAAATAGTCAATACTGAACAAAAGGTATATTTTCAGGATAAATATTTTACCCTGACAAGAAAAAGACAGCTTGGCGGCTCAGGAGTAAAGGAAACTCCCAACGAATGGCATACCAGAATAACCTTTGCATGTGAGAATAAAACAAACAATTGTGCTGACCTTGAACAGCAGGGGTGCGTATTTGTAAGCAGTGCATGTAACAACCAGAACTGCACGGAATATCTTAACACCTACAGGTGCGGAGAAGACAAAGTAACAGGCTATCAGGTTAATTATCTCTGCAACAATGAACTCCGCTGTATAGGAACCGACTGCGGAGAGGTCTCATATCAAACAAGCAATACATTTTCTTCTGCTGTTGCTATGAGTGAAATACTCAATATGGCAAGGGTGGACTCAAAAAAAGATGCTAACATAGAGATATTTCCGGGGACTGCAATGCAGTGTATGGCCTCTCCTAAAAACTGCTGTAGACCCATCATAGGCGGTATAAGCATAGCTGATTTTGTAAAAGCAGGTTATTCTATCTATGAAATCTACAGCGTAGCCTCACAAGGCTTTGAGGCAGTAGGATACCAGTGGGCAAGCTCTGTTGTTGAATATGCCCACAGCTTTGCAACAAAGCTCGGTTTTACAAACGCTACGTCTTACTGTGCCTCTTATGGTTCTGAAATGCTTGTTACAACATCCGTAGAAACGCCTCTAGGCTATACAGCAACTATATCATCAACCCTTGACAGCGGTATGACGGTATCTGCCAATGCAACAGTGCCATCAGGGACATTGGCAACAGTAGGGACAGCAGTTGCCATTGTTGGTGTTATTGTAGCTGCATATACAATATATCAAACACTATACAACATGGCCTTTTCCTGTTCTAACAGTGACTATGAAACTGCTGTAAAGATAGGATACAGGCTATGCCACTATGTAGACTCAATAAGCAGAAAAAAATATATGTTTTTTACCGTAAGAACCAACCGATACTGCTGTTTCAACAGCATCCTCGCAAGGATTATACATGAACAGGGGCGTCCACAGTTAGGTATACCCTGGCGGGTAGGAGATGCAGGGGTGGGCTGGCTTAACTGTCGGGGCTTTACACCAGAGGAACTGTCATCCCTTGATTTTTC
>JGI12104J13512_1001153_pt1 | contig 20310 bp, 22 predicted proteins | sample TerdegcTABiofilm_FD_13512 | JGI IMG/M metagenome (IMG submission 13512)
GTAAATTTGTGTCCCCTCTCAAGGGCACCAGAGAGTGCCTGAAGACCTATATCACTTGTGCCTCCATCACCTGCCACAGCAACAACGTGGATGTCTTTTCTTTCTATCTTTTTCTTTTCCTGGAGAATCTTGATGGCAGCCTCTATACCTGATGCTACTGCTGCTGCATTCTCAAAGGCAACGTGTATCCAGGGGAGCTCCCAGCTTGTTGTGGGGAGGGGCGTTGATATAATCTCCATACAGCCAGTAGCCATGGCAATTATAGTATCCTTACCAAATATCTTGAGTGCCATCCTCAAGGCAAGTATCTCTGCGCACCCCTGACATGCCCTGTGGCCTGAGACTGCAAATTCTGCCTCTGGATGTTCTGTATATAGTTCAAGTCCTTTAAGTCTCATTCCCTCACCCCTATAACATTATAGTTTTTATCTGTTTTAGCAGCAATCTTCATATCAAAGACATCTATAAAATCCTCTGGATGGACATCCCTACCGCCAAGACCTACTATGTAATTCTCAAGGGTTATATCGAGTTTGTTGCTGTTGATAAGGGATGCTACCTCATTATAGAGAGGACTATTTAATGCACCTGCTGGCATAGCCCTTTCTATAATGGCTATCCTCTTTTTGTCCTTTAAGACAGCGAGGAGTTCATCTTTTGGGAAGGGCCTGAAGAGCCTTAACTTTATAAGACCAGCCTCCTTACCGTTTGATTTTAGCTCATCTATGGCTGTGGCTATGTTTTCATTGATTGAACCAAGACATATGAATGCAAAATCTGAGTTCTCTGTATTATAGGTTTCAACTGGTTTATAGTGTCTACCAAATCTCTCCCCAAACTCTGTCATTATATCGGTTATGATTCCTTTTGAGTTAATAAGGGCCATCTCTTGGGCATATTTTGCCTCTGTGTAGATTTCAGGCATGGCATAGGCACCCATGGTTACAGGTTTATCAGGATGTAGTGAGTAGAGAGGTTTATAGGGGGGCAGGAAGCTGTCCACATCCTTTTGTGATGGGAATTCTATAGGTTCTATGACATGACTTAAGGAGAAACCGTCAAGATTAACCATTACGGGCAGAAGGACATTCCTGTTTTCTGCTATCTTAAATGCCATAATTGTTGTGTCTACCACCTCCTGGCCATTCTCACAGAAAAGCATTATCCACCCCGTATCCCTTGCTGCCATTACATCCGAGTGGTCACCCCATATGGAGAGGGGGGATGATAATGCACGGTTTACTGTTGCCATAACTATGGGGAGCCTCATACCTGAGGCTATAAAGAGTATCTCGTGCATGAGCTCTAACCCTTGAGCGCTTGTGGATGTGAATGTCCTTGCCCCTGCTGCAGAGGCACCGCAGCATGCGGACATGGCTGAGTGTTCTGATTCAACATTTATGTAAACTGCCTCCAGCTCTCCGTTGGCAACTATCTCTGAGAGGTGCTCCACTATATGTGTCTGGGGTGTTATGGGGTAGGCTGCCACTACCTCCACCCTTGCAAGCTGTGCTGCAATAGAGGCTGCTATGGATACCTCTATACCTTTCTTTACGCTCATCTTATATCCTCCACCATTTTGATTGCCCCTGGTTTACACTCCTTTGAGCATATACCACAACCCTTGCAGTATTCGAGATTAGCCCTATAAAAACCCTCCTGGCTCTGATATATTGCTGCCTCAGGACAGTATAGCCAGCAGAGTCCGCACTTAATACACTTTGCATCATTCCATATAGGCTTCTGGGACCTCCAGTCACCTGTCTTGTATTCCCTGGCATTGCCTACCTCATCTATGACGCAGCCTACATTGAGTTCATGCCATTTGTATTGTTCCATTGGTTTAGCCATTGAAGCCCCCTGTTAAAATTAATTTTTTAGGTTATCAAAAAATCACAAAATTTTAAATAAAAAACGTCCATTAATTAGTTATGTGAAATAATGAACATACTAAACCCATTATCACCTCATAAATGCGAATATATTTATTACAAAGATATATTTAATTTCAACATAAAAAGATAAAAAAGTTTAATTTGTGAAATTATTCACTTAATCTGGGGAAAAGAATATATTCTTTTGAACAATGACCTAGCTCATTGAGTCTATTATGGTTTATTCCAATTCATTAGGAATCATTAAAACCCTTGAGGTTGTGTCTCATGGATGAAGCCAAAATCATCAGGGGGATAGCGTCTCACGGCTGAACCCATAAATGACATCCATATGGGCAGACATAACCTTGCACCACTTTCTCCCTTGCCAAGAGATGTCCTTGTATCAAACCCCACCCATACCCCTGTGACGATATGGGGTGAATAACCAATAAACAATGCATCATAATAATTGCTCGTTGTCCCTGTCTTACCTGCAATAGGGTAACCTATTCTTGAAGCCCCCTTTGCAGTTCCGTATTCGATAGGTCCCTGTAACAGCCTGTTCATCTTATAGGCTATCTCTTCATCTAAAACCCTTTGCTTTTCTATACTATTCTCTTCAAGGATATTTCCCTCCATATCTTCTATCCTTTTGACAAATATAGGTTTTATCCTGTATCCCCCGTTGGCAAATGTTGAAAACCCCTTAACCAGGTCGAGAAGGGATAGGTTTGATGAGCCAAGGGCTATAGATAGATTATCAGGGAGGTCAGCCTCTATGCCCAGGTCCTTAACGGTCTCCTTGACTGTGGCTATGCCGATTGTCTCAAGGAGTTGAACTGTTGCGGCATTTTTTGAATAAGCCACTGCATCTTTTATGGTTATATAGCCATCATATCGCCCATCATAATTCCTCGGTGTCCAGGATTTACCTCCACCTGCAGAATATGATTTAGGCTCATCAGGTATTACCGTGTCTAAATCATAACCCTTCTTAAGTGCCGTGAGATATATAAAAGGCTTAAATGCACTGCCGGACTGAAGCCTTGCAAATACTGCCCTATTATAGGGACTCCTCTCAAAATCCCTTCCGCCAACCATGGCAAGGACATAGCCTGTATCGGCCTCTAAGGATATCAAAGCACCTTCCACATTCAATGTCTTCACAGGATGGAACTGATGAATTTTTTTCTTATCCATACCAATATAGATACCTTTTACCACATCACCAGGGGCAAAAGGAAATGTATCCATCAAGAGCACACCCTTTTCCCTGCCTATATACACGTTATATCCTTCTTTAATCCTTTCTGATACAAGGAGATTATAGGTTTTGTCTTTAACAAGCTTAATAAACTTGAGGTTTTTTTCATAATTTTTTATGAATCCATCCCATTTCTTTTTTTCAAGACTATATAGAACTGAGTAGTCACCTTTTCTCTGCTCATAGACACCAAGCCCTTTCTTTATTGAATCCTCTGCCAGTTTTTGTAAGGTCGGATCAACAGTGGCATATATTTTAAGCCCTTTTCTTGAGAAAATCCCCTTACCATGTTTTCCCTCTACATACTGATAGATATAATCTTTAAAATAGTCATCTGTAAAGACACCGTTGTCTTCTTTAATATTTATTTGTGCGCTCAACATCTCATCTCTTTTTTTGCTGTCTATGAAACCCTTTTCATACATCTGCCTCACCACATATTCAAATCTTGTCCTTGCATTGGCAGGGTATCTTTTTGGTGTGTATCTTGAGGGTGCCTGAACAAGCCCTGCAAGCATAGCACCCTCTGCCCTTGTTATCTCCTGAATATGTTTGCCAAAATAGACCTGGGATGCTGCCTCAACACCATAAACACCATGTCCCATATAGATATTATTGAGATAAAGGTTTAATATCTCCTTTTTTGTAAGATAATTTTCAAGTTTGTAGCCAAGGATTGCCTCTCTTATCTTTCTTGAGATGCTTTTCTCTGGTCCAAGGATAAGGGTCTTTATAACCTGCTGAGTTATAGTGCTACCACCCTGAACCACTCTTCCATACATTATATTCTTAACAAGTGCCCGTGAAATACCAATAAAGTCAACTGCACCGTGTTTGAAAAAATCTGCATCCTCTGCGGCAATAAATGCATCCCTGACATGCTTTGGTATCCTGTTATATGATACAAATATCCTGTTATCAGGGACAATAAGATATACCACCTGACCATTATTGCCATATATAGTTGATATAGGCTTATTTTTAAGGTCTTTAAGGACCCTGACAGAGGGGATATCATTGAATATATATATCGTATATCCAACACAAAAAAAGATCACCGATACTATAAGAAGTGCTACAAGATAGTAAAAAAAACCTTTCTTTTTCAATAAATTATCTCTCCTTTTCTCACATCATAGACACCTGATACTGTTATCCTCAATTCAACGATCGAGGTAAAGGTAAGAAAGCCAAGTGTCCATACTGGGTCATCAAGCCTACTACCCTTTTCCTTGATAAACCTATTTATACTGATAAGCCTTGATGCCAGCTCCTCTATAGTTAAATCAGACATGATAGCGCCATTGGGTAAGGAAAGGGCATCAAGGACATTGCCCTTATCAACCAACACAACCCCGCCACCTATATCAAGGACCTTATTTGCTGCAATTGCCATATCGTAATCATCGAATCCCATGACAAGAAGCCCGTGCGTCTCATGGGCAACAGTGGTGGCAATACCGCCTAAATCTGCCCCTATACCCCTGACAAACCCCTTGCCCCATTTTTTCCTCTCTCTCCTTGTGTAGCATATCTTCATTATGTCCCTTTTTCTATCAGCAACAATATAATCATTATCTATTGAAGGTGCTATATCAATCCTTCTCGTAACGGTCCTATCTATAATATCTATAACAGGGATTGTATCTGCCCTATTCCATTTCACGGAAAATTCGTCTTTTGCTACATTGGTGAATCTGTAAGGATTATAATTAGTTCCAATCAAAGGGAATCTTGTTGGTTCTCTAACTAAAACACCATCTTCAACAACCAACCTACCCCGCTCAATTACCTTTACGGGGGTTGGATTTTTTAGATCCTCAAGTAAGAGGATATCCGCAACCCTTCCTGGTGCAATGCTGCCTAAATGATAATCGAGCCTGAAATATCTTGCGGGATTAAGGGTTGCCATCCTTATGGCGTGTGCAGGCTCTATCCCATATCGGATAGCCTCTTTTATGACAAAATCCATATAACCTTTACCCAAAAGATCACTGGCAAATACACCATCTGTAACAAGTATAACAGTATCAATGGGCATGTCCTTTGCAACAGGGCACAATCGTTCAAAATCACTTCTTATGGAGCTATGCCTTATCATGGTGTAGAGCCCAAGCCTGACCCTATTTATCAGGTCCCTTTCCCTTATCGATTCATGGCATGATGTGATGCCAGCAGCAACGAGCACATTGAGTCTGTCAAAGGAGGCACCAAGGGTATGACCCTCTATATTTTTTCCCAGTGACCTTGCGATGAGCATCTTCTCAAGTATGCTATCTTCATTTTGTAAAATCCTTATATATGGTGAAAGCTCGCTTATGGAGACACACTCTTCATATGTGGAAAAGAGTCGCCAGATATCATATATAGAATAGAATTCACCCCCTTCAATCTCAGGATAGGGGGGATATGTTGCTGGAACACCCCATATATATTTCAGCGCAAACCCTTCGGCTTGCCTTAATATCTCCTCAAAACCACCTATACCTATTGCGTTTATCATATCATGGGCATCAGAAAAGACTGTTGTGGTCCCTGTTGTTACAACATGGTCACCAAAAGAGGCGGGATTATAAAACAGGTCTGCGTGTCCATGGGCATCGAAATAACCAGGAACAGCAATAAAACCATCTCCATCTACTACTATAGTATTATTATCTACCCTTGCCTCTTTTTCCCCTACAAAGGCTATCCATTTTTTGTCTATCCATATATCTCCCCTAAAGGGTCTGCAGGTAAATATATCAAGTATGTCAGCATTCTTAACAAGCAATGATGGCGGTTCCTCACCACCTGAAACACGGATTAGCCCCTTGACATCACTTAGAGTTTTATTGAACATGTTCTCACCTTTTCAGGATTTATTTTACATGAAATAGTGCATGAAATATTGGTTATGACTCACTGTTTTTTTATGAGATTATTGAGGGCGTTTATCAGGGCATCCGGCTCAATACCATGTATTGAGGCACCCTGTTCTATACTTTCAAAAAGGGCTGCCTTGCATCCAGCGCAGCCCATACCATAATATTCAAATATCCTCTGTGTCTCAGGATACCTTTTTATAATATCCTCAATGGGCATATTTTTTTCTATCATATAAAACGCCTTTATATTATCAGAATACCTCTGCCGAAAAAATATAGATATTGGTATCCTTTTCCTTATATGCATCCTTGTGGAGACCTGCCTTATAACATGAATGTTCAAGGAAGGTCTTTCGGTCCCATGCATTTTCAGTGGCTACCTGGGGCAGCAGAAGACCTGAGTGAAAACCTTTTTCTATATAGATACCATGGGTGCCCACTTCTATCTCCTCTATATTTTCTATCTTCTTTAGTGGGGATAGAACCGATATCTCAATATCTATATCCTTGAACTCTTCTTTTGAAAGGGCATCAAACCTCGGGTCATGAAATGCCGCCTGTACAGCCACCTGTTCTACAGTTTCATATAGTGGTAGATAACCCTTTATATATCCTATGCAACCTCGCAACTCGCCTTTTTTCTTTATTGTTACGAATGCACCCTGGTATTGTTTAAGATTCTCTGGAATCTCCCGCTTCTCAAGCCTCTTGTTAAAAAGCCTTGCCTCAATGGCATCCCTTGCCAGTTTTTTTAAAAAATCCTTATCCTTCTGTGTTAAAGCCATCAGCTATCCCTATTGGAAACTTTTAAAAAAAACACCTGATATATAACCAACCACAGCGCTTTTATCACCTGTTACATCCCCTGAGTTTGCGTATCGTAAAACCCTTGAACTGTCAGCACCAAGCATCTTCGATAGTATCATGGTAGCAATCATTGGAGCTGCCCCGCATGCCTCATATCTACCCTTTTCGAGGTCCTTTATCAGCCCCTGTATATCAAAATTATCTATATGCCTTACAACAACACTGTCCATTTCTATGGCATTTTTATATGAATAATAGTGAGAAAGATCAGTGCTACCTACAACAAGAAACCTCTTCGAACTATCCTTGATGGCATCATAGATAAGCAAAGATAAGATCTCACATGTCTCAATGTCGCTGCCTATCATTATTATAGGTACTAATTTAAATTCACCTAACACAACCTGCAAAAAGGGTAATTGAACCTCAAGGGAGTGTTCTTCTCTATGGGGTTCAAGGTCATTTGATATAATTTTATCCTTTTTTAAAATTGCACCGGCTGTCTCTTTGTCTATCTCCACTATACCGAGGGGTGTCCTGTATCCTCCTTTGTCCATAACAGATGCCCCCTCTATATAGCATCTATGACTTGGTGCAATAATTATAACTGTATCATAGACTGAATCAGAAATAGCCTTATAGCCATAGGCAGCTACAGGACCAGAATACATATACCCTGCATGAGGAGAGATAATACCCTTTATATCACCCTTTATGGGCTCTAGATCTGCCTGCCTTATATATTCCTCAATATCCCTTTTTAGGATTATGGGATGACCCGGGTAAAACGATCCACTTACTGCTGGTTCTCTTATGGCCTTCATTTTTATGCCTTGAAAGTTTAATTATATTATAAACCAATTGTATAGAAAATAAAATATTATCCTTTTTTTGCAGCATCAACATATTTTATCATCAACTCATACAAAACATTGGTCATTAACCTTTCCTCATCCTCTGTGAGATTACCCTTAGTCTTCTCTTTTAGCATCTCTATAACATCAATAGAATGTTTTGCTAGTCTCAGGTCAACCTTTTTTTCATTTGAGATAGGGTCAGGCAGCTCACCGAGATTCACAAGAACTGATGTTGAAAGAGAAAGTATAAAGGTAGAAAAATTTAATGTTTCATCCATATCAACCCCCTAAAGCAATGCATTAAGTTTTACAGGCAGGTAGAATATATTTTCCTTTCTTTTCACCTGATAGAGAATATAATTTCTTTTCAAGCCCTCCATCATATAGGTATCAAAATCTTCTTTGTTCGAGATTAAAAAATTATTGATTTTTACGATAACATCACCTTCTCTTAGACCACTTTTGTATGCAAGACCACTTTTGTAGACCTTAGTAATCACTACACCATCTCTCTGTTTTATCTTATATTTAAGTTTTGGATAGCCCTTTATATCTGATACCCTTATATCAAATAAGGCCTCGTCAATTGGCGATGGTCTGTATTCAAGTATATCCTTTAAATCCGTATTGACAAAAAATGAATCCTGACCTCTGACTATCTTAAACTGTACCATATCGTGCCTTGCTAGTGTTCTGAGGGTTTTATAAAATTTTATACCCTCTTTTATCTTGTTATTGTTTATCTCGACTATCCTGTCCCCTGCCTTTATCCCAAATCTCTCTGCAGGGCTATTAGGTATTATCTTGTTAACAAAGAAAAAGGTTTCGCCTTCACCCTTTCTCTTCTCAATAAAAAGCCCAAAGATTGGTCTTTTGAATCCTACATCAAGAAATTCAGAAAGCATGTCCATAACATCTTCTATGGGAATAGCAAAGCCTATACCCTTCCCCTCGCTAAAGATAGCTGTTACAATACCTAAAGGATTGCCATTTATATCCATAAGCACACCGCCACTATTGCCAGGATTGATGGCAGCATCAGTCTGGATAAGATTCACATAGACCTTATTCTCTATCCTGAGATTTCTCCCCAAGGCGCTTACCACGCCTGCGGTAACGGTGTTAGAAAGACCATATGGATTACCGACAACTATTGCCCTCTCTCCTACCCTAATTGGTTTTTTTCTGTTGACCTTCAGGTAGGGAAAGCTTTTTTTATCTGTGACCTTTAAAAGGGCAATATCATATTCCGGGTCACTAGCAAGGACATGGGCATTATATTCCTTGCCGTTTAAAAATTTTACCGTTATATTTATTGCCTTTGATATAAGATGTTCATTAGTCGCTATTATTCCATTGGGATTTATAACAACACCAGAGCCGTAATTCTCGTTGACCTCTTCTTCCTCATCGACATTCATGAATCGTTTAACTATAGGTATTTTTTCCTCATCTGAATCAAATTTTACAAGCTCCTCTGTTCTTATGTTTACTATCGCCATACCAGAGGCCTCTATAACATCTGCTATCCTGTCCTCTTTTTCAAGGCCATATGAAACAGGGATGTTAAAAAAAATAAAGAGACAGAGAAAAATAATAAAGACTCTTTCGGTTTTCAATTTATTTCTAATACCTGATAACCTCATATGATTAATGGATATATCCTACCTATATCATTTCACCTTAATGTCTTTCTTTTCTTTTTTTCTTCTCTTAAGAACCCTTTTAACAGAATCCAGGATTGTATCGGCTATCTCATCCTTACTCTTCTCAGGTATATGTCTTCCATAACCTGTTTTATCTATTATTATAACCTCATTTTTATCAGAACCAAAACCAATACCAGGTTTTGAGACATCATTTGCAATAATCAGATCTAGATTCTTTCTTTTCAGTTTGTCATAGGCATGTTCTATAAGCTTCTCTGTCTCAGCGGCAAACCCGACAAGTATACGGTCTCCCTTAATACTTCCCAGTTCACCAATGATATCTGGATTTTTTTCAAGCTCTAATATGATAATATCCTGGTCTTCCTGCTTTTTTATTTTTTGACAGTTCTCTGCCCTGCATCTGAAGTCAGCAACAGCTGCGGTCTTAATAATAACAGAGCATTCCTTATAATGTTTCAAGACCTCATCCCGCATCTCACTTGCTGTAGTTACATAAGTAATCTTTATATCATTTCTTGGCGGCTCGAGGTATGTCTTGCCTGTTATAAGGATAACCTCTGCCCCCCTTCTCCGCGCTATCTTTGCTATAGCATATCCCATCTTACCGGATGCCCTATTGGTTATACATCTTACCGGGTCAATAAATTCCATAGTAGGGCCTGCTGTAACCAGTATTTTTTCTCCTGTGAAGTCCTTCTTTGTGAATATGTCCTCCATCTTCTCTAGTATCTCGGATATAGTTGGAAGTCTGCCCTTCCCATGGGTCCCGCATGCAAGGTCCCCTGTTCCTGGCTCCATAATCTCAAAACCATTCTCCTTTAATTTCTCAATATTCCCTTGAACAGCCTTGCTCTCCCACATCTTTGTATTCATGGAGGGTACAAACAGTATGGGTACAGTAGTTGCCATAACCATTGTTGTTAAAAAGTCATCTGCTATGCCATTGGCAATCTTTCCTATTATATTCGCAGTTGCTGGAACAATAACCATCTGGTCTGCTATATCTGATAAAGCAATATGTCCTATCTTTGAGCCATAAAATAATTCAAACATCTGATTGACAACCGGGTTTCCGGATATTGTTTGAAATGTTAGGGGCGTTACAAACTCCATTGCGTTTTTTGTCATGACCACATGGACATTGGCACCCTTTTTAGACAGCTCTCTCACCAGCTCTGCGGTCTTGTATGCTGCTATACCACCTGTTATACCGACTATTATCTCCTTGCCATTTAATTTAGAGAATTCTTTTTCCATATTAGATATTTAATCCCAGTCTTCTTATAAATCTTGTAAACAGATTTGCCTTTGGAACATAAACAGGAGAGACAATGTCTACCCTTGCAATAACATTATTATCGAGCCTGATAATGACCTCGCCAAGCTTCTGCCCTTCCCTGACCTCACCTTTTACCTTTTCCTGGACATCAATCTCCTTCTTTATTAAATCTTTTTTGTCATTAGTCACAGGGTAGGAAAAACTTGCATTTGCTACACCCTTAATCTTTCTATATTTACCGTCTATTAGAAAGATGTCCTTGTCTATAACCTCACCTTTTTTTACAAGATTTATGATTCTGTATTGAGAGAAAGCCCTTTTAAACTTTTCAATAGCAATCTCATCCCTTATCTTTGCAGAAGGACTTCCAAGAACAACAACTATAAATCTTAGGCCATTCTTCTGCCCTGTGGCTACTATGTTAAAACCAGCCTCTCTGTAATATCCTGTCTTTAATCCATCCACTATACCAGGCATTTTGGCAAGAAGTTTATTATGATTGTTCATTATAAACCTTCCATTTCTGAACTCTTCTCTGGAAGTAGATGTCCACTCAATTATCTTAGGATATTTAAGTAATTCCCTTGCAAGGATGGCCAGGTCGTGACATGAGCTTACATCCTCTTTTTCACCTTTTGATGGCGGAAGGCCATTGACTGAATAAAATTCGGTATCGTTCATCCCTAGTGCCTTTGCCTTTTCATTCATAAGCCCCACAAACTCATCCTTACTGCCTGCCACAAACTCTGCAACAGTATAGGCTGCATCATTACCTGAGGCAATAAGAACAGCCTTCATCATATCCTCCAATGTAAAGACCTCCCCCTCTTTTAGATAGACCTGGCTACCGCCTATCTTTGATGCCTCTTTTGATACAGTAATCTTATCTGTAAGGTTTATCTCTTTCTTGTTTAGCTTATCTATCACCACATAGGTGAGCATTAGCTTGGTGATACTGGCAAGGGGTCTCTTTTCATGGATATTTTCACCCTCCAGCATCTTGCCAGTTGTTGCCTCTGTGACTATAAATGCCTTATATGGTGCTACCTTTTTCTGGGCAGATGCTTGCTGATTTTTTTTGTGCGGAGTCCCATGGACTGCTGCCCTGGCATGGGCAAAGGATGCACAAAAAATTAATGCAAGTGCGATAACAATAAACCTTTTCATCTTATAGTAATCCTTTTCTGAATTAGTTTGTTTTATCTTTGAACATCTCCTTTTATCTTATCTGTAAACACCTTTATCAGATCTATGGGTATTGGAAAAATAATAGTTGAATTCTTCTCAGTAGATATCTCTATCAGGGTCTGCAGATAACGTAATTGTAATGCCATAGGGTTCTGGGAGAGTATCTCTGATGCCTCTGCGAGCTTTGTCGCTGCCTGGTATTCACCTTCAGCGCCAATAATCTTTGCCCTTCTCTCCCTTTCTGCCTCCGCCTGTCTTGCAAGGGCACGTTGCATCTCCTGAGGCAGGTCAACATTCTTAACCTCTACATTTGCTACCTTTATACCCCATGGTTCTGTATGCGTATCCAGTATATCCTGTAACCTGTCATTTATTTTCTCTCGGTGTGATAGAAGCTCATCGAGCTCAGCCTGACCCAGAACACTTCTTAATGTTGTTTGGGAAAGCTGACTTGTGGCGTATAAATAATTTTCTATCTCTACAATTGCCTTCAGGGCATCAACCACCCGAAAATACACAACAGCATTGACCTTTATGGATACGTTATCCTTTGTAATCACGTCCTGGGATGGTACATCAAGAACCACGGTCCTCAGGCTTACCTTTACCATCCTATCTATTATAGGGATAAGGATAATAAGACCAGGGCCCTTGGGATTGCCAAGAACCCTACCGAGTCTGAATATAACACCCCTCTCATATTCATTAAGGATCTTTATAGCACTTGCAAGAAAAAAAATAACAATTACGATTACAAATACAATGGGTATCATTTTAACCTCCCTTTTTCTTTACTATGAGCAGAAGTCCTTCCACCTTTTCTACCACAACCCTTTCCCCACTTCTTATTGGTTCATTACTTTTCGCATTCCACAATTCACCATGAAGGAATACCTTACCTTTGCCATTTATATCAGTCCTTGCCTCTCCTTCCTCGCCGATTAGACCTTCAGTCCCTGTTTTGACCTTTGAGAGTTGAGCCTTTATGGCATATGATAACACACCAAAGAAAAATATACCAGAAAGTATGACCACAGTGAGTATGCTTTTCCATGATATAGAGAATATACTGTGTGGAAGGTCTACAAGCATAATAGAACCTATAACAAGGGATATGATGCCAGCCAGCCCTAATACACCGTGGCTTATAATCTTGAGCTCAAGTATAAAAAATACTATGCCAAGCAGTATGAGGAATATCCCTGCATAACTGATTGGGATAGTTGAAAATGCATACAGTGCAAGGATAATAGATATGCCGCCTATTACACCTGGAAATATAGCACCTGGGCTGTATATCTCAAATAATATACCGTATAATCCTATCATCATTAATATATAGGCTACATTAGGATCGCTTATATATGATAAGAATCTATATTTAAAAGGCATTTCAATTATGTTTTTTTTCTTGCCTTTAAGATTAAGTGTTATCTTGCCTTTTTTTGTCTCAACAACCCTTCCATCTATACCATCGATCAATCTTTCAATGTCCTCTGCAACAATATCTATCACATTCTTATCCAGGGCATCCTTTGCAGTGATGGAGGCACTCTCTTTTACTGCCTTTGCTGCCCAATCTGCATTTTTACCTCTTTTCATGGCAATACTTCGTGCGTATGCCTCTGCATCCTTTACAACCTTTGACATCATAACCTTGTCTGCCTTATCCTTACCAATAGAAACAGGATGTGCTGCACCAACATTTGTTCCTGGTGCCATCGCAGCTATATGTGCAGAAAGCAATATGATACTGCCTGCAGAGGCAGCCCTTGCGCCAGGGGGTGATACATAGACAATAACAGGGATATGGGAGTCCATAATAGCCTTTACTATCTCCCTCATAGATGTATCAAGACCTCCTGGGGTGTCAAGTAGGCATATTAATGCCTCTGCATTTTCTTTCTCGCTTTTTGATATAGATTCAGATATAAAGCCGGCAATTGGGGGATTAATTGCGCCATTTATTGTTATTATATTAATCGAACCTGCCCTATCTGCCTTTTTATTAGGATTATGATTTTTTTCCTCCTTAGCCCAAAGGGGATTTAAAATAAAAAAACAAAAAAAACAGAATAGAAAAATTGATGCCAGTCTTTTCATCTAATCGAAAATTTCTCTTTTAGTCTCTTTTCCACCACCGGGGGCACAAAATCTGCAACACAGCCTCTGAATCCTGCCACCTCCTTGATAGTTCTTGAACTTATAAAAAAATAATCCTTACTTGTCATCATGAATATGGTATCCATGTCTTGATTAAGATTTCTATTCATAGATGCCATCTGAAACTCATATTCAAAATCACTCATTGCCCTTAAACCCCTTATAACAAACCTTGCGTTCACCTTTTTTACATAGTCTACAAGAAGTCCTTCAAAACTATCCACCATCACATTCTTATTTCCATTTACAGACTCACTTATCATCTCCTTGCGCTCCTCTACGGAAAAAAGGGCTCTTTTCTCAATATTATAGGCAACAGCAACTATAACGGTGTCAACAAGTTCAAGCCCTCTCGTAAGGATATCTAGATGACCATTTGTAATAGGATCAAAAGAACCAGGATAAACAGCAATTTTCTGTCTCATAGATTTTTACTCCCTAAATGAATTTTAATCTTCAAAAGAAACTAGCTCTTAAAGATTGTAACCACTGTATCACCATACTTTTTTTGCCTCCAAATATGCCATGTCCCTAAAATATTATTATCTATCATCTCTCTCTTAGAAGACTCAACAACAAAAACGGTTTCGTTGTCAAATATAATATTTTTCTCCAAGAGTTTTATAGTATCCTTTATAAAACCTTTTTCATAAGGCGGGTCTAGAAAGATTATATCAAAAACATCCCCTTCCTTACAGAGAAAAGGAATTGCACCTGAGACATCCATATTTATGACATTGCATATCTCATTCACACGGAGGTTGAATGCATTCTCCTCTATTTTTTTTGTCATCCTACAATCTATCTCAACCATTGCTGCCTTGCATGCACCCCTACTTAATGATTCAAACGCCAATATACCAGAACCGGCAAAAAGATCTATCACCCTTCTACCCTCGACATCTCCTAGGACACTAAAGATAGATTCCCTCACCTTTGATGATGTATGCCTTGCATTTATATCATCCTCAGCTATAACATACCTACCTTTCATTGAACCGCCTGTTATCTTTATTTTTCTCATATCTCCGTAAACAAGTTATCCCCTGTCTTTTTTATCTTTTCTATACCTTTTATCTCGTCAGACTCTAAGTGTAATATCACCATGTTTATATCCCTATATCGCCTCTGCATTGTATCTATATAATATTCTTGCATTTTTTTCCGTCTTTTATGAAATTCACAATCCACCTCTTTTACCACATGGTTGATGATTATATTTTCCACATGCAGGTCATTTTGGCTGAACTCCTCTATTATCCTATCGGTAAGCCTGACGCCAAGTGCCTCTGGAATAGTAACAATGATATACTTTGTATTATCCCTGTCTCTTATAAATTGCACAATCTTTTCTGATAAAGATTCCCAGCTGCTTATAATTTCAAGCAATGTTCTTTTTGAACTTTTTAGCTTTACAGCACCCTTAAACCTCTCAAAATAGTCATACATGCTCATATAGAATTTGGTCGCTGCCTCCATGTGTTTTAAAAAAAGATGGGGAAGCTGTAGTAGCCTCAGAGTGTGGCCAGCAGGTGCAGTATCCCAGACAACCAAATCATATTTATCGTCTTCAACAAGCTCAATGATGAAATTGAGCATATATTCCTCTTCTATGCCAGGCGCAGTCCCTATATAATCAACAAAATCATAATCAATCTTGGCGAAGGAGGATATAACCTCATATATCTCAGGACCGAATCTCTCCTTCCATCTTTTAAGGACTATATCAGATGATATCTCAAGACCATAAAGATTGAATTCCTCAGTAATTCTTGTTTCTTTATCCCCTATTTTTACCTCAAAGATATCAGAAAGGGATGGGGTAGGGTCGCTTGAGATGAGAAGAACCCTTTTACCATCTCTTGCAAACTTCAAGGCTATGGAGGATGCACAGGTTGTTTTACCAACCCCGCCCTTGCCGCCTACCATAAGAAGCTTCATCTTATCGCTGGATATATTAATAAGTCCCATGTGTTAAAAAAGTATCTAAAATCTATATTGTCTTAGATCGTTGATATTAAAAATAGGCATAAAGGTATATCCCTTTGATTCTATTGCCTCTCTCCCACCTTCAAGCCTGTCAAGAATGGCTATCAATCCCTTTACATGATATCCTGCCTGTTCAGTAATCTCTATAGCCCGAATAGAAGAACCACCAGTAGTAACCACATCCTCAAGTATAACAACATTCATACTCTGTTTTAGGTTTTTTGCACCCTCAATCCATAGATTCCTCCCATGACCCTTAGGCTCTTTCCTTATAAAAAAACCAGAAAGTCTATCATTTTTGTTGTAGGCATATAACACTACAGAGCACACCAAGGGGTCAGCGCCTACACTTACCCCTCCCACTGCCTCAACGTCTGTTATCCCCCTAACCATCTTATACATAATACTCCCTGTCAGATGCATACCCTCTGGATTCAGGGTTGTTTCCCTGGCATCGATATAAAACGAACTTTTCTTGCCACTCTTTAAAATAAATTCACCCTCTTCGTATGATAATTCCTTTAAAATTCTAAGTAATCTTTCTTTGTCATCCATCCTATCATACCCCTGCGTATAACAAAAATTGACTCAATCCTTTTCATTAGCCCTTATGTTTATCCAGTTCATTCTTGAAATACCCTATTATCTCTTCATCAATCAAAAAAAGGTTTATTTCTTTCAGGGTAGTCTCTTTTGTGTTTATGAATGCTACTATCTCTCCTGTTATTATCTCTGCGCAGCTATCCTTTGGAAAACCGAAGATTCCAGCGCTTATAGCGGGCAGGGAGATGGATTTAAAACCCTTCTCATCAGCTAAAGATAGTGTATTCCGTATTGCATCCCTTAATTTCTTCTCCTCATCACCCTCGCCCCATCTCGGTCCAACAGCATGGATGACATACCTTGCCTTCAGCCTCCCGCCTGATGTGATCACAGCAGAACCAACAGGGCAAAAGCCAATACGGTTACTTTCCTCCTGAATACCGCTGCCCCCCTTGCGGACAATAGCCCCAGCCACACCACCTCCATGTTGTAGAAATGAATTTGCCGCATTCACAATTGCATCAGCATTGCTCTCTGTTAGATCACCTTTTATGATCCTGATCAAGGTATCTTTAATATTTATCTCCTTTATGGTCTCCATGCCTTCTCCTGATTAGATTGGAATTATAGATGTATTGTAATACAAAATCAACACAATGAAAAAGAAAAAAGATGGTAGATTTATATTTAAAGCTGCCATCTTTTTATAAAATTTAATGAAATTTTAAAAATCACATTGGTGTTATGGATTTTTTTTCGGTTTTTTCCTGATAGACACGGACAATATCCTTTCTGCCTATTATTGAGACAATTTTTTTCGGTTTATCCTTACTTACAACAGGAAGCTCTCTCACATCCAATGATGCCATAATCTGTAATGCCATATTAAGAGAGTCCTCAGGGGTTACTGTCATAACACCTGTAACTGCCAGATCCTTTGCAACCAAAAGCTGATGAAGGGAATCTTCTGCCATGGCAACGCGAAGATCAGTCATAGAGATAATCCCTGCAAGATTACCATTTTTATCTACTCCAGGAAAATCTTGTTGATGTGAATCTGTTATATTTTTAAGAATCTCTTTAAAATGCATATCTTCAAGGGATGGTATCCACCTTTCTGTTGTTTGCTATGGCATCTTTTACTGAAAGGTTTTTTAAAATGTCAAAGGAATAATCACCGATATGAGCTGGTGAATCAATCCTCATGGACGCCTGTTTTTCGTAAAGGGAGATTCTTCCGAGTAAAAAAAAGGATATAGAGGATACGATCATCATAGGTAGAATAAGGCTATATCCTCCTGTCATCTCTGCCACCATAATAAGAGCTGCAATTGGGGTCTTTGCAATACCTGTAAAAAAGTCACCCATCCCTACAAGAACAAACGCTGCGGGCTTATCGAATATATGGGAAAAAATTTGGCACATATATTTCCATAAAAACGCCCAGCATGGAACCTATAAAAAGGGATGGGACAAATACACCACCACTGCCTCCTGAACTTATTGTAAAAGAAGTAGCAATAATCTTTCCGAAAATGAGTGTCCCCATAAGCCCAAGGGCAAGCTGCCCATCAATTACAGACTGGATCCACTTGTAACCGCCGCCGAGCACCTCTGGGAGAAAAAATGTTACCACCCCAAGCATTAAACCACCCAGGGCTGGTTTTAATGATGTCGGTATCTTTAAAGGTTTGAAAAACCTGTCTCTTGCACCATAGAAAACCTTAACGTAAATATAACCAACACATGCACAGAGAATACCGAGTATAGCGTAAAAAGGTAATTGAATGGGTGTAGCTAGGGCAATTATAGGGATTTGGAATATAGTTCCTGTTCCATCATGCAGGGTGAAAACCGTATAGCCTATAATGGAAGAAAGTATGCAGGGAATGATTGCCTCAAATTCAAAGTCTGTTTTGCTATATACCTAACCTTTTTCTCCAAATTATACACTACCAAATTCTAATTAATATTAACAAAGTTATCTTGACACTTTTAATTATGTAGTGTATAATATATACACTATGGCATTTATTAGAAAGATAAAAAAGAAGGACTCGGTTTATCTGGCTGAGGTAGAAAACTACCGGGAGGGAGGAAAGGTAAAACAGAGAGTAATACGGTATATTGGCAAAGAACATGAGGGAGAGGTAGTTAGAAAGGTCTTCACTAATGAAATAGAGATTGAATCAGCCAGACAGTATTTAGATTATAAGATATTGCATGAGATAGCCTCAAGGATAGGTATTCCAGATTTACTTGGAGAATATGGTAAATACATACTGCTTTTAGTATATACCCAGATAGTCTGTCGCAAGCCTTTATACAAGATACCAGAATATATAGCACATACAGCATTGAGAGAGATCTTAGAGATACAAAAGATAATTGACAAGAATCTCTATACAGCCCTGGATGAATTAGAAGAATTGGACTTTAGGGTAATAGAGTCTGAAATATACAGAAATCTAAGGGTTAGGTGTAGCAAAAAAGAGGCAACAGTAATAGATGTAACTGATACATATTTTTCTGGCAGTCAGGCAGACTGGAAATCAAGAAAAGGCAAAGATGGGCAATACAGCAAATTACTTCAGATTGCATTAGCAGTAACAAAGCATGAAGGATTTCCAATAACGCATAAGGTCTATGAAGGTAACATAAGCAATATAAGGATATTTCAGGATTTTCTATCAGAGTCTACGTTAAGGGAATTTGATGTGATAATAATAGATCGCGGGATGGTAAGCTATGAGAACCTGTTAGAACTAAAAAGATTAAGGCAGAAGGTAATCAGCGGTTTAAGGATAAACGAGAGGTTAAAGAGGCAGTATTTATCAAGGATAGATCGTGAGGAGATATTTCAGCCTCAGTATCAGGTAAAGTTGAAGAATACCAAGGTTTATGTAAAGGATTTTGAGTTTCAAAAAGGTCGTATTATAACAGTGTATAATCCAGAGATAGAGATTGCAAAAAGGATGAAGGCTATGGAAATGGATAAGGATTATAAACCTGAGGATATGGGCTATTCATTCATATACCATACAACAGAATTAACCAGTAAAGAAGTAGTGAAGGCATATTATGAGAAGGACATAGTAGTGAAGGCATTTAAGGAGTTGAAGAGTTCAATAAACTTAAGACCTATAAGGAAATATCTATTAAGTCATATCAAGGCACATATAAAAATATGCTATTTAGCATATGCCATACTTTCATATATTCAATGGAAGCTGAAAGATAAGGATATATCAGCAGTAAGCGCTTTAGAGAAGTTACAGCCAGTATATAAAGTGGAGATGAAATCAGAGAAAGAGGACTTTCATTGGTCAAGAGTTGTAACGCTAACTAAAGAACAAGACTCAATACTAAAAGCACTTGGTTGTAGTGTATAAAATAAGGGGGAAAGTTAGGTATATAATACTTCAGCAGCAAAAAGCGCAGTGCCGAGAGGTGTCTTTAACGTCCCTTTCCCTATGCGTTTTGCCCGCTTTACGGCTAAAGATTCATTTATTTTAACCATTATTTAATTATATCACAGAGTAAGGCACACTTAAGTTGTACCACCTTTGAAGGAGTAAAGGCCTGAACATGGGTAATGAAGGATAGGCAGGTCTTCCATCAGCGCTTGATAATTTTTTATATCTCTGTCTAAGAAGCCTCTCTGCTGGTTTCCAGTCTATAATCTTATCAATTTTATCAAGGAAGGGGTACTGTAAACTCTTTTGTGTAAATTCATTTAAGGGATGAAAAAAGGATGTACCTCCTATAAAATAAGTGATCCAACAATATCACATAATTTAAAAAGG
>JGI12104J13512_1001157_pt1 | contig 20267 bp, 18 predicted proteins | sample TerdegcTABiofilm_FD_13512 | JGI IMG/M metagenome (IMG submission 13512)
CCGCCGAAGCTGGAGCCGAGAGGCTCGTCCTCTGCGACACCAACGGCGGGATGCTCCCCCAGCCGTTCTACGACGCGACCAGGGAGGTAGTATCCGCGTTCAAGACGCCGGTGGGCGTCCACTGCCACAACGATGCGGGGACCGGGGTAGCCAACTCGCTGATGGGCGTCCTGGCGGGCGCGACACACGTGCAGGGGACGATAAACGGCATCGGAGAGAGGTGTGGCAACGCCGACCTCTGCCAGATAATACCCGGCCTCGAGCTCAAGATGGGCGTCCCGACCGGCATCGGGACCCAGAGGATGAGGATGCTGCGCCCGCTCTCGCTGTACGTCTACGAGATGCTCCACATGCGGCCGAGCCCATACCAGCCTTATGTCGGGGAGAACGCCTTCGCCCACAAGGGAGGGGTACACGTCGACGCTGTGATGAAGAACGCCGTCGCCTACGAGCACCTGGATCCTGTTCTAGTCGGGAACATGCGCTGGATCTCCGTCTCGGAGGTGTCCGGGAAGGCGAACATCCTGGCAAAGGCGAAGGACCTGGGGCTGAAGATAGAGAAGGGCGACCCCGTGGTGTCAAAGCTGCTCGCCAGGATAAAGGACCTCGAGTACAGGGGGTACCAGCTGGAGGGCGCGGACGGGACTCTCTACCTCCTGATGCTCAAGGAGCTCGGGCTGCACCGGGAGCTCTTCCAGGTCGTCCAGTGGCGTACCATAAGCGAGTCCAAGGACAGCAGCTTCGCGGCGGAGAGCTCGATAAAGATGAGGGTCGGCGAGAAGGAGCTCTACGTCATAGCAGAGGGGAACGGGCCTGTCAACGCCCAGGACAAGGCGCTGAGGAAGGCGATGATCGAGTTCTTCCCGGAGATCGGCATGGTGCAGCTGACGAACTACAAGGTGTCCATAGCAGAGACCGCGGAGGGGACCGCCTCGTCGGTGAGGGTCTTCATCGAGTTCACCAACGGCGGCTCGAGCTGGGTGACCGTGGGCGTCTCGACGAACATCCTGGAGGCGAGCAAGGCCGCCCTGGTCGACGGGTACGACTATTACCTCCAGAGCAAGCGAATGAAGCAGGGATAGCCCCGCTGCTCCCGTCCTGCCCGTCGAGGGCGCGGGGAAGAAAGGCAGGCGGCGGGGCCGGAGCCAGGCGTCTCCAGTAGCCCGCCCCTGATTTACCGGGTGTTGGGGACCATGCCCCGTCCGGGGGCTCATGCAGGGAGGCGGAAGACGTAGACGCCCCAGCCCAGGACGCCCCTCTCCCACCTGAGGTAGTTCTCCTTCTCCCTCCACTTCCTCTCCATCAGCTCGGGGAGATCCTGGTCATCAGGCCTCTCAACGGAGTAGTCGTATACCGACTTCCACTGGAGCATCTCATAGTTATCCCAGTCATCGGTGCCGCTCTCCATGGCATATATGCAGCGCAGCCCCTTCTCCTCCCCGACGGTAATGTTCCCGCCAAACCCGCTGGCAAAGTCCCCCCTCCTTATCTGAGTCCGCCTGAGATATTCCGGGTCAGGCTCTTTAATCCAGAAGGGTTCGCCGGTGATGATGAGGCCTCCCGGAATCACCATGCCCATGAGCGCATCCAGCGTCTGTGCATAGCCCCCGTAAACAAAGCTCGCGCCGAGGCATATTGCAGTATCGGATGGCGACTCTGGGCGGTATTTGGCGCCGTCCATGAGGATGAACCTGATATCGGCGTCCGGCACCCTCCTCTTCTTCTTTTCTGTGCTTTCCTCGATGCAGAATGGGGAGAGGTCTACGCCTATCCCCGATACGTTGTAAAGCTCGGCCAGCCTGATAAGCACCTCGCCCTTACCGGAAGCGATATCCAGTACCTTCCTGCCGGGGTCCAGCAACCTGAGCATTCGGTCGGCCTTCTCGGGGAGGACAGGGTTGCACAAAACATGCTGCCTGTGCGTGATGTGATAATATTTCCAGATGTCCATGCTGGAATGCTGATACGTTTCGGTATTAAACAATTCTTCCCTGCATGCTGCGCGATATGCGTGTGGAGCGGGGAAGAGCCGGATGGAAGTATGAAAGTAGGAAGGGGGAGAGGGCAAGAAGCGGAGCGGGGGAGAGCAGTAAAGAAGAGATAGTCGGCAGATAAGCATTCGTAAGAAAGTGTGTGTATGGGCTACAATTTTAGTAGCCCGGGAAGGTCTCTTTCTTTATCTGCTCCTTTGGAAGCTCCAGTTCGTTAAGCAGGCGCACCATCGCATCGACCATCGCCGCCGGCCCGCACGTGTAGAATACCCTCTCGCGGTAATCTGGGATCTCCCTCCGCACCATCGTGGCGTCGATCCTGCCTACGAGCCCTCTCCACTCGGGACCGGGCTCGCTGACGGTGAATACCGCTCTCAGGCCGGGGTTCCTAGCCTGCATCTCCTCGAGATCGTCCTTGAAGGCGATGTCCTCCGGGCTGTGGTTGCTGTAGATCAGGGTGATGCTGGATCCCAGCCCCTTGTCGGTGCAGTACCTGCACATGCTCCTCAGCGGTGTTATCCCTATCCCGCCCGAGAGCATGCCGACTTTTGGGTGCTCCCCCTCGAACGTGAAATCCCCGTCGGGGCCGCCCAGCCTCACCCTGTCGCCAACCCTCAGAGCGTCCAGCGCGTTGGAGAACGGGCGCCCCGTCAGCTTCTTGGTGAACTCGAGGAAGGGCTCCGTGGGGCTGCTGGAGATGGTGAAGTGGTTCGAGAGCCCGGACGACAGCTTTACATAGAGGTACTGCCCGGGCTTGTAGTCGAAATGCCGCGGCCTGGCGAACCTGAAGCTCCTGACGCTGTGCGTGCGCCTTATTACGTCAGTCAGCTCCGCCTCGAACTCCCAAAACCCCAAAGCTGGTTCACCTTACCATATATCGTAGCAGGGAGGATTAATTAACTGATGTCCGGCCGATCACGCGGCGAGCCGGGGTCGGGCCGCGCCGTACCGCCGCACGCCCGGCGCAGCGTAATGCAACGTAGCACAGCGTAACGCAGCGTAGCGCAACGGATCGGTTTTTAGTTTTTAAATACAAAGCTATTTACGCTGGCAGGAAGATACGCTATGGCGTATGCCTGAGGCGCTTCATGCCAAGCGATCCGGCAAGCGTGGGCCGGCCAAGTCCCGGCGCGAGCTGAGGGGCTTTATCCGCAGGGAAGTGGTGCCGGCGCTCGACCTGCGCCTGCACAGCGTCTTCTTCAGGACCCTCAGCGAGATATTCCAGAGCGGCGCCCCCCTCATCATAACCGCGGTGGGCGAGGAGGTCGGGCGGGACGTGGTGCGGGTGATGGTCGAGAAGGGCTACGCCCCCAAGGTGCTGATCGAGAACCCGGGCGCGCTCCGGGAGATCATCAGGATCGGCGAGCTCGACACCTCGCGGGTGGACCTTGCGTCAGGGAGCGGGACGATATCGGTGGCGGTACCGCCGCAGCTCGAAGCCGCGGTATACAGCCTCAGGTGCTACCTCACGGGCTTGTTCAGGGGGCTCCTCTCCGAGATGCTCGGCGAGAACATATTCGTCAACCCGCTCCCCAGCGGGGCTAGGGGGAGGCTGCTCTTCGAGGTCTGCGTCAGGGACGCCTGGCTCCAGCAGTAAGCGCATGGAACAGATTTTTAAGGTCGGGCTCTGTAGTAAGCGGTGGTGATCCTGCTTGTCGATCCTTCCCGAGGAGGCGAGGGCCCTCGACGAGAACGCCGAGTTCCTTGGCGTGTCGAGGCTGCAGCTCATGGAGAACGCAGGGAGCGGCGTGGTCTGCTCGCTGAAGAAGAGGATGGGGCTGAAGGGGAAGCGGGTGGTGGTGCTCTGTCATACGGGGAACAAGGGCGGGGACGGGTTCGTCATCGCGAGGCACCTCTCGTTCTTGGGGGCCGACGTAGCAGTTGTCCTGATGGCCAAGCCAGCGCAGATAGCGACGCCGGAGGCGAGGTCCAACTATTCAGTGATAGAGAGGATGGACTCGATCGAGAAGCATGCAGCGGCCACGCAGGCTGATTTAAAGCCTCTGGAGGGGAAGGTGAAGGCGGCGGACATCATCGTCGACGCGATGCTCGGGACGGGGGCACGGGGGCCGCTGAGGGAGCCGCTCAACTCCGCGGTGGAACTGGCGAACTCCTCAAAGGCATTTAAGGTGGCGGTGGACGTGCCGACCGGGATCGATCCGGCGACCGGTGAATCCGCCGGGATCGCGTTCAGGGCGGACCTGACCGTGACCCACCACAAGCCGAAGGCGGGGCTGATGAAGAAGCCGAAGGAGGCGGGGGAGATCGAGACCATCAGCATAGGCATGCCGCCGGAGGCCGAGATCTATACGGGGCCGGGGGACCTGCGCCTCGCCTTCAGGCCCAAGGGGGAGTACGCGCACAAGGGCCAGGGGGGGCGCCTGCTGGTTATCGGAGGGTCGGATAGGTACGTGGGGGCGCCGACCCTCTCAGCGCTGGCCGCGCTGAAGCTGGGCGTCGACCTGGTGACGATGGCCGTGCCCAAGTCGATTGTGGGGACGGTGCGGACGTTTTCGCCCGACCTTATCGTGGTGCCGCTGCCCTCGGAGGACCGGCTGGACAGGGAGTCGGTGCCGGCGCTGAAGGAGGAGATGAAGAAGGCTACCGCCGTGGTGATCGGGATGGGCCTGGGGCTGGACCCTGAGACGAAGGAGGCCGCCCGGGAGATAATAAGGCACGCGCGCACGCAGGGGGTCCCGCTGGTGGTGGACGCCGACGCGATAAAGGCGCTGGGCGAGGACCTTACGGCGCTGACGGAGACGAAGGCGGATGCGGAGACGGCTGCTGGCGCGGGCGCGGGTGCAGATGCAGGTGCAGGTGCAGGTGCAGGTGCGGAGACTGTGACTGGGATTGGGACGGGGACTGTGATCACTCCGCATGCCATGGAGTTCTACAACCTCACGAAGGAGAAGCTCCCGCCGGAGAAGGACGACAGCTGGAAGAAGAGGCTGCCCCTGGTGATGAAGTGGGCGTCGAGGCTGGGCGTCACGCTGCTGGTAAAGTCGCGGTACGATATTATTGCGGACGGGAAGCGGTACAAGGTGAAGACGATAGGGAACCCGGGGATGGCGGTCGGCGGTACCGGCGACGTGCTGGCGGGGCTCGTGGGCGGGCTGATGAGCACGGGCGCCGGGGCTTTCAGGGCGGCTGCCGGGGCGTCGTTCCTGAACTCGTACGCCGGGGATATGCTGGCGGAGGGTGTCGGGGCGCACTTTACGGCGGAGGAGCTGGCTGAGGCGGTGCCGGCGGCACTGAAGAGGCTGGGGATATAATACATAATGAACACATACTGATAGCTCTCTTCATGACTGTAACTGGGCCTAAGTTGCTGGAAGAGGCACTTTAGTCATCTATGATAGATCCATGATTTGAAGGATATGGCTATCTCATGGGTGCTCCAATGCCGTACCTGCCGTGCAATTACCATGAGGCAATGTCTGCCCTAACCATATTCAGTTTGTTTTGATCCTTAATTGGTTTGTACATTTATCGTTGTCGCAACGTAACTCCTTCAGCTTCGAGTAATAACTGACAAAAGTGCCGCAAGAGGGACACAGAAACTTATTATGAATGTTATATACTGCTTCGCAAAAATGCCGTACTTCTGTGATAGAGATCTGATCCAATAGAAGGCTATAATGAGAAAGAAGATTTCCCATAGGTAATGTTTTACGCAATTCCATAAATACCGAATTTACTTCAGATAAATATTTTACATCATTAATGAGTTTCTTTAACCTAGCTTCTACTGATGGCAATAGCTCCCACACTTCGTATCTCTTCGAGCTATTGTAAGGGACTGGTGCCTTTGTAACATCGCATAATTTATCAAGTAACCACTCTAGATAGTGGCGTCCTTCATTACCGGCACTTTTATCACCATTCTTTATTTTATCCTGAATTCTGCCCCATCTTGGTTTGTATGGAACAATTACTGGACCCTGAGCTAAGTCCCAGTTTGTTATTGTTAAATTTTTGAAGTTACCGTCTATGCCGTAAGTTCTTTGATAATTACGTAATTGCTCACACCACACTTCGTCATGAGTTGTAATTATCATCTGTCTATTGCAGAAGTCGCTGAATAGCAAATCACAAATCTTCTCTCGATGATGATTATCTATTGTAGTTACTACATCATCCAATATGAGCAACGAGCAAGCTCTGTTGAATTTATTAATGAACGCCAGAAAAATACACAATCCTAAAGAATCAAGGTGACCCTCACTTGAAAGGGCTCGGGGGTCCTCTTTTTTCCCAAAAACATTAATCTTAATAGTTGTACTAGCCCTTCTCCCTAGTTCAACACTCAGATCTATATTTGTGGGGTTGTCTGTTGGATGAAGTTTAGTATAGTATTTCTGGATATCTTTCCTGATTGCATCGTAAGTTTCTTGTACTTTCTGTTTTTTCGTCTCCGAGAATGTGGTAAACAATCTATTGACCAAAGTATAGCGCGCATTCATTTTGGAAAGCTCTTCACTATTTTCATCAATCCTGTCAATGATATTTTTTATTTGACCTAGGAGGGTCGCACTAGAAATCATCTTAGATTTCCTTGCAGATAATTCCAATTCGGCTAATTTTCGATTACACTTTGACGAAATGCCTGCAAATAGATCTTCTATACTACGTGATAATGTACGATACATATCGTATGGAAGTTCTTTCTTGAAAGCTTCTGTCTTTTTTAACAACTTAGTTAATGAGTTGAAATCTTTTAATGCCCTCTCAAGTTGCTCTTCTTCTGAAGTAAAATCTGTGCCTCTTAATTGGGTTTTTACGGTTTCTAGTTCAGATTTTATTTCGGATAACGCGTTAATAATATTGGACAACGCTGTCCTTAAATTACCCGCAAGAGTGCTTAACCCAACCAAAGTTCCAATTCTTTTTTCTATCGCCCCCAAAACGGTATGGGTGTCAATTTGTTGTTCACACAGGGGACAGGTATTTCTTCTCTCATCAGCTATGAGTGATCTACCTGCGGAAAGTAGTTCTATGTACTCGGTTTTTACAGTATATTTATCTTTTTTGAAACGGTTAAAATTAAGATTAAACGCCTTTATTTTCTCCTCTAAATCTCCGGAGAATGGACTTTTCTCCACCAATCCCCTTATTTTACTAAAAGTTCCTGCCTTCTCATTAATACTCCACAATACGGAGGATTGTAGCGTGCTCTCGCAGTATTCGGTTATTTTATCAAATGAATCCAGTTCTGGTAAGTGATTATTTTTCAATTGCCCTTTTAACGTCGATAGCGCATCATTCAGGTTTGTCACTTTTCTAGCAAGAACTCTTGAAAGCTCTTCATAAAGCTCATTTTCCCGCTCAGTTAACGCTTCTAGCTCTCCTTTAGCCTTATCTCTCATAGTCATTAGATTGAGCTCAATCTCGTCCAAAACTGCTAAACCCATGATATTGGATAGTGCAGAAAAACGATCCTTCGGTTTAGCATGTATGAATTCTAATATCTGCGATCGTCGGAGTGTGAAAGTTCCATCTTAGCTTCTCCGAAGTAATCTGCTGTATTTTCTGAGGGCGTTGGCTCCTCCGCTAAGGTTCTTTTTAATGTGACTTGACCGGGACTCAGCGTTAAGGCAACGCTTAGGTCAGAGGGATCAAATTTTACGTTAACCGCATGCCTTTTTAGAGAAAGACCTTGTGTGCCTTCTAAAGCTCTTAGGGTCCCCGTGAAGAAAAATTCGAAAGCGTCTATAAAAGAACTCTTACCAGTTCCATTGTCTCCTTTTATTAGCAGGTTTTTCCCTTCCAAACCCAACTCGTAATCGGGTATGCCCCTAAAGGCATGAATGTGGATTTTATTTATCCTTAATTGCATTAGCTTGCTCACCATCAATTAGAGCCTGTAGTTCGTCGGTCGATGTCAGCTTCCTGTTTTTCCAGAGTCTCTTCACGCCGTCAATAAGTTCAAGTGATGTTCCCAAGTCCTTCAATTTTTGAAAATATTCCTCAAAAATATCTTCTTCTAGACTCAACTATGTCACCTATGATTAAGATAACAATATTAGCGCTTCTGATATATACACACTTCACTACAACTGCCCGCGACTCCCAAAGCGCTTTGGTTATGAAGTCTTTATATGTCCAACGACCTGTTAAAAGAGATTACGTATTCGACGTTGTTTCATATGCTTGAATTATACTTCAGGATAAGTCGTTTGGAATAGCTAATATGGAATGTTAAGTTATATTAGTTACATAGCGTTCAACATATAGCCGTTTATTAACGATAAACCTGACGCCGTTAACAATCTTGTTCGATTCCACTAAGGACCTCAAAAGGCGAGGAGTTTGAACCAAGATCAGGATAGGATAATCGAACTGGTGAAATCTTCAACACGCAACGTTATCAGCTCCTTTAGGGATAAGACCAAAAACCTCCAAAGGTCTTCGGCCGATATTGCCCGCCTTCTGCGTGAGGGGTACGACCCTGCCGTGGCCTTGTCAGCTGCAGAAAAGCTCTTCGGTAGTGATGAGGTCCGCTTCATCGCGATCGATGGGACCGTGGCCCACGATGAACAGCTGGACATGCTCATCTTCTATGCGGGGTCGTTCGCTTACGAGGGATCGCTTACATTCACCAAAACCGGCTGTATTGCCGGCGACGAAGCGCCGACGTCTGCCACTGCCTGCGTCTCAACGGCCATACCCATCTACGACGAGGACTTTTCAAGGGTCTCGAGCGAGATCACCGAGAGCGGCGTGGAGATCGATCCGATACGTCTTCCCAATGCCTTGATGCAACTTTCCGAATACTATCTGGCGGTCAAGCGGCTTCTGGAAAAAGATTCTAGAATAAAGGTGGTCATTCTCGACAGGACCTTGGCGGGGAATCTGGGCCATCTGGTCTGGAGCGTAAAGGAAAGGCTCGACAACTCTGTACTGATCGGAGTTGATACACCGCATGGCAAGGTGACCCGCCTCGACCTTGAACTCGCCAGGATGTTGCATCCAAACCCTCGACTGAGGATACCTCCTCCAAGAAGCCACTTCCTGAAATATGCTGTCCTGTATGCATTGATGGGCCAGAGGGATGCATTGGATCCGGCCGAAGTGCTGGATATCACGGGCGCCAGCCGGGATCGGGCAGGCAAGGTGGCCAAGCTCCTGCGGGAGATACGCGCTGACTATGACCCGTTTACAAATGAAATGGGCTATCGCCTGAGGCCGGGGGTTGAGGCGTACTGGGAGCGGGTGTTCTCCGCCGCCATGGCTGTGTCCGAGCACGTCTTTAACACGCCCGAGGGGAAACACCCCCTGATTTATGAGAAGGATGGCAAAAGATGCTGGATTACGTCCGATGACCTGGACTACCTGACCCTGATAATGCTCTACAAGCTTATCAGGTCGGCCTGGGAAGAGAACGTGCTGGTCTTAGGGTTGATCAAGGACTCCTCGGCATCGGAGCTCATCAAGACTATTGTCCCGATCTTGGAAAACGCCGGGGCGCTGAAGATGGGCGGGCCATTGCCCGCCTTCAACAGTGACAAGATGCTGCTCCAGACGCACAGCGTCATCAACTGCGGGGATTGTAAATGCCCCTGGAGGACCTTCGAGTTCGACGCATGCTTCCGGACCATGGCCCCCGACGAGGATCTGACGCTCAATAGCGGTGAGGCGAGGGTCAGGGGCGCCTTCAAGAACGTTATCTCGGCCGAGCGGCTCTTCGTAAAGTCCTACGTCCAGCTCTGGCAGAGCGATTCCGACCCGTCGGTGAGGAGCCACGTCTTCTCGTACGACCGCCCCTGCTACCCCGGCTTTGACGAACCGGGCGAGCTCCTCCTTCTACATGCGGACGGCGGAGTGGATGAGGTTATTGAGCCCATGATCCATTTCGCAAAGGAGAGCGGGATCGCGCACCTGGTGATGGCCGTGCTGCACTCGATGGCCCTGGAAGTCGTGCCTGAGGCCCTGGGGCACAATTACCCCCTCTTCCTTGCCGACAAGAAGGCCAAGGCCATTCTGGAGGGCATGAGGGCGACGTACCTCTCAACGGTCTCCCTCGAGCTCACCAACAGCAGTTTCGATCAGCAGGTACTCTTCAACTCAAGGTTCCGCAACTATCGGTCTGATATCGAGTCAAAGAGGAGAGGTAATACATGAATCTGTTTGATACCCTTGACGGGAAATTTGTGGCGAGGCTCCGCGAGATCGCCTCCACTACGAGGACTACGGCGGACGGCCGTTCCTCGATTACTTTCAGGACGGCCAGGGTGGAGGCCGAGTATTCTCCCGACGTGGTAAAGAAGATCGAAGTGGGGCGGCTCTTGGCCATTCCGAATATGATGGGCATAAACACCAACGACTCATTCTCCGTCTACGAGATCGCCGACGTATGCCCTTTCCACTACAGCATGCTTACCTTGGACAGGAGCCAGCCTGCGGCCATACGAAGGGAGTTCATGTCCCTTATTGAAAAAGAATGGAATGCAGGCTCCAGGAGCACATGGATCGATATAGTGGCTGCCCCCACTGGCTACGTGATAGAGGTTAAAGACGGCGCGCCCTCCTTCGTGCGCAAAGGCATAGCTCCCCTTATAGGCTCTCAGGTCCAGCTGCTCAGCGCCGAGATGATTAAAAAGTTCATCTGCTACACCCCTCCCCGGACCGACTGCGAGGGCTTCAAGATCGGGAACCTGTTGGGCGTAACCGATGATGAACTGCCCTTCACAGTCAACCTTGAGAAGCTGCTCCACTACCACGTGGGGCTGTTTGCATTTACCGGCTCGGGGAAGAGCAACCTGACCTCCCTGATAGTCAGGAAAGCGCTGTCTGCGGTGCCAGAGTCCAAGTTTGTCATCTTCGATGTCTCGTCTGAGTACGGCATCAGCATCCTCGACGTCTTGAGGACCTCTTCCAGCAGGGTTCTGTTTGCCGAGGCACTGAAAGGCGATGATCCCGATGAGATCGCCGAAGATTATTACAGGAGGCACGTCTGCCCTGAAGCGCTGGCGAAGGACAAGGCCAGGATGATCTCCGCGATCCGTTCACTGATCATTGACGACAAGGTAAGGGCATTGGACATAGCCTCGCAGGCGGAGGAAGCCGTACTGCAGTACACCACTTACGGAGGTTTGATCAACGCTTTATCCGATCTGCTGAACGAAAAATACGGCGCGGCCGCCCAGAAGGTCCTTGTCCCAAAGGTAATCGAGATCATCCGCGGCTTTATGGCCGATAATAGGCTCGATGCAGACTCTTCCATGGATCAGACAACTGTAAACCTGGTTGACGGTATCCTGGAGTTTCTATCCAAAGCAAAGCTCAGGGATGATGCTGCACTAAAGTCGATCTTTGTAAACCTTGGAGTGGCATTAGAGGGCAGGTTACAACAGAAGGCGTCTACTTACGATGCTCACGCGCTCGTCGAGGAGGTGTTGAGCGTTAAGGAGGACTCGCCGAAGGTCTTCGTGGTCAATCTCCCAGAAGCAGATGTGGCCAGATTCTTCTGCGCAAAGGTCATCCGGGAGGTGTTCAGACGCAGGAAGTCTACCTTTACACTGGAGCCGAGAGTCGTCTTTATCTTCGACGAGGCGCAGGAGTTTATCCCTCAGGAGAAGAAGAGAGATGATGGCACCGATGCCTCGAGCATGGCTGTGGAGCGGCTGCTGCGCCATGGGCGGAAGTACCATCTTCACGGGTGGATAAGCACCCAGAGGATAGCCCATCTGAACACCAACGCCCTGCAGCAGTTGCACAGCTACTTCGTCAGCACTATGCCGAGGCCGTATGACAGGCAGCTGATATCCGATACCTTTGCCATCGATGACGCGTTTATGGACAGGACGCTGATGTTCCAGAATGGAGACTGGCTTATGACCAGTTTCAAGGCAACCAATACACAGAACGTTCCTGTATTCTTCCATGCTTTCAATAATGAGGAAGAACTAGCAAAGAATTTGTGACGATGAACGCCCTTAACAAAGAAGACGATCGGCAACCTAAACGCGTCGTCGGCGGGCTGAGGAGCATGGGAGCAGGCGTTCAGGGCGGCTGCCGGGGCGCCGGGGCGCACTTTACGGAGGAGCGGGATTTACGTTCTTGAGTAAGTTTTTTATGGCATTCCGGATGCACCACTTGGATATTTTCCTCGACCGTAGGGCCGCCTTCTCCATATGGCTCATGATGGTGGCATTCTGCAGCGTCATAGTCGAGTTCTTCCCTACAGAGGCTACATCGCCCTCCTTGTTCGTAGAACGCCTTTCTCTTTTGCGCTTCAGTAAAGAGGCGCCGTTCATCCTTAATTTTATCGTGATACCTCTTTTTATACTCATCCAGAATAATCTCGAAACGTTTTTTAATAGAATCCTCATGGATAGCTCGTCGGCCTACCTGTTTATACTCCATATACTTTTTGAACTCTTTTTGAGACATCCCTCGAGGAGGCGAAGTATTATAAATTGAAAATTTCCTTAGCCGACCTAAGAAAAACATAGCAAAGTCACTAATCTGAGGACCTAGATTATTGACCGCCGTTGTTTTTAAATGAAGATAAGATGTTAAAAGATAAATACTGATCCAATCCCTATAGGGGATTGCATTTGCTTGATTTATTAAGCATTTTCTTAAGAGATCTACTATAACATTACAATGCTTAACCCGATCTTTTGGCACGCGCTTTCTGTATTTTTCATTGACTTTCTTAAAGGAATCGTAACTAAGACTGGGAAACTCACTTTTATCGAAATTCGTTTCAAGCTCCAATAGCATGAACTGGGCTGCAAGCAGCCTAGATCGGAATCGCTTATTTTTTAATTTATTGAAAAGGGCGCTCTCGTGCAGCTTTATGAACGCATCGCGGAATCGTCCCGTAAACGCATTTACCTTTTCGGCGGTGTTCAGAGGAGTCCCTTCTTGGAGGCGAATGAATATGTCACTAACCTGTTGTTCTGTTAACGAAGACTCCAACAAAATATAGTAGATGGGGTAGGCATTAAATTCGTCTTTCGACGTCTTATCTAAGTCCCTATATTTGCAATCATTCCAAGTAAATTCATCGTTAAGGTATCTAATTATTGCATCTACCCTTTGTTGTCCGTCCAAGATCTCTAGCTTACCCTTTTTATTGCAATATAGCACCAACACACCTATCGAATAATTGTTCATTATTGAATCAATTAAATTGACCCTCTGCGGGTTTCGCCAAACCAGAGATCGTTGGTAATTCCGATTGGCGAAAATTTCTCCTTTTTTGTACTTTGTGTGTAGTACGCTTATCGAATAATGTGGTATATTCAGTTTGGGGGCAAGGGCCATGGAATAAATATGTTTTTGTTATTTAAAGTATATGGTCAGACCATATGATCTTTCTGATGTGCTAAACAAAATCCTCTCAGCGGGCAATTTTTGCATTTTGGAATTTTGGTGCATACTGTTGATGCTAGATCTAGAATGGCGTACAATAAAATCTTGTAATCGTAATCAGTATCGATTCCCAATAGAAAGTTATAGAAGATCGGATCTGTGTGAGGCCTTTTTCGATTGCTTTTTATATTAAAAACTCGGGTCAACAGTCGAACCACATTAACATCGACAATGGGCGTTTTCTGATTATATACAAAAGCAGTTATTGCATTGGCCACATAATTACCTATACTCGGAATCGATAGCAATTCATCGACTGTTTTTGGGAAGACTCCTCTATATGCCGAGGTAACATATTCGGCACCCTTTTTTATATACATCGACCGATGAATCAGACCGAGTCTTTTGATGCTATCTTCAATCTCATGGATCGGCGCCCTTGCTAAGCTATGAACATCGGGAAACCGCTCCATGATTTGAGGAAGTTCACGCTCGACCAAATCGGCACGCGTCCGCTGAAGCAATACCTCGGCTAGCCAGATTTCATAAGGGTTCCGCGTCTTTCTCCAGAAAAATTGTCTCTTGTTTGAAGTATACCAACGTTCCAATGCCTTTGCAAACCCTGTCCTGAGGGCTAATATTGAGCTCATCGAATGATAAACCACTTAAGTATCTAATTACCATTTGCAAAAATATATGTCAAAATACCCATATCCTCGATGCGAGGCATGTAGTCGTCCATGCAGTACAAAAAATGAGAAGGGTTTGATTAGTGGAAAAACAAACGAGCCAATGGTGTGCTACTTCTCACAGTATGAGTTAAACGATAATTGCAAATTTACCGAGATGTTAACAGGTATTCAGAAACGCGTCGAGAGATCCAGTGGTGTGTTGTTCGGAAGGAAGCCTTCAGACCAAGCATTCCGGAACTTGATTGGAAGTTGGTTTGAAACTTTAATCGCAATCATTGCATGGAACAGTGCGGTAAGATACAACCAGTCTCATGATAACAAGATCGCAATTATCAACCTTCCAAACGCGGCCACGATGCAGTTTTGGCAGCTTTATGATGGCGAAGCACTGACCGCGCTAGACTCACTATTTGATTTATTGCGTAAGCAAGGGATCAATATTACTCTGTCAAATCCTGATTTGATATGCGTGAATCTCGACAATTCCCAAAGTGCCTTTTCCTCAGTAGCGATGAATGGAGTAAGTTTCGATACAATTAATCATGTATCAAACGCATATACTAAATTGAGAGGTAAATGTTCATATAATGCGCTGAAGTTCGGAATTGCCGTAAAATCCGCACTTAGACCCGACCGACGTTATCAGATAGTGTATGAAGGAAGTCTCTTGAAAGCAATCATTTCTCATTTGCGCACCCGATTTTGGGACCCCCAACTGGATACAAAATACTATGGCATAGTTGGGTCGACAATTAATAAGGCGGACGAGATTGCATTATCCAATCCTTCGATAGATACAATAACCGATGTACGCTCTTCGCCGAGGAAGGCCGTTGATGAGCTAACTTATTGTGCTACTGTGTTAGATGTCGAAAAGACCATCGAGAAATGGCTATCGGTAATTTAGGAGATCATAACACCGCGTACCCAACTGCATTATGATGCTGGTAGCTAGAGCCTTTGCAAGGGGAGGTGGCACTGCATCCCCTATTTGTCGACCGATTTGAACTAGGCCTCCGCTGAAGAAGTAGTCCTTAGGGAAACCTTGTAGAATTGCCATTTCAAGGGTATTTAATCCGCGGTTCTCGAAGGGATGAATATACCGTCCTTTTGTAGGGTTGTAAGCACATGTCCGAATAGTAGGGGCAGGTTTGTCTGCTTCCATCCGACCGAAGGTATCTTTCCCAAGATGTTTGCCATTCTTCCAACAGGGCGGTCTCAGATCAAGAGGCAAACTCCAGAAGTTTTTGCCCGGTTCAATCAAACTCATCCTATACTTCATCTCATCCGAATGTCGGAATACTTTATTATCGGGTCTATTGAAATCCCAGATTTCATCTTTCAATCTCTGAAATGCCTCCCCAACGGTAACCCATTTTTTTCCCCTAATGCCGTTTTTTGAATGAGACCCTTTAGGGAATATGTGTCTACGACCGTCCCTGTGTCCTATTATAAAAAGTCGTCTCCTAAGCTGAGGGACACCAAAATCAGCCGAATTCATTATTTCATAGTTAACGCCATAACCTAATTCGGTAAAAGCTTCGAGCACTTCGGTAAGGATTCTTCCACGGTTCACCGATTTGATCCCCGGAACATTTTCAAATAGGAACGCCTTAGGTCGCGCTTCTCGGATTACCCGGATGTATTCTAAAACTAATTTTCCTCTCGGATCCTCAAGTGCCTTTTTTTTACCTAAAGTGCTAAATGGCTGACAAGGGGGCCCCCCGATCACTACTGTTGCCTCTCCCTCAGAGATGCCCGCTACCTCAAGAATTTCTTTTGTCGGAACTAGTGTGATATCCTTCTCGATGATTTTCCACGATGGTCTATTATGCCTCAAAGTGTTGCAACAAAAGGGATCTATCTCTACGCACACTTTTATCGAAAACCCGGCTTGTACGAAACCTAAATCCAATCCACCTGCACCAGTAAATAGGGATATAGCACTCAATTCTGCCAAGGAACGATCAGCCTCATATTTTGTACATTGCCTTTCCGATCCACCTAGCAATCTATTGCAAGCGAATATCGCCATCAATCGATAATAGGCGGTATCACGATAAAAGGACTATGTTAAATACCCGCGCTGGCGGTCCGACAGGAAACCAGGACCTCCCACCATTGATGTAGCCCCCAGTTCTGGGCGCATGACCTCAACTATCGCCTTGATCAAGGAGCGAGGAGTGAAATACTGCCCGACCTCCCTTATGTCCTCAGCATTCTTCTTCAAGAGGCCTTCGTAAATCTCTTCCTTTAGGTGCTGTTGACGTGTATAAAAAAAGAGTAAGGGTCAGCTCAGTATGCTTAATGGTTTACTAGTGTACGAATAACGATACGGTTAGAATGCGGACAGTGTTGGTTGGAGTTTACTGCACTGCTGAACCAGTAAAGCGGTAAGTTGGTGCATCGACAAAAATACGATAACGCAAAATCTTGACGAAATCTATTTTTCCAAAAACGTTATCATTCCGCCGTCAGGATACGTGAACCGCATCTTCCTTGAACCCAAAAACTCGATATGACCTTCCTTTTCCAGAAGTCTTAAGATCTCTTTCCTCCACTTGTACAATGAATTAATTATAACCCAATCTTTTACTCTTAAGACTCGAACCGTCTCGCCTGCAAAATTTCGATAAACCTCTTTTGCAGCATCCGCGATCCAAAGTTCTTTCGAATAGTCTACTAGACTTGACTGGTTACACGTATGGTCAGAAAACACATAAGTCCCGGTCTTACCAACATTAAACATTGCTTCTTTCATAACTTCTAATCCTTTTTTGTGCTTCGTGAAATAAACCAAATAATACAGTGTTCTATTCTTGTACCCCTTCACACAAAAACATAAATGGTAGAGGTTTTGTTGACTCTCTTCTATCAGCTTGCTCTTCAAGGTGGTTATCCATAATTTTTCTCGATCCTCCATTTCAGGCAAGTTAATTATGGTCTTAATCTCTTCACCAGAAAACCCTAATTCCTCACAGATAGTTTCAAAGTGTCCAGAACTATAGGCGGATTTGTCTATGAAACCGACCATATACGTCAACAACACTTCGCAGCTAGGATACTTTAATATGCGTCCCAACAGCTTTGGTCCGCCTGTTTCTGTATATCCAAACGGGTCAATAAACGCAAAGGTTGGGTTTCGATTGGATCCATCTTTCTCAGACTCGGCATAATATTTTTCCATGACTTCTGCGAACTTTCCATGTTTAAGCGATACTTCGATGTTCTTCGGTAGCTCTAATTCGCTTATCATCTTACTCAAATGGTCGAGTCGGTCTTTTCTTTCCTCAATAAACAGGCATTTTATGCTCTTCAGTCGATTCTGAAGCGTATGTGAAAGAATGGTCTTTAAGGCGATAATAGGCGAACCGTCCTCTCCTCCCTCATATTTGCCAGGGCCTGCGAATCCATCAACATACACCAGTTTGTCGGAAAAACGACTCGAACTCAGTATCGGAAACCAGGCTTTTAGATAGCCCTGTAAGATATCGTGTTTTGCCTTAGTGTGTTCGTTCATTTTCCATAGCGTGTCTTTAGGCTCTACCATGTACAGTTGCACCTACAATGTTTCCAGTCCATGCCGAGTGCTTCCCACATCGATATTGGCTCCTTGCAAAGTGCTATGTCCGCATAGTCATACTGGTCGTTTAGATACTTTATAATCGATGAGAATATCTCGGATCTTTGCGCGAAAGGTATCCTTCTTCCCCACTTTGACCTATCACCCAGATACTCTGCCCAGCTCCTATCCTTCGAACAGTTTATTGTCGACTGCAATCCTCTAAGTGAGCCAAGTGTGATCCGCGCCGGGTACAGTTTCTTGAATATTGAATCGACCAAATTCTTATAGTGTTTCAGCCAGTCCTCAGGATAGGGGATTATGGGATCCACCCTTAGCCTTACCTCAAACCCAGCGCTCATGAGCTTCCCAGCCGCCTCTATCCTCCTTTCCGGACGAGGCGCCCCAGTTTCCCATCTCTCTACCACAGGTGCTGAGTTTATGCTAAACGAGGCGATCACATTTTTCCTCGTCTCTCCATCCAACCTCAATAGGTTATCTATGCGATCCAGCTTCGTCACCAAGAGAACCTTATGCTTAGTCCCCGTGAAGAGTGGAAGCGCTGACTTACTAAGGGCCCATTCTGTCCCTTCCCACATCAGTGAGTCCGCCAACTCCCCCGAGTTGAGTATTTCTGGTGCCTTTGCTTCTTCCAGGAAACGTTTCACCGCCGCGCCGATTTCTTCCGCCGACCGCTTATTCGGGGCCTTCTTGTTGGGTAGAAATCTTAGGGTCCCCTGCAAATAGCAATAGGCACATTGTAACGGACAACCGTAGGCCCACTTTAACTCAAGAAAGTGCGGACAGACGATATCCTCGCCAGAAACTGCCGTACCAGTCTTGTCGAACCGTTTAATGATCCTACCATCACCGATCCTTGCAACAGCACTCTTACTTTTACCATCAAGAGTTTTGTAGGTCTGGTAGGTCACTAGGTCTTCACCATCGCCAGTAAAGTCGTTAAGCCGTAGTTGTTTGTGATAATAGGTTGCCATTTAACTTTTCTAATTGATACTATGTGAAATTAAGATAAAAATTACAGAGGTGGGTAAAAGTAATAGTCGCGTCTATGCTATAGTTTTGCCTTCTTTCGATAAAACACCTAAGTTGTAGCTCTCTTACAACCATAATTCACTTGCGAGATAAGTCGATTGCATACTGTTTATTATTCAGCATGAACGCGATCCAGTTGGCGTTATGGGTGAGTATTTGTCTGTTTCCTAAATCGAACTCTTTATGGTGCTTCGGGCATAATATGAGAATGTTATCATAAGTTTCCGAACCCATATCGCTCTCCTTTTTGACGTATGCGCCTTAGACATAATACTCACCGTTTTTAAGACATAACTTTTGCACATTTGACATGAATAAGCAAGCTGACGAAGAGAAATTGTTATTTATTGTAGGACTGAAATCGCTAGCTAGCAGTTAGTGCTGCGTGTATAAACTTAACATTGATTGAATTACGACCTTGGTAGTTGAACACGAATTGTCATTTCTAAGTTAAAAGGTTCATAAGATAATACTGCACTCCCCGAATGAGTATACTGATACAACTGCGGGTTCTGAATCGGGGGCGCATACTCCCTTAAGTCATAATAGCTCAGTATTTTCAGACCCGCATTAGCTAGCATATCTATCCAAGGAGTATAGTCCTGTGTTAGGTATGATAGGGGAATCATTGCCCCATCAACAAAAAGCGGCGTCCAACTATCTTGAACTATTTCCGTTAGTTTATCACGGAGCTCTAGCTTCAATAACTGTTTATTTACGTTCAAGACCCCAAATCGATAATTCTGCTTAGATAAATTTTGTACATCAGTTTTGCTGAGTATTCTATAATACTCTTTCAGAATATCACAGTTATTATTAACTGATAGAGTAGGAATGGAGTCAGTTTTATAGCCAGCAGCTAACCTTTCGACAAATTCAACTGGCAGTATTGCATCCTCGGGTATTTTGTTTGGCCGTAAATTGCTAGAAAGATTTAGGTTGCATGTTAAAATGTCCTCATCATATATCCTGGCCTTGTATTTATGGGCTATGAGAAAACAAGATAATGCCCGCTGGTAGCAAGAAAATAAATTAGCAGTCAGCTCTGTGTGCCCATCAGCATACTGTACAGTCGGACCAATTTTATCCATTGTTGGTGAAAAAACTCATTAGCCTGATCTTTGAATTTTTGAACTTCGTCCTCACTAATGATTTTAATCATGTCTGATTGAGGAACAGTGTCTTTTAGCTGATTTCAAGAGGGGGATTCACGCACTATTAAGCTATATGGAGGCCCGCTTTCCACTAGTTTCTTATAAAGAGCTTTTTGCCCATCAATATTTTCTATCGTAAAATTTTCAAACGGAATATAAAGGCTCGTCTTCATGATTAGAACTGTTTATCCTTAATCAATATAAATACTAATTGTAGAAGACCAGATTTTGAGGATGCCGTTCATCTTTAGATTAAAGTATTGGTATTGTACGCTTTAGCAAACTCCGCTAGAGACGAGCCCACCCTCCAAGGGCTTGGGAAATGTTCTCGATCGGATGTTACGGTGAGCGGCCACTATAAACGTTAGTATATTCAAGCTCTAGCTTTTCTTCCCTTCATTCATACGGCTCGAACATGTCCTTCGGCGCCCCGCACACCGGGCACACCCACTCCGCCGGCAGGCTCTCGAAGGCCGTCCCCNGCTCTATCCCC
>JGI12104J13512_1001158_pt1 | contig 20250 bp, 21 predicted proteins | sample TerdegcTABiofilm_FD_13512 | JGI IMG/M metagenome (IMG submission 13512)
CCCTGGACGATCGGCCACCCGCTTGCTGGTGATTTCTTCTCTGCCATCTCTCTCACCTCATAACAGGTGGAACACGTAGACCCCCGCGATCAGGAGGCCCACTGCCAGTCCATACCAGTAGGCAGTGGCTGCACCGGCGGTGGGAAGGGCATTCTCCCTGTTCGGGAAGGATGCAAGGAAGTTACCCTCGCCGGAGAGCATGTTCACGAGATCATCGGCGACCGCTTCGAGGTCACCGACCTTCTCGATAATGGGCGCAAGCGACTCACCTGCAGTGGTCACAACCCCGACCATCGGGTCTGCGACCAGTCCGAATTCGGGAAGAACTTCGACGTACATCTCAGTGTCCCTCCAGTTCCGGAATCGGCTTTGCATCGAGCCATGCGGCTGCATCGCGCTTTGCAAGGTCTATATACTTCGTGTACGTGTAATACCAGCCTACCACTGCAACGATGAGTGATACGAGTCCTGCTGCAAGCGACACGAGGGCCATGGACATGACTGCCGCAGTGATCATCGAGAGGAAACCGCATTCCTGTGCAAGGGTGAGCATCCTGTCCTGAGTCCAGTTCGGGCCAAGGCACGCGTTGAACGGGTGCTGGACCGCGATCCCGCCGAGCATGAACGCGACTGCAATGAGCGACCCTCCGATGAAGGTCGCCTGGTAACTCGGCAGGGAGAGCCCGGAGATCGTGATGGATCCCGAGGTCAATGCGGAGAATTCGAACGATCCGCTTATCATCGCTGCAAATCCCATGAGGACGAGCGCACCGATGATTGCCATCTCCGTCAGGGACTGGATCATGACCGGTATCCTCATGTTCAGGACGTTGTTGGACAGGAACCCGAGGATCGCGCCGATCACCGCTGCGAGGACGACTGCAACGATCGGGGCTGCAACGCCGAACTTTGTTGCAAACAGCATTGCGATCACTCCGGAACCGAATGCCATCATCCCTGCAGAGGGGACACCTGTACCGATACCGTAACTGCACAGGTGCTTGATGGTGTGACTTCCCCAGGTTATGGCCGCGACGGCTCCCAGCCCTCCGAAGAACGAGAAGAGCTGTGTCCCGGTGAGGACATTTGCATAGGTCAGGTATACGAAGATGACCGATGCAACGAGACCTGCTGCCATGATGGTGTTGTGGGGAATTCCTCCCTCGACTACTTCAACCTTGACTGTCATTTTCTCCACCTCACATGGCCACGATCAGGATGGCGACCATCCCGCAGAGGGCTGATGCCACCGCGGAGGCGACGAGTGCCCGCGGGAACCGCTTGAACTTCGGGTCGTGCGGCCCCTCGATCGTTCCGGTGATGTTGTATGCCGTGAGCACGGCGTTCACGAGGAACATGCCGATCGCGAAGATCCCCGCGAGGCTGACTGCAATCGGCAGGACCTGTGCCGGGAGTGCCTTCATCATGCCGGGGAGTGCCTCCTTGTAGACATCGAGCAGCATGATGTAGATCAGCGTCCCGCCACCACCGCCGAGGAGCCCGCCGATGACACCACCGACGTAGGAGACGAACGGCAGTCCGTGCCCCTCCGTTCCCTGCGACTTGAACTCGGTCTGCGTGTCACCCGTGATGGGATCCTTTGCGACTTTACCCGAGGCAGAGGGAATACCCATCCCGAAGACGTAGATGAAGGTGACGAACATGCAGGTGATGGCCATCATCAGACCGCCACCGACCGCTCCGGTGATGACAGCGACGGCGAGGCCCTGTTCTGCAGCCCATGCGCCACCGAAGAGCCCGGCAAGACCTGCACCGGCAGCGAGCATTGCGACACCGGTTGCAATACCGGGGGCCTGACCCATCGCGGCTGGTGCCCCACCGACCGGGACGAAGTGGACGCCGAACGCGATCAGGAGTCCACCGATGATGACCCCGATGAGGGCATAGAACATCATGCCGGGGCCGACAAGGAAGTACGTCGCACCGATGATGATGAGCAGGAGAATGATGCCTGCAATCGTCGAGGGAATATCCATTGCGGCGCCCGCCGCTGGTTTTGCACCAATTGCTGACATGGTCCTACGATCCCTCCTTTGCAGGTTCACCGTACGGCCCGTAGTTCTTCCGTGCCCAGACCTCGATGTAGCGGTCGATCACGGTGAAGACGAGGATCATGATGATACCGGCGATGATTGCTCCCCAGCCAGCCCCGATCTTCTCGAAGAGGACGGTTCTCCAGAGTTCGAGGAATACGATCAGGCCAAAGCAGAGTCCTGACGCGGGGCCGCCGAGCTTTGCCGAGAACCAGCCGTTGTCGAGGGAGTTCCTCTCCCCGGCTTCTGCGTAGCGGACGATGTTGCCGGATGCTGCGATGGGAACCCCAGCCCCGAACTTCTGGGTCTGGTACTGCCGCTCCTTTCCATAGAACGGGTTTCCGGTCGCGGAACCGGCTGCGCCGAGGGCGATACCCCACACCAGCCCGAGAAGGGGCAGCGGGAAGGGGTGGCCGAGTGCGGCGTTGATCAGATGGCAGATGGTCACGGTCGTGAAAATGGCCACGAATGCGTGGGCCATGGTCACCGTGGTCATTGACTTCAGCACGTCGACAAAGACGGGCTGACCAAACTTCGACAGGCTCGCTATCCTGCCCAGGTATGCGGTTGTCGCATAGACGCCCTGCACGAATACGGCAAGGGTGCTGCCGAGCACGAGAGCGAGTATCGGGTTGACCTGCATTGCCATGAACGCCCATGCAAGACCGGCGCCGAGTGCAACCCACAGGCCGTAGGCCGGCGGTTCACCGGCGATGGCCTTGTTGAAGATGCGGTGCAGGTACCCCATCTGCGGAGCCAGCTGAACCTGCGAGTTCGGGTCACCCTGGGATCCGATATCAGATTCGGTGTTCTCCGCTGCACCGGCTACCGCGGCAAGAGCTCCTGCCAATGCAGTTATTCCAATGCCAAACACAATACTTTCCATTTAGCCTCCTCCCTGCGTGCGTAGAAGAGTGCACGAGAGNGTTCAATCAGCATTGCCACTCACATCGAGTACAAACCCTTTGTGGTTCATCTAACAGTCGATAATGGAAGAGTTAAATGTTTCGAAATATTTGCTTATATACGCGATTTACTGGGCGGAATTGCCAAAAAAATGGATTTTTGGAAGATTTTTGAATATAAATTTGAATTAAAGAAAATTATATTGTTTTTATATCCCCGTCGCCCCGAAATGAGTGATATTTCCTAATGAGTTCTGTGACAGCACGAATTTCAACCCCCTGTTTCCGGGCCTCCCTCAGATAGAGGTCAAAGACCTCGTCGGTGACGATATGGAGGCGCGGCTTGTGCATGTCTGCCTCCATCATGAGGTCAAAACAGCGGGCCTCTGCGACGGACAGTCCTAGAGCCCGGTATTCCCCCTCTGTTGGGGAAAAAAGCGGGTTATCCTCGGGCGGTGTCCGAAGAGCCAGTCGTTCAAGAGGTGTTCCGGGAATGGGTTCTGCTATGCTCACGAAGACATCGTCAAGACACATCTCAGCAATGAATCTTCGGGTAGCAGCATAGTCCTCGTCCGTCTCGGTCGGGTACCCGACGATAAAACTGCCAGCAACCTTCAATCCATGGTTCCGGCAGGCAGTAATGGCATCTTTCACTCTCTCTGTCGTGACCCCTTTCCCCATCTGCGCGAGGATGCGGTCGCTCCCGGATTCAATCCCAAAGAAAACCCATCCGATGGTGAAATCCCTGATTGCATCAAGTATCTCGTCGGTGATGCAGTCCACGCGAATGTCGGGAGCGGAGACATTTTTCCTGCCCATGATCCCGGCCATGCCAGAGAGCAGCTCGATAAAAGCCTCCGTATTGAGTTTCCCGTCAGAGTAGCCATAGAGCGAGCCGGTCCCTCCTGACAGGGAGATCCGCCGGGCACCCTTCTCCCGGAAGGCCCTGACCTCTCTTAGGACGTCCTCCACCTTTCGGGAACGGATCTGGTGGCCGAAGAACCGTGGAACCTGGCAGAAGGTGCAGGCGCCAAGGCAGCCCCGGTGGCTCTCGATGTAGACGTTTGCTCCCCGGATACTCTGGGAACCGATATCATCCGGTATCAGGGGAAGGGGCCTCTCGAGGGTCACGGGGATGACGGGCTCCCGGACGATGAGTGAATCCCCCTCGCGGAACGCAATCCCGGGCAGGTCAGGGGAGAGCCCCTCCTGAATGAGCGGAAGAACTGTGTTCTCCCCCTCGCCAACAACGACGGCATCGATACCGAGTTCTCCGATCACTATGTCGGGTGCTGACGATACCGGTCCTCCTACGTAGCAGACTCCATCGGATCGTTGATGTTCCCGGACGAGAGAGAGTATCCTCCTGTCCATGAGGTGCTGGGTGGAATAGAGAGAAAGGAGAAGGATCTTCTCTTTCCCGGGCCCGGGGGACCGGGAGAGGGTGACGTTAATACCTGCATCCTGCAGTATTCCCCCGATCAGCATGGCGCCATAGGTGTAGATATCAGGCGAGACGATCCTGACATCCGGGCAGGACGAACCCTCTCGCATCATCTCCACTGCGTTGGTCTGAAATCCTGATAAATGTAAGGATTTTCTGGGTAAACTGGTACCACGCAAGACCGTGCACGGAGGAGAAGGGGGGCCCGAGAGGGGGTGGCCGGGCCAGGACTGTTCCTAGACGCGATCGTGGCTGCAGGCATCGACCGCAGAGTGGGTGCAGCTCGATACTCCCGGCGAGATCCTCCCGGCTATGAAATCCTGTGCTATCCTGTCCACATGGCCAGAGACGCCGAGGATCACGTCGATTCCATGCTGCTTGAAGAGATCGACTGCCCGTGGTCCCATTCCGCCTGCAATAACGTGTGTCACCTGGTGCGACGCAAGATAGGGCGGAAGGATTCCGGGCTGGTGTCCTGGGTTAGGAATGACTTCACGCCGGAAAATAACGCCGTTTTTGACGGAATACAGAGTAAAGGCTGGACAATGCCCGAAATGTTCGGAGACATGGTCGTTATCGTTTGCTATTGCAATCTTCACAATCTCACCTCTTGTTATTACTCATATGAGTAAAATGTGAGATAAATATTCTGGAAATGGCAGGGACTCTGGGGAGATACCTGATTCTCCGTTGCCAGGATGCACGATTCAGGCGGTGTACCTGCCCTGTGATGAGCAGGGACTCTTCCTTGAGGGGGGGGGGCAGTCTCTATAAAAAAAAGAAGGGGGGGATTCTTACAGGCTTTACCGTGCGGGGATGATGAGGGAGCGCTCTCCGGCGGGCATGAACTCGCGGATTGCACCCTTTGCGAACTCGCGCCTGGGCTCGGCAAAGTCGAACTTGAGCGAGGGGTCGGCGAAGGTAATCTTGATCAGCGGATTGAGTGACCAGGCATCCCCGCGTCCGTAGTGAGCACCGCCGACGATAGCGGCGTACTCTCCCTGGTGTCCGACGTTCATCGCGTAGTTCGGGTAGTTGGGGCCACGGAGCTCTCCGACGGCACCCTCGTCGGGCCGGATAGCAAGCGAGTTTGCGGAACCGCACTGGTCCTGCAGGTCGTAGCCGAAGAACCCGAGGCGTGACCATCCCTCCTTGTGCAGGAGCATGCACAGGTACCAGCCGTTCAGTCCGGCGTTNGAGTTCCCGGTTGCAATTGAACAGGAGAGACCNCATGCAGCGGCGAGCACACCGGCGCGCTGNGANCCGCCGAAGTGGTCNTCCATCATGGTCGGGAACTGCTCGTACTGTTCCATGCCATTGAGGNNAACCTCNGTCGTNATGTCGTTNACAACGTCCTGNGTTGGCTTGACCTTGTCCTTNTCGTTCGGGTTNTGCCAGTCGACTTTGTACTTCTGCTTGATGTAGTCCATACCGTAGTAGGTGAACTCGTCAAGGATGTTGTCGGTGTAGGCTGCAGTGGCGTACTGCGTGAACCCGACACCTCCGGACATGTAGGAGCCGAGCCAGATCTGGTCGAAGAGCATCGTCCCGGCACCGACGACCTCGAGGGAGGCGCGGGCGGGGTCGTGCGGGTACTTCCTGTCTGCCTGGACCATGTCGGCGAAGTGTCCGAACTTGATGCCACCGGGCTCGTTCGGGCCGCGGGCGCGGCGGGCGGGAAGGATATCGGCCATCTGGATGACACCGGCGTGCTTTGCGGCGAACGCGAGGTCGGCGACCGCTGCCTCACCGGCGCACATGCGGTAGGCACCGATGAAGGACATGCCGAGCTGCATCGCAGACCAGCGGGAGGTCGTCCCACCATCGCACGTCCTCGAGACGATGGTCGGGATGTGGATTGCCTGCCACATCGACTTCCCGACGGCGGCCTTGAGCTGGGCTGCCTGCTTTGCCGGGAAGAGCTTCTCGATGTTGATCACGAACTGGGGCTCGAGGTCATCGACCATCTCGTCGTCCCCGGTGAAGACCTTGACATAACAGTCGTCGACAAGGCCCGGGTGGGTCTCGACCATGTGCTCCTGGACGACGGCGGCACCAGGCATCGCGTGGTTGAGCACGTGGAGGTACTCGTTGATCGTCTCGGGAGTCACTTCCTTGCCCAGCCTCTTCTGGAGGGTCTGGTGGGCAAGGTCCATGTTGACGATGATCGTCCTGCGGATATCGTCCCACATCTGCTGCATGGCAGCGTTGTTGACGAAGTGCAGGTCGTCACCCTCCACGAACACGCCCGTCGAAGAGACCTCGTAGGTCATCAGCTGGCGCTGCCCGAGGGGGATACCACCGAGGTGGCACCGTACAGGGTCGTACATGGAGATCCCGCGGGCCATCTCCATCTTCTTGCCGGCTTCCAGGAATTCCCTCTTCCTCGGGGACTGCTTGAGACCCTCGCGGGCATATACAACAGTCGTCGACTGGGGGTCTTCTTTGAACTTTCCTTTCAGGGCCTTCAGGAAGAGCTTCTGTGTCCTCTCGATTTTTGCTTTTGCCATGTCAATCACTCCACCGGCATGAAGCCATACTTTGTCCTCAGGGAGTGGATCCTCTGCACCCACTCGATGTACTCGGCATCGTCACGGAAGGCAACCCCGCCCAGGGAGTGGTAGATCGTTGTGTGGGCCTTGAGCCACTTGTCGTCCATGGGCTTGCCGACCTTGACTTCCTTGTCCAGGGGCTCACCGATCTGGTTCTTCACGTACTTAACGACGTTGCCCTTCTTGTCAAGGATGCACCTCTGGAGCATGTCGAACATCATCCCGTCCTCGGAGAGGCGGAGGGAGTGCCCGTGCACCGTCGCACCGCGGATACCTGTGCGGGCCGGGTCGAAGAGTTCGGTGCTGACAAGTTCCTTTGCGTACTTCTCGAGGTCACGCTCGCGGCATTCCACGATCTGGCGGCCGGAGAGGGTTCCCGGGTCGACACCGCGATAGCGGTAGGATTCAAGGTAGCTCCTCAGGTAGGGCTGTGCGGGAGCAAAGAACATCGAGTCGGCGAACTGGATGTACCTGATACGGTCGCCGTGCTTTGCTCCGTCTGTCGGAGTTACGAGTTTCCTGATGGGGCAGTCCGGCTCCTGCTGCTCGGAGAGGGGCGGGTGAGAAGTTGGGTATGCCGCACCGGGGGCCCTGTGCCCCATGAGCAGAACGATTTCTTCATCCGAGATGTCCCGGACCTTCTCCAGTTTGTGGCTGGGGTCCATGTATTTCCGCCTGTTCTCGGCGACGACAGTGGACCCCGGTCCATACTGTGGTTTGTATGCCATTTTTTTATCACTCCTAGTTTTTGATCAACCTCATTACTGCCTGAATAACTTCCGCCATCTTCTCCCGGCTCGGTGTCTGGCCACGGGTCACCCCGCTCACGATTGCCATGACTGTCCCCCGGGTCTTCACCCTCCCGGGTGGAGGCATCACGAATGCAGTTCTGACACCTTCCCGGGCAAAGTCCTCGAAGTCGACCGGTGCCTGGGAGACAACCACCGCCTTTATATCACAGGCCTGCAGGATGAAGCGGACCTTGTGTACCACGTGGGAACGGACGTTTCCATGGTGGAGGATTGCGACGCGGTGTCTCTCTATCTGCCTGACTTCTTTCTCGGTCAGCCCGAAGTACGCCCCAAGGACTGCGCCCCCGATGTTTGTGGCATCGGGAGGGACACCTGATCCTGCGTTCAGGACGAGCGTGCTGATGCTGTACTCGACACCCTGCTGCCGGAGTGCTGAGGTGATGTCGCACACGGGTTTTGTGACGTGGCGTCTCCCGGGGGACATCCCGACAACGATGACATCGGGGAACCTGCACTCGGAGATCGTCCCTCTCTGGGCGATCCCGCCGCCTTTTCCCATACCCATTGTCTCCCTGCAGTCGACAACCTGGGTGACGCGTCCCATCGGCATGCTACTTGTTTCCCTGGAGTATGACGAGACCGGACTTCCCCGGTTCTGTCAGCCCGATGATGCTTTTGTCTGCATTGGGCCCGTACTTGGCATAGTCGACGAGTGACGGCTCGGTCTTCATGAACCTCCCCTCCTGGAGATACCATGAGTAGTTGGTGATTCCTTTCCCGCAGGCATCCCGGATGGCGGGGATGTAGTCCTTGCTCTCGAGCTCGAGCACGATGTTCCCGACATGCACCTCCAGCTGCACGTCCTGGCCGGCAACCCTGATCTTCCTGCGCAGTTCCGTAGGATTTGGCAGGCCTTTTGCCGGGCCATAGGGGACGGTGGCGGGGAGACGGGGGCCATTCAGGATGACCCTCCGGACACCCCCCGTGGCGATGATCAGGTTCATCACGCGCTCGACCGTCTCGGGGTTCATCAACCGTTCCGACACGATCCTGACCTGAGGATATATGGCGTCTGTCATTCTTGTAGGTGGGGCGTTACACTGCCTTTGCAATGGTCTGCAGTGGCTTCTTGAATTCGTCCAGCTGCCCGAACGTGTCCTGGTAGACCTTGGATGTCTGCTCGGGACCGAACATCTGGGTTCCTGCATCGAGTGCACAGGCAACGCAGACGCACGGGATACCAACACCGGCAGCATGCCTCGTCACGACGTGGTTTCCGTTGAACACACCGGGGCCTCCACCACCGTAGATCGAGTGGCTGAAGAAGGAGAACCCGACGGCAACTCCCATCACGCGACCAAAGTCACAGCCTGGCAGTCCGGTCTCGTGCTCGATAAGGTCATTGAAGTACAGGAGCGTGGAAGATACTGCCTGTGCGAACCGTCCGGCACCACAGTTGACCATGGTAGCGGCCATGGTACCTGCCGCAGTGTAGGCATTCCACAGCATCGGGTCTTTCGTCTCGTAGAAGACGTACCCGCTCTTGCCCTTCTTGCCAGCCTTGATGACCTTGTCCTCAATCGCCCGCTCGACTGTGCTCTGGACGACAGTCCCGATTGTTCCTGTCTTGCCGTTTGCCTTGACGAGGTCATAGACCATGTTGTTGGCATTCAGGCCCTGGAAGGCATAGAGAAGGAGCTGGGCCCGCTCGAACGGACCAATCGCCATTCCCATCTCGAACTCTCCGGCCTGCTCGTAGGTGGCAGAGAGTGCGGCGGTCTGCATGGCGTTCCTGTGGGTCATCATGGCCACGTGGTTGGCCGGGATGTTCCTTAGGGCGTATCCAAGACCCTCGTTGTTCTGGGGAATCGAGAGAACGGATACGATGTTTCCGCCCTGCATGTCCATTGTCTGGGGATAGGCACCCCATACGGCGGTCTTGACATATGGGGCATCGAACATTCCAACCTTATACTGCTCGATAATTGCGTATGTCGTGGCCGCTGCAACCGCCGTTGATGCAGCATCGTATGTCGCTGCTGCATTCAGGCGTGCGCTCGGGACCTCGACGAGGAGCATCTTGCCGCCCGCGACCTTTGTGATCTTGGTATCGTCTCCCTTCGAGACGGCTACCATCTCCTTGATCTTGTCGGCGAGGGCATCAACATCCTTGAGGAGGTCGACTTTGAGGGACCTGCCCAGAATCTGGTTGTTCTTTCCAGCCATTGCTCCGGTCTTGATTGCATTGTCAATACCGGCGATGTTGATGGCCACAGTCCTCTTTGTGAGGTCGATAACCTTCAGGATTCCTTCGTTGGACAGTGGACTGACCTTTTCGAGTGCAACGCCACTCTTCAGGAGTTTTCCCTGGTCATCGTACAGGTCCAGGGTGTCTTTGTATTTCGCCATTTTTTATCCTCTTTGGTTTTCCTCTGTAGATAGATCACGGAACGATACTGTCACTGAACGATGGCTCACGCTATAATGAACACTGATGAACTATGTCGGGCACTACTGCACGTCCCCTCACGGGACAATCTACTATACTGATTGTCTCGATAAAAGGTTTGTGTTTTGATTCTGGTATTTTGAAATATAAAAATAAATGGATAATAGCCAATTTTTGGGGAAAAGTTCAAATATTACACCGTTTTTATCTTTTCCTTTTTAAGTCATTAATAAAATTTCTAAAAAAAGTATTATTAAATTCATTATCACATAGTGAAATGTATGAAAACTGTGTGCGCTCCGGGGGAAAAAAAGTTAGATCTTGAGATATAACTTGCCATAGACGATTTGGCCCTTTCTCTTGGGATGCCTCTCCCCGGTATCCCCGTGGTAGAGGGCGAAAAGTGCTTTCTCCCCGTCGACCTCGACCTCCTCGTCCTGGACATACTTGAACCCGGGCATCATGACATCGATCGTGCCGTAGACGAAGATCTCGCCGCTAACCATCTGGCCACCCNCCTTGCTCGGTGCGTTGCCCTTGATCACGATCCGGCCTCCCTCCATGTGGGTGCCCACGTGGACGTCCGTGTTCCCGTGAACGATGATGGTCCCGCCGTTCATGAAATAGCCGATGTCGCTCCCGGCATTTCCCTTCACGCGGATGAGGCCGCCCTGCATGCCCCTCCAGTCGCCGCGGTATGCGGCACCAAGGTAATCGCCGGCGTTACCTTCGACGATGAACTCGCCGCCCTTCATGCCGATGCCTGCAAAGGAATCGACGTTTCCCTTGACGACGAGTTTTCCGCCCTGCATCCAGGCGCCGGTGTACATGTCCGGGCTCTGCTCGACGAGCACCTCGCCTGCCGACATCTTCATGCCGATGTACTTGACACGGCTCACGTCGCCCTTCACGACGATACGGGTTTCTGCGGCGGTTGCCCCTCCTTCCCCGGCGATCTCGAAGTACTTGCCCAGGGTCGTCTGTTCACGTCCCTCGTAGGCATGGAGTGCCGCGATCTCGGATGCCTTCTTCCCGGCAAACTTGTCCGGGGAGATGTTGTCAGCCTCGAGGTAGAGTTTGGGCTGGTTCTTCATTGTGATTGTTACAGTCTCCATCCATCCACCTCAGTGCGTCGCATCGACCTCGATCACGTGGGGGTTCGGGACAAAGTGCGAGGACACATCGTAGTTTGCCTGCGTCACGCTGTAGTACCGCAGGAACTTGTCCCTGATGTCCCGCATGACCTGCGGGTTGTCGTTGACCTTTGCCTTGACCCAGAGCGTCCTCTTGTTCCCGTTGCTCACGATNTCGCCGTTGATGACGACCGGAACACCGGTCTTCATGACGTAGGCAGCAGCCGAGAATGCCTTCTCGATGTCTTCCGGCTTGTGCGGTTTCTCCGGGTTGAAATCATAGACGACGATATCTGCGTCCATGCCGGGCGCAAGACCGCCGTACTGGCGGGAGAGACCGAGCGCCTTGGCCGGGCCTGCACGGGTCATCTGGGCGATCTCGTAGAGGGAGAGTTCGCGGTCGATCCCTGCGATGTGCGTAGCCTCGACCATCTTCGCGCTGTGCTTGAAGGACTCGATCTGCTTCTTGCGTGCCTCGGCACTCATCAGCCACTTGATGATACGCGGGTACCGCGTGAACGGCCCTGCGTTCGGGTGGTCCGTCGTGATGAAGCAGCGCATGGGGTCCTTTGCCATGAGTGCCAGCTCGAGCCCTATTGCCCACTGGATCTCGCAGACCTTGATGTCCGGGCTGTAGATGTAGGGCACGATTCCTGCCGCTGTCTCGAGTTCAACGTCAACGTTTGCCCACTTGAGGTGGTTCAACTCGGTCAGGTGGTGCTCGAACGGCCCGTCGGCGGTCATCGTCGTGGTCTCGTCCAGCGTCACGCAGCCGGTGTCAACAGTGATGTTCTTCTGCTTGTTGACGTAGTCCATCACCTCCTTGGACTTGGACTCGAAGTTCGCCCAGCTGTCCCCACCATAGGAGTGGAACTGGAGGTGCGTGGAATGCAGGACCTGCTCACGCCCGAACTTGTTCTTTGCCTTGAACCCCTCGGCAAGTTTCAGGGTATCGAGGGTCACTGTGTAGTTGCCCGGGTTCCCGAGGCTGTTCTGGTGAATGTGCACCGAGTGCGGCAGACCAAGGGCCTCGTTTGCCTCGATCAGGCCAGTCACTATCTCCCGCGGGGTGATGTCGAAGTACGGGACGGGGTCATCGATGGTGAGGCAGTTGAGGCCCCAGCCCCAGGCTTCCGTCCCGCCGGGATTCACGACCTTCACGGCGTATCCCTTCGAGGCCTCGAGGAGCCAGGAGATATAGGCGCAGGTGTTCTCGATCTCTTTGTTCTTCAGGTACTCGAGAACGAACCAGTTGTTCCCAAAGACCGGGTATGCCCCTTCGTCGATGATAGGCGTATCCTTGATTTCCTCGTGGACATGCCGTGCGTAGAGGGGGGGCATCGCAGCTTCCATGGCCGTCGTATACCCCATGCGGGCATACTCGTATCCCGTCTTGAAAGTGGTCGGAATCGAGAATCCACCGGCCATGCGGCTGCTGGCACTCTTGGGCCTGTAGGTGAAGAGCTTGTCTTCGGGCCTGTAGTTCCTGCCCTCGTTGACCTTCGGTCCCGCGATATGGGCATGAATCTCAACCGCACCAGCCATCACGGTCTTGCCACTTGCATCAATCGTCTTTGCTTTGGAGGAGACTTCCGTTGATTTGACGATCTTGCCGTCTTTGACTGCAATGTCAGCCTTGTCCCCCTTGATCCCCTGGGTGGGGTCAAAGACAAAGCCGTTCTTGATGATGTACTCTGCCATCTATTTTCCTCCCATCAGCTGGTCGAGCCGGGCGTTCACGCGGGTGAGGAACTCCACGTCGGTGAGAACTCCCTCGGGCGGGTCAACGACTTTCCGGGCCTCTATCGGGACATTGTCCATGCGATAGCAGTTGCCGCCGACCTCGACCCCCACGAACGCCACAGGGACATGGAGCTTGGATATCTCTGACGTCGGGGTGATATGGGGGTCAACGCAGACAGAGGGGAGCTCGGCTATCTTCTTCACCGAGCTGATCGGGAAATGGGCTCCCGGATCACTCCCGAGGACGAAGACGGCGTCGACCTCGCCCCTGCGGAGGAGATCGTTGGAACTGGTCTCTCCCGGGTTGTACCGGGCGAAGCCGCGGGACAGATCAACGGAGAACGGGTACCCGAACTGCCATCCAAGGACCTGTCCCGACCCTGTGACGTTGTAGTGGCCCCGCATTGCCATGATGCTGAACTTCGTGAACTCGTTGAGGTCCTTCGTGAGCATGATGGCATTGTCGATGTTGTGGTTCTTGGAGAGCGACTGGGTGACTCCCATGCCGAAGAAGATGATCCCGAAGCGCCCGCTCTTCATCACCTCGGCACCCTCGATGATCTTCTCCCGCGGGATGCCTGCGACCGTCTCGGGGAGCGGCTCGTTCCGGAGTGCCACGCGGAAAGCAGAGAGGAGCTCGTAGTCACGGCCCTGCTCGACCTGGTAGTGGTAATCGGCAAGCTTGGCCGTGTCCGTGACCCGTGGGTCGACAACGATCACTTTCCGGTTCATATGCCCCTTGTTGGTGAAGAACCCGCGGGGGAACACGGAGTAACGGGACTGGTGCCGGGGGTGGGCATGGCAGGGGTTGCAGCCCCAGAATATGATACGGTCTGCCCGGTTCTTTATCTCACCGAGCGTGCAGCTGGGGATTCCAACGTCCTGGACCGCTATAAGGGTTGTGCCATGGCAGACGGTGGCGGTGTTGTCAACGATCGCCCCGACTTTCTCGGCAATCTCGTGCCCGACGCTCTGTGCTTCGCAGCTCGTGGAGCTCCAGCCGTACATGAGGGGCTTCCTGGCATTGAACAGCATCTGAGCAGTGTACTCCACGGCCTCGTCGTACGAGACTTCCTTGTAAGTGCCGTCTGGCTGCTGCATCCGGGGCCTCTTGACCCTTTCGGGTGCCTGGGCATGCATGAACTTCTCGGCCCCGATGGCACAGGCATTGTAAATATCTTCTATCTTCTTTCCATCATCTGAGACAATAACCTCGAGGTCATCGCACAGGGTTCCGCAGAACGGACAGATAACGTCAGTCACAGACTTGGACATCAGGCCTCACCCCTGCATTTCTTCTGGACGAGCTGGATGGAACTGAGAACCGGCTCGTTTATTGCAGGTTCTACTTCAATCGGGACGCCCTTAAAGGTAGGCATCCCGGTAGAGTAGGTCTTCGGGTTGACGACCGAGTTTGCCCAGGGACCCATGGGGATGTAGGCAAGGCCCGGGTGGGGCCCCTGGGTGGCCTCCACGGCCTTGACAACCACGCTGCCCCACTCGCTCGTGACCCGGACGTTCGTCCCTTTCCAGATGCCCAGTTTCTTCAGGTCCGATGGGTCCATCTCGATGATCCCGCAGGCTTTGGTGTAGGCGTCTTTCTCCTTGCCGCCTTCCATGGCCACACCCTGGTGGATGGTGCGGCCCGTAATCAGGTTCAGTTTCAGTTTGGCCAAGGTAGATCCCCCGGGAATCAGCGCCCGATCTCTTTCAGCGGGCTGGGGCCAAGGTTCGTGATGGTATCGACAACGTCCTTTACCACCACGGCCCACTTGGCTCCCTCGGATGCAGAGACAAATGTCATGCGCAGCCGCTTGTCTTCGAGCCCGATGTTCCGGAGCAGGCTCTTTAATATGAACATCCTCTTTGCCGCCTTGTAGTTCCCTTCAAGGTAGTGGCAGTCACCGAAGTGGCAGCCGGAGACGAGAACGCCGTCGGCCCCGTCCACGAATGCCTTCATGATGAAGAGAGGGTCGATCCTGCCGGTGCACATGACCCGGATAATGCGGATGTCGGGAGGGTACTGGGTACGGGCACTGCCCGCAAGATCCGCCCCCGCGTACGAACACCAGTTGCAGATGATGCCGAGGATCTTCGGTTTCCACTCCTGCTCGGCCATCACTGTTCACCTCCGAGGAGGAACGCATCTATCTGGGCCACGATCTGGGGCGTCGCAAAGTGCTGCATCCAGATGGCGCCGCCGGGGCAGAACCCTCCGCAGGTACCGCAACCCTTGCACTTGGCCTCGGTGACCTGCATGACCTTCCTGCCTTCCTTCTCGACGAGGGAGAGTGCCTGGTATGGGCAGAGGTTCACGCACATCCCGCAGCCAGCACACTTCTCCTCGATGCACTGGGCAAAGTACGGCTCGAGCTCAACCTCGCCCATGTGGATCGGGATACTTGCCGCGGACGCGGCACCTTCGGCAGAAGCGACGGTGTCCGGGATATCCTTTGGCCCCTGGCACACGCCGGCGAGGAAGACACCGGCCGTCGTCGTCCCGCAGGGGTTCAGCTTCGGGTGTGCCTCGAGCAGCCAGCCATCGAGAGAGCAGGAAACACCAAAGAGCTTGCGCGTCCTGTCAGTATCCGCCGAGGGCTGCACTGCTGCCGCGAGAACGACCATGTCGACCTCGAGTTTCATGGGGCGGTCAAGGAGCGTGTCGTCTGCCATGACGTACAGGTTCTTGGTAACCGGATCCTCGAGGACGTTGGAGACACGGCCGCGGATGAACTTGGCGCCCTCGTCCTGGATGCGGTAGTAGAACTCCTCGTACATCTTCCCGAAGGACCGTATGTCCATGTAGAAGATGTAGGGCTGGCAGCCAGGTATCTTCTCGATGATCTGGTGGGCATGCTTGAGGGAGTACATGCAGCAGAACCGCGAACAGTAGGGCTTGCCCACTCCCGTATTGTCACGGGACCCTGCACAGAGCAGGAAAGCAACCTTCTTTGGGGTCTTGCCGTCGCTTGGCCGGACCAGGTGTCCTCCGGTGGGACCCGACGCACAGATGAGCCGCTCGAATTCGAGGCTCGTAACAACGTTTTCGTACTTCTTGTATCCCCATTCTTCCTTCTTCTCGATGGGGAAGATGTCGTACCCGAGTGCAAGGATGGCTGTACCGACCTTGACCTTGACGAGTTCGTCCTTCATCTCGAGATCGATTGCTTTCTTCTCACCGCATGCCTCGACGCACAGGCCGCATTTCACGCAGCTGTCGAAGTCCACGGTATAGATGAGGGGCACGACCTGGGGGTGGTAGATATAGATGGCTTTCCGGGGTTTCATCCCCATCTCGAAGGGGTTCGGCTTGATAACAGGGCAGACTGTGTCACAGTCGCCGCACCCGTTGCAGCCACCGCCCACGATTCCCCGTGCCTCGGCCTCTGCCGGTGTCAGGACACCGCGTGCCTTCTTCCGGATGGTCACGTCGAAGTTCCCGATGTATCCCTCGACCTCCTCGATCTCGGAGTATGTCATCAGCTCGATGTTCGGGTTCCTGCCGACGTCCACCATCTTGGGCGTCAGAATGCACTGGGAACAGTCGAGCGTCGGGAATGTCTTGTCCAGCTGGGACATGCGGCCGCCGATTGTCGGGGACTTCTCGACGAGGTAGGTCTTGATACCGGCATTGGCTAGATCAAGTGCTGCCTGCATTCCGGCAACTCCCGCACCAACGACGAGGGCAGCCTTCGTCACGGGCACGCTCTTGGGGACGAGGTCCTGGAGGAGTGCGGCCTTGGCGACAGCAATCCGGATGGCATCCTTTGCCTTTGCGGTTGCACCCTCGCGGTCATGCATGTGAACCCAGGAGCCCTGCTCGCGGATGTTTGCCATCTCGAACCGGAACGGGTTGAGTCCACCCGTCTTCGTGGCAGTCCTGAACGTGGGCTCGTGGAGACGGGGGGAGCATGCGGCAACCACGATACCGGTGAGCTTGTGTTCCTTGATGTCTTGCTCGATTTTCTTCTGTCCCGGAGTGGAACACATGTACTGGTAGTTGTCCACGTGTGCCACGTTCGGGAGAGTCTTTGCATATTCCTGGACGGCAAGGATGTCCACGGACCCGGCAATATTTGTCCCGCAGTGACAGATGTAGACACCTATCCGTGCCCCTTTTCCGAGATCTTTATCGGGGGATGTGGCAGCGGGTGCGGGTGCGTGTGTGGCCTTCGATACAGCCTTCTTGGTGTCCTTCTTTGCAGCAGGCTCTTTCCTGGTTTTCTTTTCAGCCATTTTCCACCTCCCTTCAGAGCACCTTCTTCAAGAATGGCTCGCAGCTGATTGCATGCAGGTCGAGGGCAAGTTCCTGGGGTGTCATTCCCTGGGCGAGGCCCAGCAGTTCACAGTAGTGGAGCACCGGCAGGTTGTATTTGACCCCGAACTTCTCCTCCATCTCGATCTGCCCGCGATCGAACTGGAGCTGGCAGAACGGGCAGACCTCGGTAAGGGCATCGACACCGGCCTCCCTGAGGTTGATCATCTTCTCGTTGGTGATGTCGAGGGAGTGCACGAGGTCGTACCCGCGGACGCCACCCCCGGCTCCGCAGCAGAGCATCTTGTTTCTGTATTCGACCGGTTCTGCGCCGAGGGCCGCGACCATCTCCTCGAGCCAGGTGGGGTGTTCGGTCGTTCCAAAGTGCCTTTCTTTGCGGGGTTTCATCAGGTGACACCCGTAGTGGACGGCAATCCGCGTCCCGGTGAGAGGAACCTTCACGCTGTCGCGGATCTTGTCAACACCAACGATATTAGGGTCATAGAAGAGCTCGGCGAGGTGCCATACATCGATGGTCCCCTTGAACTCCATGTCGATACCCTTGAGGACCTCGTTGACACCGTCACGGAGTTCTTTGTTGTGCTTGAGCTTATGGTTGACCTCCCAGATGGACTTGTAGCACCCGTTGCAGATCAGGGCAATGTCCTTTTTCATCTGCTCGGCGAGCACGAGGTTCCGGGCAGCCATGGCATACCAGACATTCAGGTCGATAGACCCGAATGCTCCGGGAGCAGGGCAGCAGCTGGCCCCCTCGAGATCGAGGAGCTTGATTCCGAGTCTCTCGGCGGTCTTGTAGGATGCGGCCTCCGCGCCGGGGTACCGGTTGGGAGCAATGCAGCCAAGGAAAAATGCATATTCACGCATGGGCTCTCATCCCTCCCTCTCTTTGACAATCCGGTCGGCATTCTTCTTCAGTTCAAAGTAATCAAGGATGTACTGGATTCCCTTGATGTACTGTGCAAAACGGTGCGTTGTCGGGGGTTCAGGGTGAAGTCCCAGTTTCTTCCGGGCAGCACGGTTCACGTCGTTATTGGGAACACCGTGGCCTGTCGTATAGATGGCCTGCACGGTCTTGAGGAAGTTCACCGGTATGATGTCCCTCTTGAATGCAAGGTTCCGCATGGCCATGATGACGTCCGTCGGGGCGATGTCCCGCGGGCAGCGGTCGGTGCAGCTGTAGCAGGTTGTGCAGAGCCAGAGGTCCGGGTCGGTGAGTGCTTCCTCTTCCAGCCCGAGGAGTGCACGCCGGACGAACTTCCGGATGCGGTACGAGCTGCGTGGTGCAGAGGGGCAGGACGCCGTGCATGTCCCGCACTGGTAACACATGTGCGGGATGGTCATCGAGATCTTCTCGACTGTCTTCGTGAACTGGGGGTTTGTATCCTCCTCGTAGAGGCGGGTATCCCTCAATTTCTTCTCGAGTGGTTCGGGGTATCCTTTTGTTCTGGCCATGTATGGTACCTCACGCCTTCTCCATCATCTTGAGCTGGACACTTCCGGGGGTCTCCTCTTTCACTTTCGAGGTCCGCGGGGTGCAGAGCTTCTCCTTGATCTTCTTGAAGAGGTCGGTCTCCTTGCCCTTTATCCGGATACCTGTCCGGTGCAGCCTGATGATGTCCTCGCCGGGACAGGCGTTCACGCAGGCACCGCACAGGATGCAATAGTCCTTGTTTACGGCAATGGTTGGCTCGACCTTGCCCTTCATCTCGCTGGCCTTGACAGGTGTGGGCAGGTAGATTGCGTTTGCAGGGCAGACCTCGACGCACGTGGAACAGCCGCCGGGGCACTTCTCCGGGAAGAACTCGATATCACCCTCGAAGAGCTTCTCGACGGTAATGGCCTCGGTCGGGCAGTTGCGGGAACACCAGGTGCAGGTGCAGCACATCTTCTGGTCGATGTCCACCTGGCCGGGGAGCTTCTTACCCTCGATGACCTCGCGTTCGACGGTGATGCATTCCTCCGGGCAGAGCTCGACACAAACCTTGCATGCATCGCAGCGGGTCTCGTCCCAGACGACTTCGCCCTCGACCTTTCCGGTCTCGGCAGTGAAGGGCTTGTGCTTGACGGTGATTGCCGGGCACACGGCGCCGCAAATGCCACAGAGCGTGCATTTCTCATCGTCAACCTTGAAGGTGGTCTTGCTCTTGAGGGCCTCCTGGCGCTCCTTTCCATCCTCCTTTGCACCCTCGTAGACGGGAACGTCGCGGATGATTGCCTCGCGGGGGCACACCTCGTCACAGATTGTGCACCTGACGCATTTTTCATCGTCGATGTCTGCAACCATGTCATACTGCGGGAACCCGTCCTTTTCGACGATGGGAAGGCGCTCCTCGCCATCGATCTTGAGGGTCAGGGCGTTGAACGGGCACATGACAACGCATACGCCACAGTAGGAGCACTTGACCTCATCGATGTCGACGGGGGATGCATACCCGACAGCTCCCCTCCGGGTGGCACCCACGAGCCCGAGTGCGATTGCTTCTTCAGGGCAGGCTTCGACGCAGATTCCACACCCGGTGCATACCTCGGAGTTGAGCACCAGGTTGTTGACCTGCTGGAGGAGCCGCTGTTCGCAGATGACGTTCATGCCATCCCGGATCTTCTTGAATTTTGGAAACAGTGTCATTTGGTATCCTCACGAATCTCCTGTAGTCACACGTTCATACCTTGGCCTCACTGGGCACTGCTCCACGGCCTGCCAGCCGTATCACATCGTGCGGGCAGGCTTCAACGCACACGCCACAGCCGGCACACAGTTCCTGCTTGAAATCAAGAACCATTGCCTTGCCATGCCTCACCTTGTAGATCTTTTCATTGGTCGCCGGATCCACGGTGAAGAGTTCGAGTGCATCAACAGGGCATGCCACCACACAGTTGTTACAGCCGGTACACCGGTCCATGTTCACGTGCAATGCAAATGCCATTCTTTTTCACGCACCAGC
>JGI12104J13512_1001161_pt1 | contig 20245 bp, 20 predicted proteins | sample TerdegcTABiofilm_FD_13512 | JGI IMG/M metagenome (IMG submission 13512)
TTCTAGCCATTTTATTAATAATAACTTTTTTTTTGTACATATTTTCTTTTCAAAATAATAATATTGATAAGATATATAAAATAATTGATCTAAATATCTCAAAAGATATTAAAATCAATATTATATATGATTTATATTCTATTTGCTTAAAAATATTAGCTTCAAAATATTTACCTAATATTTATGCATTCCCATTTGAATTGGAAAAAATTATTAATGAATATTCACTTGATTACTCGATACTAACTCCAAAGTTAATTGAATATATAAAAAAATATTGCGAAAATAAATATAATATAATAATAAATCTTAATCAATTTAGAAATGAATATTTTAATAATTTTAGTGGAGAAAGAATCTATATCCAATTTATTGATTATCAGATTATTAAAATTTTAAATATATTTATTGAAGCAAACTATGAAAAATTAAATGTTATAATAAATGAAATTAATAATAANATANTNAAANCATCAAGTATTGATATCTTTTTAAAAATGATTATAGATGATGTTTTAATTCCAATAAANATTAAGAATATAGTNATNAATATATTATATGATTTAAGATTTTATATAAATAACGAAGAAGTTAATTTCCAANGTNNTTGTTTAAACTATNAAAATAAATATAACTTTATAATTTATCTATCAAATATATGTATTGAAAATAATGAATATTCAGAATTTTATTTTATTGAGCATACCCATGAAATATTACATGGAATATATTTCTATTATGATATCAGCGATTATATAATAAATAAAAGTGAATTAATTAATAATTTACAAGAAAAACTAAATTTGGCTCTTACTAAGTTAAATTTTGTGAGACCTGAATATATAGATAAAATAGATCTTAATTCAAAATTAAAGATTCTAATTGATGAGGGTTTTCAAAATATATATAATAAAAAATCTGATTTTTATATTTCAAAAAATTTTACTTTAGATATGTATAAATTTAATGAGTTTTATGCTTATTTATATAGCTTTACTATAACACGAAAAATACTTGCAAAAATCGATGAAGATATTTATTATTATATCGACTTAATATCATCATTGAATAAGAATGAAAATTTAAGATTAGATAAGTTTATTGAATTTTTAGAAAATCAAGTAAATAATTTTGATATTAGTATATTTAAAAGATCAAATTTCAATTTTAAAGAATATGTTTTTGATCTATTCAACGGTTATTTAAATTCATTTTTAGATTACTAAGTTTTTTTATATAGTTCCAATCATTTTAACTGACTCTCATAATTAAAAAATCCATCAGAATCAATTAAAGAAAATCAAAAATATATAATTCAATTATAAATATAAAATTTTATTTAATTTGATAAAAGTAAAATTTATAATTCTGAAAATCGACATTTTAAAAATAACTAAAATTTATAATTTGGTAAATCAACTCTTAAAAAAAATATATTAAATAAATAAGAACAGGTAAATTAATAGTTTAAAAATATATTGAAATTAAAGACAAAAATATTATCTTTTATTTGGCAAGGGAAAATAAATTCAGGAAAAAAAGATGGATAGAAAACAAGAAAGATTGCTTTTTATTTTTATTATTAGTCTTCTTATAATAGTGATAGTAAATCAAGCTATTACTACTCCTAAAACTTATAAAACTGAAATCCCAAGTTCCTCCATATTAAGCCAAATTGAGCAAATAATAAATAATAATTACTACATACAACCGCCAACTGAAAAAGAACTTTTTGAAGGTGCAGCAAAAGGAATGGTTGCTTCGCTAAATGATCCTTTTTCTTCTTATGTTACCAAAAAAGAGTTAGATGAAAGGCAGCAAAGTCTTTCTCATAAATATGGTGGAATTGGTGCATATATAACAATAGAAAATAATATGCCTATGATATTGAAACTTATTCCAGATTCACCAGCAAAAAAAAATGGACTACTTCCTGGAGATATTATATTAGAAGTTGATAACCAAAGCACAAAAGGTTTAGAATTGGAAGAGGTTACATCTAGGATAAAAGGAAAAGAGGGAACTGTTGTTAAACTTAAAATTCAAAGACAAGGGAATGAAAGCCCTATAATCTTTAATATAAATAGAGAAATAATCAAACTAACGATGGTCAAATCTGGAGAAATAACAAGAAATATATTTTATATAAAAGTCGAGGATTTTGGTGATAATACTGCCAATACAGTTAAAAATGAATTGTTAAAAGCAACAAAAAAATACAGTGGAGCTATAATTGATTTAAGAGGAAATCCTGGTGGATATCTTTCAGAAGTTATTCAACTTCTTAATTATTTTTTTACAGATAAACTTTTAGTATATACAAAGGGGAGGAATTCCAAATTTGATGAAAAATATATGGCGGTAAATCTACAAGTAATCCCAGACAATTTTAAGCTTGTAGTCCTTGTAGATTCAAATACTGCATCGGCTGCAGAAATATTTACTGGCGTCATGAAAGATTATAAAAGAGCAACTATTATTGGCGAAAAGACTTTTGGAAAAGGAGTTGTTCAGCAAGTCTTTGAACTTAACGATGGTTCAGCAGTTTTCCTTACAATAACTCAATATTTTACACCAAATGGATATGTGATTCATAAAAATGGGATAGATCCAGATATAGAAGTTAAATACTACCAGTATTCAGATAGGGAAATTTCTGCAATATCACTTTTAGAGAAAAAAGGCATTTTATACCAATATATTCAGAAGTATGGAACCCCAAATAAAGAAATCTTATATAAAGAGATCAAAAAACTTTTATCACAGGAAAAGCTATATTTGTCTGATACTTCAATAAGATTTCTTGTTTCTCAACTCATGCAATACTATGGCGAGGAAAAGCTTTTCGATCTAGAATTTGATTATCCTTTACAGAAGGCAATTGATCAATTTTAATGAATTTTTTGTGTTTTATCTTTGTTGCAAGATCTTTTTTGAATTTTAAAAGGTGAAAATTTATGGAAAAATTGGTATTACAGTCTTTTAAAAGGATTGAACTTATTGATATTACCTCAAAAGTAATGGAAAAAATAAATGGTAAAATCAAAGATGGATTAGTAATTATTTACAATCCTCATACAACAGCTGGTCTTTTGATAAATGAGCATGCAGACACCGATGTGGCTTATGATATAGAAAATTTTCTTTCAAAGATTGTTCCACATAATTACAATTTCGCACATAGTGAGGGTAATTCTGATGCTCACATTAAATCTGTTTTAACTGGAAATAGCATTTCTCTTATTGTAGAAAATGGAAAAATTCAACTTGGGAGGTGGCAGGGGATATTTTTTGCAGAATATGATGGCCCAAGGACAAGGGAGATTTGGATAAAAATTATTGAAGATAAATAAATAAAATTCATGATAAAATTCATAATAAAATATAGGGTTATTAATAATAAAAATATATATTTAACTGAAAGTAATCAAAAAAATCAAAATAAATAATAAAAAAGAGAAATAATGACATGAATATTTTTAAAAAAATTACCTCTTTTTTCAAGAAAAAAGAAAAAGTCTCTGTAATTATACCAGTGTTAAATGAGGAACAAAGTATTGGAAAGGTCGTTGAACTTGTTAAAAGGAGTAAATTTGCTGATGAAATTATAGTAATAGATGATAATTCTGAAGATAACACTGTCGAAGAAGCTAAAAAACATGGCGCAAAGGTTTTTGTAAGTGCTGTTCGTGGGAAAGGTTATTCGATGAAAGAGGGCTTACAATATGCAAAAAATGATATTCTTGTCTATCTTGATGGTGATATAGGAAACTATGAAGATGATATAGTTGAAAAGTTGGTATATCCTATTTTATATGAAGGATATGATTTTGTTAAATCTACCTTTGATAGAGAGGCTGGCAGAGTAACCGAACTCGTTGCAAAACCTTTGCTTGGAATTTTATTCCCACAACTTTTAGTTTTTTCTCAACCACTTTCAGGTATGATTGCTGGTAAAAAGCAAATTCTCCAAAAGGTGAATTTTGAAAATGATTATGGGGTTGATATAGGTATCCTTATAGATGTGTTTAATACAAAAGCAAAAATAAAAGAAGTTCATATAGGCAAGATAGATAACAAATCAAAACCTTGGCAACAACTTGGTAAAATGTCTTCTGAAGTAGCTAAGGCTATCTTAAAAAGAGCAGCAGATAGAAAGCTTCTAGATTTTGATGGTCTTCAGTCTATAAATATAATACAAAATGAGATGGTTTCTGTTGTTCAATCCTCATTATTGAACCTAAAGAAAATGATAATTTTTAATCTTTCTGGTGTAATATTAGAAAAAGATATTTTAAAAGAATTTTTTTCCAAAAAAAATCTAACTGATAATTATGTCGAAATAATAACTAAATATAATGATTATACTATACAAAAAAAGTTGATTGCTAAGTTATTAAATGGAATAAATAAAGATGAGATGATAAACTTTTTAGATACTATAAATATTCAAGAAGATTTTATATATGTTGTCAGAGAATTAAAAACAAGAGGATATTTAACTGGAATTGTAAGCAACTCTTTCGATATGATTACTGAAACAATTAGAAAGAAATTAGGAATGGATTTTTCACTTTCAAATCAGCTTGGTATATCTAATGATATATTTACTGGTGAGGTTCTTATTCCTTCTTATTTTGTAAATTCCTCAAAATCACTATGTAATCATCCTGTATGTAAATCAAATGCAATTATATATCTTTCAGAAAAATTTAACATTAAGATGCAAGATATAATATATGTTGGAGATTCTAATGAAGATATATGTCCAATAAAAATAAGTGGTGTAGGTATTGCTTATAAGCCAAAAAGTGCATTACTTTCGAGTATTTCTGATCTGGTAATAAAATCTAACATAAAAGAAATACTTAAGTATACAAAATAAATTTTAGCAGAATTTTTATGATCAAATTCATTTAGTAAAGCAGCTTCATCGAAGTTGATTATTATTAAAGGAATTTTTAAGAAGTTGACGATTTTTTTTATTTTTCATATATTTAAATCGTTAAATTTATTTTATATTTTTATCAGTTAAATCAACTATTTTGTGATTTTAATGGTCGATTTTTATTTACATTTTTAATTTAACTTTTGATCTTTATATTACAAAATTTGGAGGAAATAATGTACGATTTGGTTATAATTGGTGGTGGTCCAGCCGGAATGAGTGCTGCAATCTATGGTTCAAGATATGGGTTATCAACTTTAGTTATTGAAAGAACTGCGGTTGGTGGACAGATGAATCTAACAGCAACCATAGAAAACTATCCGGGATTTGATGAGCCAATTTCAGGTTATGTTCTTGGTTCAAAGATGCTTGCACAACTTAATCATCTTGGGGTTGAGGTCAAATATACGGAAGTGATAGAATTATCATTAAAAGAAGATATTAAGAAAATAAAGACAGAAGATGGAATTATCGAGGCAAAATCGGTTATATTAGCTATGGGAGCAAGTCCTAAAAAACTTGGAATTAATGGTGAAAATAAATTTTTAGGTAGAGGTGTATCATATTGTGGTACCTGTGATGCTCCATTATTTAAAGATAAAGTTGTTGCAGCAATAGGTGGAGGTGATACAGCTTTAGAAGAATCTATTATTTTAGCTCAACACGCTAAAAAGGTATATCTTATACATAGAAGAGATCAATTTAGAGGACAGAAATTTCTTGTAAATCATGTAAAAGAAACAAAAAATATAGAGATTTTATATAATATGATTCCAAAAGAGATTTCTGGCACAAATCTAGTAGAATCAATATTACTCGAATCTACAATAGATAAAAGTATAAAAAATTATGATGTTAATGGAGTTTTTGTATTCATAGGATATTTGCCAAATACCGATTTGGTAAAAGATCAAATAGAATTAGATGAAAATGGTTTTATAATTACGAAAAATAATGTTGAAACAAATATAAAAGGTGTTTATGCTGCTGGAGATATAATTTCAAAATCAATGAAACAGATAGTTTTAGCAGCTGCAGATGGTGCTTTTGCTGCATTTTCAGCCTTCCATTATTTACAAAAATTGAAATAGAATAAAATAAAAAATTAAAAACTCTATAAATAACATTACTTGAATTAAAATTTACAAAGAATAGTTTATCTTGAAGGCTTTTTTTGCACCAGGAGGAATTTCTTCAATTTCGCTAAATAATATATTTTCTTTAGAAACTATATCTTGCGATTTATTTATTTCTTCCATGAAATTTAAAGTGCATAATATTTCACCTTCTTTTGCTATGTCTTCTCCAAGTTTACTTGAAGCATTGACTTCTGCTCCAAAAACATCTACATCTCCGATTTTCAAGATTTTACCATAACCAAGTCCAACACAAAGCAATACTTTTTCTTCTGGAATTTTTTTCTGATTATAAATAAAAGATTCTTTTTGCATTTCGATAGCACACTTAATTGCCTTTAAAGGATTTCTGAATATTACAAGCATGCTATCACCATCCATTTTAATTAAAATCCCATCGTATTTATCAATAATTGGAAGAAATAGTCTTTTTGATTCATATATTATTTGAAGAAAATGAATTATCCCAAATTTTTCTACCTCTCTACTAAAACCAGCAAGATCCGTAAACATAATACTCCAATCTTCTCCAAATAGGTCCCAGATCCTTTTATCAATATCATTTTTATCAACACCATTTTCTAATCTTTTTCTTATCAAAAGTTCAAGTCTTTCCATTGAAGTATGGGAAATATGAGTAAAATTATCTTCCATATCGATGCTCCAAAAATTTTTAAAGTTGACTTAAAGCATTTTTTATTCTTTTAATGGTTTCATCTTTTCCTATTATTGATAAGGTTTCAAAAAGACCAGGAGAGAATCTACTTCCGCAAATAGCAACACGAATTGGCATAAAACAATCTTTTACCTTTAAGTTTTCCTTTTCAATAAAGATTCTAAGATTTTCCTCTAAATCTTTTTCTGAAAATTCTGAATTTTCAAGTACAGGTAAAACCTTTTCTAAGATTTCTTTCGATCTTTGTAAGTCCCTTCCTTTATCTATAAAATCTTCTTTATTATAATTTTCTGGGGATTTGAAAAAGAATTTACAATAGGATATAATATCTGATAGTTTAAAAATCCTATCTTGAATTTGAGGTAGTATCTTTTTTATGTATTGTTCTTCTTGAGGTGTAGGAGACTCGTTCACATAATTTGCCTTGATAAAATAAGGAAGAGCCTTTTCATAGAACTTCTCTAGTGATAAATTTCTGATGTAATATCCATTGTACCAATCAAGCTTTTCATAAGAAAAAACAGCTGAAGCTTTTGAAACTTTTGAAATATCGAAAAGTTCAATAAGTTTTTTCATATCAAATATCTGGGTTTGATCATCATAAGACCATCCCAAAAGGGCAAGATAATTTATGATAGCTTCTGGTAGATAACCAGCTTCGATAAACTCTGCGACTGAAGATGCTCCATCTCTTTTGGATAATTTTTTACCACTTTCACCTAATACTACTGGAAGATGAACATAAACTGGGAGATCGAAGCCAAACATATTAAACAAGATTACATGAACTGGCATCGATGAGATCCATTCCTCCCCTCTTGTGACATGTGTAATCTTCATATCATTATCATCAATTACATGAGCCATATGATAAGTTGGGAAACCATCAGATTTTATTAGGACAATATCTTCCAATGTGGAGTTATCAAATCTAATCTCTCCTCTAAGAAGGTCATTACAGATTGTTTCACCTTCAAGGGGGACTTTTAGTCTTATTACATAAGGATCCCCATTCGTAATATGCTCATCTATCTCTTCTTTGGTCAAGTTTCGGCATTTTCTATCATAACCAGAAGGAAGTTTGTTTTGTTCTCTTAGTTTTCTTACTCTTTCGAGCCTTGATTCTGAACAAAAGCATCTATAAGCTTTCCCTTCTTCTAAAAGTTTATTTGCTGCTTTTTGATAAAGATCTAATCTTTCAGATTGAAAAATTATATCTTCGTCCCAACTGATTCCAGCCCATAAAAGAGATTTTTTTATTCCCTCAACTGCTCCTTCAACATAGCGAGATCTATCGGTATCTTCAATCCTTAGAAAGAATTTACCATTATTATGCTTTGCCCAAAGGTAGGAAAAAAGTGCAGATCTTAATCCACCAATATGTAAATGCCCAGTTGGTGAAGGAGCAAATCTTGTTCTAATTTCCATCAATACCTCCAAAGGATATTATAAAATTTAAGAAAAATGATTTATTATATTATAAAAGAAAAAGTAAATTAAATTTGAATCAAAGGATTTAGGATATTCATAAGTTCATTAGTAGTTTTACATTCAATTATTTTTTTTCTCTGAACTGGGTTATGTAAAATTTCAGCAAATTTTGCAATGACTTTTAAGTATTTTAGGTTTTCACTCGTATGAGCACAGATGCAAATAAATATTGAAACTGGCTTTTTATCAATAGAATGAAAATCTATCTCTTTTTTTAAGGTACCAACAATAATATAGAACCCTTTGAATTTTTCAGAGAAAGCGTGAGGGATTGCTATCCCTTCTCCTATACCTGTGGTAAGTTGTTCTTCTCTATTTATAAGTAATTCGTTTATATACTCCTCAGAAACTTGAGAAAGATCTGACATCTTTTGACTTAAAAATCTTATAAGTTCAGACTTGGTTTCAACATCGACATTAATAAAAATATTGTTGTCGGTAAAGGTAGGGTTCATGAATAAACTCCTTCTAAAAGAAGTATATAATATATTTTCAAAATTAAAAGTATTAAAAATTTTCTTCAACCATAGAAAGTCCACCAGTATTTTGCAAGTAAACTTTATAAATCGATTTTGAAAAAATTTTATGATGTAAAGCAGAACCAATAATGGATCTTATCCCATTTTTTCTAGCAAAATCATCATTAGAAATACAATTAAATATAAAATTAGATAATGAAATTACCTTTTTTGAATTTAATCCAATAAATTTATCTGAATCTGCAGAAAGAAACTCTTTTAATTCATTTGAAGATAAGAGTTTGATACCATTATCATAGGCTATTGAATCAGAAAAAATAGTAGAAGGATAAGCTATATTATTAGATCCCTTTTCTATAAACATATAATCAAAATTTAATACCACAAAATCAAGGTAAAATTCAGTTCCATTAAGTTGGTAACTTGATTTTTTAAATAATTTACCCGTTAATGAGTATAATTCCAATATACAATTAAAGCTATTTTCTGAAAAATCGGTAATCGAAATCTTTGCTAAAACTCTTTCTCTAGAAAGGTTTTTAACATATTTTTTCATTTCTATCAAAGTCAAATACTGATTTATAGTGTTGTAGATGTAATAAATAAAATATAAAGCTATAACTATGAAGAAAAATACACCAATAGATTTTAAGAAAGTTAGTAAGATAAAGAAAAATTTTGAAATCTTTTTTTCTGGATGAAATTTAAATAGAAACTGAAAAAATGTGTATAACGCACTTAAGACAGCTGTAGTTGATAGTAAGATTATTATAGTTTTGAGATCAACGTTTAACAATTTCTATGCCTCCTTTTGAAGTATGGCATACAAATTCATAAACTGAATTTGGATCTATTTCAGAGATATTACTTAAAAGATGAAGGGCATTACCATTGTAATTTGAAGAAAAGAAGGTAATATTACCACTCTTAATTGCTTGCCATATAGATGAAATGAACTTCAAATAATTTTCATTCATATTTTCAGAGGCATAAATTTCTGGGAAAAGAATTCCATCATAGTTTTTTTCATATATATCAAAAATCTTTTTCCCCATAACGGGTGGTATCTCATTTGAATAAATTAGATAAGGGAAAAAAAGGAAATTATCTTTGATTTTTATTACATAAAAATCGATAAACAGCTGATTACCACTTATTTCATTATTAAGTGCAGCGACATTTGTCCCCATCAAGTCATAAAACTTGAGTTGATAACTTATATTATTTCCATCAATAAAAATCTTCATTTTCAAAGGTACAAACTCATCTTTTAAAATAGAGATTGCCTTTTCGACATTAACTCTTGATTGGACTACAAAATTATAAGTTATTTTTAGTATAAAACCAGCAATAATAAAAAGGATAATAATCGCAATTAACCAAAGATATTTTTTCATAGAATTCTTTATTTACCTAAAATTTATTTCATATATAAGTAAATATAATTTAATAAAAAAAAAATTCAATCGACTTGAATATATAGATTAAGTGAATTATAATTTTATTAAAGAGATAAAAAGAGGTTTATATGGATATTAAAGAAGTAATAAAAACTGCGATGAGAAGTGAACTTGAAGGAAAAGAGTTATATAAAGCTATAGCTGAAAAAACAGATGATGAAAAAGCCAAAGGAATATTTTTTTCAATGTCACAAGAAGAGGAATCTCATTTTCAGATTTTACAGCAAATATTAAAACATCTTATAAAGAAAGAAGAATATAATATAGAGAATATTCAAAAAAAGGTTGATTTTGAAAATACTGAAAGTCCTATATTTTCAAAAGAGTTTAAAAATAGAATAAAAGATAAGCATTATGAGATGTCAGCATTATCTATCGCAATAAAACTAGAATATGATTCTTTTGAATTTTATTCAAAGGCTGAAAAAGAAACAAAAGACAAGGGATTAAAACAGTTTTTTCATTATCTATCAGAATGGGAAAAAACTCATTATGATAACCTTAATAAACAGATGAAATTTTTAGAGGATGATTATTTTGTTCAAAATCAGTTTACCCCATTTTGATTTTCCAATGCTTTCTATAAATAAATTAGACCTAAGATGTAATAAATTTATAAATTTATTTGTTAAAGAGTTAATAATTAATACTAAGGGAAAAAAATGAAAATATTTGTTATAGATACCAATGTTCTCTTACATAACCCAAGATCAATGTTTTCATTTGCAGAAGAAACTGTGGTTATTCCTTTAAAAGTCATAGAAGAACTTGATAAATTTAAAAAGGATCAATCAGAAATTGGGAAAAATGCCAGAATTGTCATAAGAACATTAGATCAATTAAGAGTAAAAGGTCCATTAACAGATGGAGTAAAGTTAAAAGAAGGGGGGAAACTAATAATTGCAGCTGGTAAATCTATGGTTATTCCTGCTGAATTTTCTAAAGAAATAGCCGATGACCTTATAATTGGGACAGCATTATATTATAAATCGATGGCAGATGAAGTATTTTTTGTTTCTAAGGATATAAATGCAAGAATTAAAGCTCAAGCATTAGGTATAAGGGCAATAGATTACGAAAAACAAAAAGTTTCATATGAAACCATTTATAAAGGTTATAGAAAAATAAAAATTGATTCTGAGCAAATAGATAAAATATATAAAGAACATAATCTCATTACTAATGAAAAGTATGTTGCAAATGAATTTATTGAATTGGTCGATTTAAGAAATGAAAAACACACGGCTCTAACTAGATTCATAAAAGAAGAAAATCTATTAAAACTTATAAATTCAAAGGAATTGTATGCTTTTGGAATAAGACCTAAAAATATGGAACAGATATTCGCATTTAATCTTCTATTAGATGATTCAGTTAAACTAGTAAATCTTATCGGTAAAGCTGGGACAGGGAAAACCTTGATAGCAATAGCTTGTGGGCTTTTGAAAGTTCTTAAAGAAAAAAAATATAAAAGACTTTTAGTTGCTAGACCTGTTATACCTATGGGAAAAGATATCGGATATCTTCCAGGGAGTAAAGAAGAAAAACTATCTAGCTGGATGCAACCTATTTATGATAATCTCGATTTCTTAACTTCTTTACAGTATGATGAACAATCTCAATCTGATTTTAAAAAACAATTAATGGAACAATCTTTATTACAGGTCGAAGCTTTAACTTATATAAGAGGTAGATCTATACCTGAGCAGTTCATGATAATAGATGAAGCTCAAAATTTAACACCTCTAGAAGTCAAGACTATAGTGTCTAGAGCTGGAGAAGGGACAAAGATAGTTCTTACTGGAGATCCTCAGCAAATTGATTCTCCGTATCTTGACGAAAACTCAAATGGTCTTTCATATGTAGTAGAAAAATTGAAAGATTACTCTATTGTTGGTTCAATTTTACTAAGTAAAACCGAAAGGTCAAAGCTTGCTGATATTGCTTCTGAACAATTATAAAAAAGGGAGTTAAAAATGATATCACGCCTCTATAATTTTAGAGGATATGTCCAAAATGTAGGATTTAGATCCTTTGTTAGAAATATCGTCACTCAATATGGAATTACTGGTTGGGTTCAAAATATGTCAGATGGATCTGTCTCAGCCCTTTTTGAAGGAGAAAAAAGCAATATAGATAACGCTATTGCAAAAATTGTAAATGGTAATGGCATTGTAGAGGTTACTGATTTTGTGGTTGTAGAAGAAAAATATCTTCAACAGAGGTGTTTTAAATCTTTTTTTATTAAATTTTGACTTGATTTTTACCGAATCAATTTGTATGAAGCAACCTTCAAATAACTTTCAAAAAATAGTCATTCCATTTTTTATTATGATTTTATTTTTTTTCTTATCTTTTTCCAATTTCATAATTGATATAAAAAATTTTTCTAAAAGCTCTGAAGATGGTATAACAAACAGTATTTATTATTATCAACCTATTATTCAGAGACTGGAAAAACCAAAGATTTTATTAACTATTTCAGAAAACATTACATATAAGGTACAAAAAGGTGATACCTTGTATGGAATAGCAAAAAAATTCAATGTTTCTATCGAAGAGCTTAGAAAAGCTAACAATTTGAAAGAGTCTGATATTTTAAAAATAGGAATGATTCTCAATATCCCTTCAAAATCACTTATAATATATTCGCCAGTAGATAATTATGACCTTAAACTAAAAACTGAAAAAATACTTCTATTGTACTTAAAAAGCAATATAATATTTTCACCAGTATCAAATGGTGAAATTATATATGTTGGAGAAATATCTGGTTTTGGGAAATCAGTTATTGTTAAAATAGAAGATTATAGCATAGTTGTTTCTAATTTACAGGAAATTTTTGTTCAAAATAAACAAATAGTCAATTTGCAAACCTGCATTGGGTTTGCACCAGAAGATAATGTTTTAAATCTATCTGTCTTTTTCAAAGAAAAAATGCTTAGTTTGAAAGAATTTCTAAAAAAATAATATTTTAAAAAAGTATTTTTTCGATTTTGTTGTATTATTATATAATGAAATTTAAGGATATAATTTATCAAACCTAGGAGGGTAAGATGAGTAATTCTGAATCCTTCTTTTTTAATAATAATAAAGAAGATAGTTTTTTGGAATATGAAATTGAGGAGGAAGAGAAAAAGATAATACAGGATGAATCAATCCTAAATGATGTCTTTTCGCTTTATTTTAAAGAAGTAAATCATTATGATCTTTTAACTTCTGATGAAGAAGTTGTTTTTTTTAAGAGATTAAGGGATAAAGAAAAAGAGCTAACTTTTTTATTTGATAAATTTAAGAAAGTAATTGATTTGAAAGAGAAAAGAAGGATAAAAACGGCTATTTTTGAAATTGAAAATGAAATTGATTGTATTAAAAATAAAATAGTGGTATCAAATCTTCGTTTAGTTGTTTCTGTAGCTAAAAGATTTCAAAATAAATATATATCTCTTATTGATTTGATAAATGAAGGCAACATTGGCCTTTTAGAAGCTATTGACAAATTTGATTACCGAAAGGGAAATAAATTTTCCACATATGCCCTTTATTGGATTAAACAAGCTATAACTAAGACTTTATCCGATAAAGCCAGAATTATTAGAATACCAAATTACCTAAATAACCTGTTAAATAAGATTAATGAATACATAGATTTTTACACAAAAACATATGGCGTAAATCCATCAATTTCTCTTCTATCGGAAGAATTTTGTATTCCAGAAAAAAAATTAAAGCAAATATTAGAACTTAACAAGGAAATAAATTTTTTAGAAGAACCAATTCAAATGGATTCAAACTCGGTAATTGGTGATTATATAGCTTCAAATAGTTTAGAGGAAGAGATTCTTGATGAGTATCAACGTCAATGGATGAAACACTCATTACAATTAGCATTTTCTAAACTTACACCTAGAGAAAAGTTAGTGCTTGAGCTTAGATATGGGTTAAAAGGTAATAAATCGTATACTCTTGAAGAAACTGGTAAAATGCTATCATTAACTCGTGAAAGAATTAGACAGATTCAGAATAATGGATTAAATAAGATTAAACAATGCATTGAAGCAGAGATTAAAATATAAAACTTAAGATATAAAACTTAAAATATAAATAATTCTAATGGAAAATAAGAAATTTTGTTCAAAATACATTTTCGATAAGATTATTTTTTTAATTTTCATAATTTTATTTATTTGTATAATAGGGTGTACATATTTTGAGAAAAGTAAAAAAGAAATAATTGAAGAAAATAAAGATACCAACTATAACTTAAGTAGTTATTTTAGTCCAAGTACTGACTATAATTCACCTTTATCATTATTCGAAACGACATTAAATTTTGAAATACAAGATTTGATTTCTGAAATTGAAACTTATCCTTATATAAAAATCGTCGCTTCTATGCCAACCCAAACTCCATTATGGATAAACGATAAAACCTTCTGGATAGAGCAAGATTCTGAAAAGACAATAAATATTGTATATGAAAGAGAAGATGAATCTCTTGCCGCAGTAAAAAGACTTGCTGAAAATGAGATCAAAACCAGGATAGATATAAATCTAAGATTTCTTTTAGATTTGGAACTATCTGAATCTTTTAAAATTTTAAATATTAATGATGTTGATTTGCTTTCTTTCATTAGATTTGAAATCCAAAGTGTTAAATTTAATATTAATCCTAATTTCAAAGAAAATTACTGGCAGTATATTATAATTAAATTTGATAATCAGAATATTTCATTTTATAGGTATTATATTTATCTTAAATTATTCTGTAAATCTTATGAAGAAATTAGAAATCAATTTATATTAAAACTATATAACCAAAAGATAAATGACAGAAGCAAGATCGAGCTAATTATAAACTATTTTCAAATTAAAAGATAGAGATTAAAAATAACTTGACAAAAACAAAATTAAATTTACTGATAAGGCAGTTCTGTATGGAATATCTTTTCATCAGTTCTAAAAATCAGGGTATTTAAATAATATAAAATTCATGTTATTATTATAATAAAAAATTTTGATGTTACTTAAATTAAATTTAATATAAAAGATAGTATTTCTTTTTATTTCAAGAGGAAAAATAAATAAATTTATAGGAGCAATTTGATGGGAGATCATTTAGATCAGCCAGAAATTCAAAATGAAGAATCAAATGAATCACTAAACTCGAAAAATGGGAAAAGAATTTTAATTAAAACCAAGAAAAAAACAGTAAAAAAAGATGATGAAAGTAATATCAATAATACTGTAAGCGACAGCTTGACTAATGAAAACGAATTTGCTGAACCTTTTAATTTCAATGAAAAGATAGGCAGCTTTGAAAAAGAAGAAACGAATGTATCTAATAAAGAAGAGCAAAATCAAAATCAAAGTTCATTAGATAATACTCAAATTGAAAATGAAGAAACTGAACAATATAGATTCATAGAGCCAGTAATAACTTTAAATAAGCTTTTAGAAAAACCAGTACCTGATCTTATAGAATACTTAAAACAAATGGGACAAAAACAAATAAGGTATTCTAAAAAAGAAGAAATAGTTCTTCAAATACTAAAATTACAAGCTAAAGCAAAAGGTTCAATAAAAGTAGAAGGTGTATTTGAACAGGTTAAAGAGTATGGTTTTCTAAGATTTTCATACTACTCTTATATCGAATCCGATGGGGATGTTTACATTTCACCATCTATTATTAGAAATTATGGATTAAGGACTGGAGATACATTACTTGGATATATTAGACCTCCTAATCCAAATAGCACCAACACAGAAAAATACTTTGCCTTAGAAAGAATTGAACAAATAAATTTCTGTACTCCTGAAGTAACAAAATCTCGAATTGCTTTTGAAAATCTTATACCAATATATCCAGATAGGAGAATAAAACTTGAATATGCAACTGAGAAGATTTCAACAAGAATATTGGATCTATTTGCTCCTATAGGTATTGGGCAAAGGGCACTAATTGTCGCTCCTCCTAAAGCTGGTAAAACTATGATGCTTCAAGAAATTGCCAATGGTATTTATAGAAATCATCCTGATTACCATGTGATTATACTTTTAATAGATGAAAGACCAGAAGAAGTCACTGATATGAAGGAAAATGTCCCTTCTGCAGAAGTAATATCTTCAACTTTCGATGAACAACCTTCAAGGCATATAAAAGTTTCAGAAATAGTCATTGAGAAAGCAAAAAGAATTGTGGAGATGGGTAAACATGTAGTTATTTTACTTGATTCAATAACAAGGCTTGGAAGAGCATATAACTTGACAGTTCAGGCTTCTGGTAAAGTTCTTTCAGGTGGTGTTGATGCTAGTGCTTTGCATGGTCCAAAGAAATTTTTTGGTGCAGCAAGAAATATACGAAATGGTGGATCATTGACCATATTGGCAACAGCTCTTGTTGAAACAGGTTCAAAAATGGATGATGTCATATTCGAAGAATTTAAAGGAACTGGAAATAGTGAAATAATACTATTAAGAAAACTTGCAGATAGAAGGGTTTTCCCAGCAATAGATTTAATAAGATCATCTACAAGAAAGGAAGACTTACTGTTAAATGAAGAAGAGAGGACGAGGATCTGGGCTTTAAGAAATGCAATGGCAGATTGGGATGAGATACAAGCGACACAAAAGGTTATTGAAAAGATGAGATCTACAAGAGACAATAATGAGTTCCTTGCCGAAATTGTAAAAAGTAGTAGTTAAATAAATTGATTGCAAATTAAAAAATATCTGTTATTTTGAAAAAGCAATTAATGATAACAAAAATATCTATAATTAATTAAGAATAAATCAAAATAATAAGGAACGGGAAGATATGAAAAAAGGTATTCATCCAAATTTTCAAAAATCTATTATCAAATGCGCATGCGGAAATGTTATGGAAACAATGTCAATAAAACCAGAGATGCATGTAGAAATATGTTCTGCCTGCCATCCTTATTTTACCGGTAAATCTGAAAGAAATGTTGACACTACTGGTAGAGTGGAAAAATTTAAAAACAAGTATGGTAAAATAAATAAAAAATAAGATAATTTTTTAATGAAAGTTCTTCTCTTATCATATACACCAGAACCTGAAAAACAGGTGGCGATTGCAGCAAATCTTTGTTATTCAAATAGTGATATTGAGCAGGTTAAGCAAAAATTTTATGATAAAGAAGAGCAAAAAAGATTAATATCTATTCTTTTACTTCATAACCATCTTTCTCCTTTTGAACATGCTTCATTTACTTTTGGAATTCAGGATGTTAGTAGAAGTTTGACTCATCAATTAGTTCGTCATCGTATAGCATCATATTCACAACAATCACAAAGATATGTTACGATGAAAAAAGATCTTCCTTATATCTTACCATTCTCAATTGAAAAAAGCAAATATAGGGAAGATTTTATAAATTATATTAATGATGGTAAAAAACTTTACGAGGAAATGATTAAAGATGGTATTCCTAAGGAAGATGCAAGGTACTTACTTACAAATGCAACATGTTCAAATATAATTGTAACGATGAATGCAAGATCACTTTTAAACTTTTTTGAACTCCGTTGTTGCAAGCATGCTCAATGGGAAATCCGAAAACTTTCTTTTATAATGCTATCTAGAGTAAAAAAAGTAGCACCACTATTATTCGAAAAAGCAGGTCCATCCTGTAAAAGAGGCTTTTGTCGAGAAAATGATGAGAACTGTGATTGGTTTTTAAAATTTAAGGGCGATATTTCTTCCCTTTAAAATCTGGTGGAGAAAAACTATTATCTAGAAAAAATTTAGGACTGGGATTTCTAAAAGCCGCAAAAATATTCTTTTTTATTTGTGGTAATTCTACCTCTAATTCATTTAATAATCTTTGTATTCTTTTTCTTCTTTTATTATCACCTATTTTGCATCTACTTTTTATTATTGGTAATCTATGAGATTTTACATAACTAGATATTTTATTTTCTTCCATATATGCTAAAGGTCTTATTAACCAGAATTTGTCTTCCAAAATAGATAATCTTGGAAGTTCTGATGCTAAAGTTCTGTTAAAAAAAATATTCATAATAGAGGTTGTAACAATATCATCAAGGGTATGTCCAAGAGCTATCTTTTTGATTCCAAGTTTTTCAGCTTCATCTAAAAACCACTTTCTTCTTATTTGAGAGCAGAGATAACAGGGATTTTTTCTATGATTTTCATGATTCGCAATAAATGGATGCAAATTTGATAATTTTAAATGAAACTCAATATTACGCTCCTTACAATAATTTTCTAGTTCTTTGTAAGAAATCGAATCTTTGGATAAAGTAATATGAAATGCTACTATCTGATAGGTTTTTGGAAAAATCCTTATTTTCTGATTTTCATAAAGAAGATCTAAAAGTGTAAGAGAATCTTTCCCTCCAGAAAGGCAGACCATAATTTTATCACCATCTTCTATCATGCCATAATCTATTATAGATCTTCCCATTACTTTAAGAAGTTCAATTTTCTGGCTATCTTTACATTTCATTTTAATTTCCTAAATCTTCAAAAAAAGAAAACAAATTTTCCGATAAAGTAAATAAAATTACTATATTGACAAAAATATAAAAAAAGAAAGTATTAGTGAAAATAAGATAAAAAAAAAGAAAATAAATAAAGAAGTAGAAGTTTAAAATGATTATAAGAACAAAAAATGAAAAATTAAAATTTAAAATACTTGAGGATACAATTAAAAAAAAATGGGTATTCTTTTACTTTTTAATTTTGTTTTCCTTTTTTTTCATAATTTTATCAGCTGAGCAAAGTAATGTTGAAGTTATTAACTCAAAATATTTATATCGTTTTGATGGGGTGTTAATCCCATCGTATGCCCAAAATGGAAAATTTAATACAATTTTGATACTTGATTCAGGGATTGAAAAGATACTTATAGATAAATCTGAACTTGATATAATTGATAATGTTGACTTTAAACTATCTTTTTTTGTTTTGCCTTTGAACAATAAAAAAAGTAGTATAACAATAGTAATACAAAAAAACGGTAAATTACTTGAATATCAAATTCCAGTAATAGAAAAAGATCCATACCCTAAATCAGAAATCATATTAGATAACTCTAAGAAGGAGATTGTCTCATCTAAGAATACAGAAAAAAGGGAAGAAGAATCTAAGTTTTTTAATAATTTACTTAATACGAAATCAAATTTAAGATATTTTACTTTACCATTTATAAACCCACTTGAAATTATGAAGATAGTTTCTGTTTTTGGTAATAGTAGGGTTTATAAGGATTTGAATAAGAACATACTATATACTTCTACTCATTTAGGAGTTGATTTAAAGGCTTCTGAAAACACAAAAGTTTATGCTATATCTACTGCAAGAGTCGCTTTCGCAGGATATTCTATTACTCGTGGGAATTGCATATACTTGGATCATGGTTATGGTTTATATAGTTCATACTTTCATTTAAATAAACTTAATGTTAAAGAAGGGCAAATAGTGTTTGCTGGAGATTTGATAGGATATTCGGGTAGCACTGGCATTTCAACTGGGCCTCATCTTCATTTAGGGGCAACTTTTTTAGGAATAAATCTTGATCCAATTTCTTTAATAAATGAAATGAATGAAATTGAGGAAAATTATTCTAGAATTAAAATTAATCAAAGTAATAAATAAAAATTAAAACATAATAAATAAAAATTAAAACTATAACAAAAAAGAACAAATTAAGAATCATTGTAAAGTTAGGTGAAATAAGCGATAAGCTTTATAAATATTAAATTTTAAATATTAAATTAACTGCAAGAATAATAAAATTAAAGGAAACAAAATGATAAAAAAACTTATAGAGTATAGAAGAATCCTTCATAGAATACCAGAAATTGGATTTAATGAAATTAAAACTTCTAGTTTTATTAAAAATGAGCTTAAAAGTCTCAAAGTAGAGTATAAGGAGATTGCAGATACTGGAGTCCTAGCCTTTATAAAGGGGAAAACTGATTTAACAATAGCTTTTAGAGCAGATATAGATGGGTTACAGATAAGTGAGCAGAATAATTTTGATTTTAAAAGTGAGCATCAAGGCTAT
>JGI12104J13512_1001163_pt1 | contig 20234 bp, 18 predicted proteins | sample TerdegcTABiofilm_FD_13512 | JGI IMG/M metagenome (IMG submission 13512)
TAGTCATTTACTACATCGACTCCAACTCGCCACTCGTTATTTAAATATAGCTCTCGCATGGCGTTTACCATTTTAACTAGCGCCCGCTTTTCCTGGAATCTGCACCCTTTAAGCAACACTGCCATAGCCTCATTAAACTGCCTGGCCGGTCCAAGGTCTTCCGGCTCACTGACCGTAATATGGCCGCTTATATGGCGAAAGTAATTCTTGACAGGAGTAACGGGAGTTATCGTTTGGAACTGTTTTAGCTGTTCACTCATAATCAGCAGCCCTCCTGTTCTTGGCCTGCTTGTCCCCTGACCGCCGCGGCGGTATTATTTCGCCGGCGGCTTGCCTGCTGAAAGCTTGCAGCTACATCCCGATCCGCTACACTCCCATCCGCCAAATCCTCATTCTCCTCGTTTTCATATATCGAAAACGACAACCCCCGCCTCATTATCTCGGACAGCATGAAACCATCTCGAAAGCCCTGGAAGTAAAAAGCGTCGCTTTCGATATTATCTATTACAAGCATAATATCTTCAAGCTTGTTCACCAAACCAAAAAGTTCCTCGTCGCGCCTGGTACGCCGCCGTATTTCATTATATATTTCCGTCCATTTTTTGTTATATTTGTGGTATGTTTTGTTCCCCTCAAGCATTTTATCGAAAGCTATTTCCTGCCGGTCATATATAAAGCTAAAAAAATCTTCTTCAAATACATCGGTCTGTTTTAGCTGCTTACTCATTATTGTTATACCTCCTTCATAGTTCCCCTTGCCGAAGGAGGCTACGCAGTGCTATACTAAATAGCAAAGCAAGCCTCTTCGGAGGGGTGTTTTACGTTGGAAGCCGTGTACTCTTGGTCGGGAGCGGCTTCCTTAGTTTTTAGACTTATTTTTATTAAGCCACGCTTGTACTTTTGCCTTATCATAGCGGATACTTCTTTCTCTGCCAATGTAAGGCATTCCATCCCTTCGCCAGCGTAATGCAGTAGATCTACTAATACGAAGCCACTGGCAAAGTTCATCGGTAGTGAGAAGTTCTTTTTCCATGTTCCACCCCCTTTCAATATATGTTTCATTTGTATTATAATGCTGTATATGTTTCATGTCAATCTTATTTTATAAAAAAGACAAAATAAAAGAACCGTCATCATTATGATGATGGTCTATGTCCATGTTAAAGGTAGGGTCATAACGCCCCACCCTCCATGGTTATCACAACTAGGGAGCATATTGCCTCATATCCGGCTCCCCAAATTTGGGGAGCGAAAAAGTATTCCCGCAGCAGGGATGCTTTTTCCACCTGTAAACATTCGCGACTAATACGCTTTTTGCGTATTGTTGAAAGTCTAAATATGTCGAATTATGGGGAAAGAAAATCCTCCACAACTTCCCTATTATTCTGATATATTAAGAAAAAATAGGGAGGTACAAAAAATATGAAATGTCCTTCTTGTGATACCGATGGTTTAACAGGCATATACTGTTCTAATTGTGGAGCTAGACTGACTCCTACTGATGAAGTAAATAATAGTAATTCAGAAACCAGTGAAAAAAACATTAGCATAGAAAATGAGGCATATGTCATAGATAAATCTGGTTATCTACAAAAAAGAGAAGTTGGTTTAACGGCAAAAAAGATTTATATATTTTTTGGTATCATAGCTGTAATCATTTTAATTAGTATTATAAACAATACAAACCAGAACGCAGTCAAGAAAACTAACTCTCCTGAAACCAATAAGACGCAAGCAGTACAGAAAGAGAATCCTGAAGAATTGTATAACAAAGGCCAAGATCAATTTAAGCAAGGAAATTATAAAGAGGCAGAACAAACTTTTAAATCTTTACTTAATAAATATCCAAATTCAAATATATCCACAGACGCTAAGAAAATGCTAGATAGTAGTGTTATAGAATTAGACAAAAAGAAAAACAAATTATTAGAAAATACGACATCTATCTATGATGAAATGGATGATGTTACTATAATTGTTCCAAAAGGTTATAGCACTAAATATATTAATACTAATAAAAATATAAATATAAGTCCAGAGATTAGGGTTACTAAATTCGGTTTGGCAAATTTAATTATAACTGTAGGTTTTGATCAAAATGACTGGATATTTACTGATAGAGTTATATTTAAGGCAGATGAAGAGAAGTTTGAATGGGTGATAGATTCCTTAAAAGATCGACAAAGTCAAGTTTTTATGGGTGGAATAGCCGAATGGATAAGAAAAATCAGTAGTCTTGATAAAGATTTAATTAATCAAATGGAAAAATTGGCTAATGCCAAAGACGCAAAAATTAGATTTCAAGGCCAAGGATATCGTGATCATGTTGTGAGAGATGACGAGAAAGCGAATTTGCTACTGTTCTTGGAATTATATAAGTGTTATCAATAACTACTCAAAAAAAAGGGGGTTCGGGATTATGCGGAAGACCATTGCTTTGTTGTTTATGGTGGCGGTGATGATGTTGTATTGGAGCGGGGCGGCATGGGCGAATTACGATACTCCCGCAGTCACTGCCGCTGCGGTATCACCTTACCAGGTGGATGTAAGCTGGACGGCGCCAGGAAATGTGCCTGAAGCGGTTTATGGTAATATAACGGGCTATGAAATAGTTAGGTGTATACCTTCGTCACCAAATCTTTTTCAAAGCATAGGAACAGTAGCTTCAACCGTTTACACCTTCTCAGATATTACGGTCACACCAGGGCACCAATATATGTATGTTGTTGAACCTTCGTATCAATCCAATCCAGCTTGGAATTTTGTAAGATCATCAATTGTTATTGTGCCAAGCTCACCTACCAGCCTACCTAATCCAAATATAAGAATTATCCCGATAAACGATTTTAGCCCCTACACCCCGCAAATTACTATTAATGGAGTGTATTCAGATCATGTAAATTTAAGCTGGATTCCATTCACTGGAGTATCGGAGCAGGTTTATGGACAGATAGAATATTATGAGGTTACAAGAAGCGCGCCGGATTATCCGAATATTGGCTTAGTTTTAAGCCATGTTGCGTCAAATATTTGCAGTTATTCCGACAATAGTGTTGTGTCCGGGGAACAATATCTTTATAGTGTTAGACCTATGTTTTCAGAAGAACATAACCAGCCGCTTCTAAATATACAGGGTTCCTCTGTGGTGGTAATACCGTATCCTTCTTCGAGATCGGGATCTGGTTCAGGCACTAACTCAAGCTCAACCACTACTCAACAGACAACGACAACTCCCGAAATAACTACCACACCGCAAGCAGATACTGTATCTATGTTAACGACTACAACAAATAATATAATTTCATCATACCCTCAAGTTACTGTTAACAACCAACCCGTTCAGTTTAATGTAGCACCTGAGATTAAAGATGGCAGAACCTTTGCTCCTGTTCGCTCCCTAGCTTACAGTCTCGACATAGAAGAAAATAATGTTTTGTGGGATGACTCCACCAATACAGTAACCATTATTAGCGGCAATACCATACTCCAGTTTACCATAGGCAGTAATTTATTGATTATTAATGGTGAGTCGCAAGAAATGGACGTGGCGCCTTATCTCAAAGACGACCGGACCATGGTCCCGCTTAGATTTTTCGCTGAGGCTTTAGGTTTGACGGTAGAATGGAACGAGACAACACAGCAGGTAAACATAAATAAAGCAGGGTAATTAATACCCTGCTTTATTACTCCCCTGCGTTCAGTATAATACTATCTGTCATTCCTGCCGGCTCCGTATCCGGCACCGCCGTCTCTGCCGGCTCCGTACCCGCCGTCGCATTCAATTCTACTGTAATAGTCTTCATTACCGGCTTCTTCCGCCTTACCGTCACAAGTTCCACGGCTTCCTCTTTTGTGACCACCTTTTCTGGAGAGAATTCTACCGCTTCTTGAATACCCGGCAGTTCTGCCCGTGCCATAACTTCTTTCTTTTTAAACTGGCCGGTATATTTGTCCAGTTTATACCCTTCCTTAATTTGGTAAATCTGTTCCTCGACTTCTTCAAATTTAGGTTCCCTGTACGTCTCGACCGTACCATCTTCTTTGAAGCGGTATAGTTCTTCGGTTTCCTGGATCTCGCGCGTCAAGACTTTGTGAATACCCTGGCAGCCGACGTGAACCGGGATACACATACTACCAAGAAAATCCTCGTCTATGTGTCGAACGAGAAGAACAATGGTATCACCGGGCGCAAAGGCTTTTTCACAAAGAGGACATGCGGTTTCTTCAAAACAAGTATCGCCTTGTGACAAGTTTGTAGCCCGGAGAATATTAAAGTAACCGGAGTTCCAACGCTGATCGGAATATCCCACATAACCAGTGTTATGAGTGTATGGAACTAAATTATCAACTATTTTACCCCTTACATTTATCTGCGCGGAGCTGCCTCCGGCAAGGTTTACATAATTGGAACTCAACTCAATACCTGGTCCCTGTAGTCGTAAGCTACCGTCCGCTTTGCTCCAGACAACCAACCTTCTGGTTGTACCACCCAAGACAGGATCATAATCACTTGTAGCATATAACTGCCCAGCTTGATTACCATCGTAATGAAATATCATATTTCCCCAGTTTTGATTAGCATACATTCCTATGTTTTGCTTGCCTTGGTAATAAGATTCAAGGGTTCCTTCTGGAGTTAAGGTAATATAAGTATCACTATCTTGTGTGCTCGTCCGGAAGGTACTCGCATATATATTACCGCCAATCTCCCGGCCACATGTGCCACCCCCCAACATTGCCGATCCATTTTGAAGCGCGACCTCCGGCATAGGCCATGGTATTGCACCACCGGGTACTGCCGGGTCATACTCTGGGAATTTAAACCCTTGTATCCCGCCGCCAGGCGTAATCACCGCGATATAAATGGGACCCCCGCTGACTGCGGGCAGCCTGTCGAACCACTTAAGGTATTTACACCCGACGGAGATCGTAAGTAGTGTGAAGGTTAGCGCCTCTTGCAGGGACATTGCTTCAAAGCGGATTACCTCATCCGAGATTAGCTTGCTTATAACATCAACCGTGCCCAGCGCCTGCATACAATAATACGGGCGCACACCAGGGCCGCCGTTTATACTAAAGGGCTTGTCCGAGCTGCCTTCAGCCCATATTTGGTTACCTCCAACATCGTATCCACACAGGACGAAGCTAAAGCCGCGACCGTTTAGAACCGTACTAAGCCTTTTGTAAAACGTTTCCGCCAGTACCCTGAAGGAACATCCCTGTGCGGCCATACGCTGTAGGTTTGCGATTTCCTGATCTGACGTCCAATCGCTTGTAAGCCCAAAGCCGGATAAAGTCAAACTGCTTACCCCTGAATATATCAATCCCCACCGGCCTACTTTGTGGACTTTCGGGTGCTCACCTTCTAAAACTTTAAAGTCGTTGCTGTAAACGCCTTTTTCAAAATTTGCATACCATTCAGGGGACCCGTTTATTGTTCGTGATTCAGAAGCTAAAATAATCCCTTGTGGAACTGCCGTCACCAATGCGATTGTCATTTAAAAATCACCTTCCTTATAAAATATATAACATTTTTTGATTATTTGATGTAGTGTACGGAGTCTTTCACCGGGCGCCGGCACTCCAGGGAGACCACAGGCACCGGCGCCCGGTGAAATGGCCTCTTGATTTTTTTTCGGAGCGGGACCGGGCGCCCCGCTTCCGGGTGGTTCAGGCCGCCGCATGAGGCAGCGGCGGTCTGTGTAATTCCTACTCCAACACCCGCAGCCGAATCCGTTCTTTTTCAAGGAAGGATTTCCGGTCGACTGCCGGAACGTGCTTAAAGAAATTTGGTATTTCCAAGCAATTCGCGGCTTCTTTGATGCTGTCGACAATATCAAATTTTGCTTTTTCTGATGCCAGTGCCGGGCTTGTTTTGCCGACCTGACAAGCCAGCGACTCCACTTCGGCAGCCAGGTCAAGGAAAGACTTGATGTTGCTTACTAGGTTTGTTATGGCCTTGTCCACTTGGCCGGCAAGCTCCAGCCGGGCGGTAACCTTTTCTTTTAGTTGTTGGCGCAACTGTCTTTCCTCTTTGCTCAGCCTGGCTTCTTCCAGTTTCTGGCGTTCAATTTCAGCGGTTAAGTCAGCTTCTGCCTGCTTAATGTCAGCAACAAGGTTTTGCTGCTGGGCGCTAAGAGTAGCTTGTTTTTCTTTGAGGGTAGCGATTTTTTCTTGGATTTGATTGATTTTGTTGTTGGACATAATATTAATACTCCCTTCTAATATTTGGTAGTTTTGATTTTGTACCACCTTAAACTTATTTTCGCGATCAATTAGCTCCCGGCGTGCCTGCCGGCGCTGGCGGGGTGACTGTAGGCGGTCGAACGTGACGGCGGGGTAGTAGCTCGGCACTTTTATTCCTCCTGCCCGGTCCCGGTGCTCAGTTCCACGGCGCCGCTGCCGTCCTTCCAGGCAACGCGAAGGTTGAGCGGACCCTGGGCGTTTAGGGTCTTGCCTCGTAGTTCGCGCCGCTTGTCGAGCAAAATCGCAACCGTGACCGGCAATTGACTTAATTTGACTTCACCAGTTTCATTTTCAAGACGCAGGAGAAGCTTGTCCAAGACCTTCTCGATTCGGTTCTGATATTTAAAATCAGTGAATTCGCCAACCTCAGAGCGGAATTCGCGAACGATAGCGGCCACGGTAGTACGGTTAAGGTTGAATTCTTCCGCTGTTTTGCTGATGTTGTTGGACTCCAATACAGCTTTGATGACCAGGTCTTTCACTTCGTCAGGGATTGCGTTATGCGCCGGCTTGCCCTCGCTGGGAGCAGGGAGCGGATCCAATGGTTCCAGGACTTCCATGGCTTCGACGGGTTTAATGTTACACGTTTCCAAGGGTGTGTCCTCCTTTCTTGGTGCTGGTGTCAAGGTGATTGACTTGACAGTGGTTAATTCGTATAATATAAGTTTAGGAAATTATTGGTTATTTTGCTTTAATAACATGAGTTAGTGCCGGCAAACACTAAATAAGAAAAAGGTTACTTTGCCTCATGCTGTCGGGGTAGCCGCTTTACCTTCCCGGCCTGGGCCTGGACTGCCTGAGCCGCTTCAATAAGGGCTTCCCTGCTCACCGGTGCCGAGGATAAATGTTCACTGCGGCTTGTGGCTTCGCCGGAAATTAATAGAAGTTTGTCCATAATTATCCCGGTTGCCGTGGCCACGCTTTTCAGATCGTCGGATTCCGGAATAAGTTGAGCCATCTTGGTTACGCCGGTCATGATTAATGACCATGCTTCGTTAATAAATTCCTGCCGCTTTTCGTCCCTGTGCTCCTGTAGGTCTGCACCATCGGGGCATTTTTCAGTTAGCATATTAACTAATTCTCCTTTCTTGTCCATTGATTTCCAAAGGTGAATATTGCTCCAGGGTATCCCTGTAAGCTTACCCGCCTGGCGTGTGCCCACTATGCCGGCAAGCTCGACACTGGTTAGAATCTTTGAAGCTGAGTATTTTGGTTTCGGTCCTGGTCGCATGCGGCACACCTTCTTTATTTTGCTCTGCTTAAACGATACTGCACACAAAAAGACTTGCCGGGCCGGGAGCGGGGTTTAACCGCTCCCCTTGACCCTTGCTGTTAAGTGCCTACTTTGGTAAAATAATATATACCAACTAACTCGCTACACTGTAACGCTTCCAAAGTTCGGTATATATTTCCGTTGGATATAGCCGCGGCGAGCTTCTTAAGAGTTTTATCGCGTATTTGCCGAACGATTCGAATTTCCGATTATAGCCTGACTCTGCTAACGACCTGGCATACCAACCAGTAATTTCCATTAATGCACCATCAACCCGTTCACCTAAAGGTAGAGCTTCGTTTTGCCAGATGGACCGGCCAAGCTTTTTAAGTTCCTCTCTTTGATGGTAGGTCAATACAAGATCATCTCCGAAAAACTGCCGTGCGCGTTGTAATTTACGGCAATAAGCCGCATGTTCTTTGCGGTCCTGCGGGAAGATATAACCGTACCCGCAGATTTCGCATCGAGTCGCAATCGCTTTCGTCGCTTTTGTTTTCATTTTTACGCATTCTCCTTTGTCTGCCGCACATTCGCCTCAATGTAGCGGCTTTTTGTTGTTTTTTTATCATTTTTGTATTACCCCCCCTTTTTTTATTTAAAACCCCTTAAAATCCGCGTATTGCGGTGACTGTGTTCACCTCCTGTGATGGTAGTATCTATGTTAATTGCGGCGACCCCTGCGCCGGTTTTACCCGGCCACCGCTTAAACTTTATATAATGCCACCTGTCCTGCGCGCGCTATCAGGACGGGACGGACTTATTTTATTTATTAGGCTTTCTTACCTCCACCATCAGCACGCCTCCCGGAAAGTGCCAGGCAGACCACGTGCTCACACTTACGGTTAGCCCGTATTCATCGCAAAAACGGACTAATTCGCGCATTTCACCCAGACTTAAGCTGTAAGGCTGGCTGACATACACCTCTGGTTTCCCCTCCTTTAACCAGAGGGAAACATGATCCCATCCGGGAATGTGACACGGTGACGATCCGCCACCGGGTAAGGCCGAACAACGCCGGCCAAGTAAGCGACTTACGCAGGGATGACCGCTACTCTGCTTAAGGCCATGTTTATTAATATACTGCTCTCTGTACTGCTCCCATGTGGCTTCAGCATAGGCACGGCGCGCGGAATCAGTACCTTCATCTTCGGCAAGTTTCTTGAGAACAGCAACGGCTTTTTGGTAAGCCGGACTCGGTTTGTCTATAAATAACCTCATGGTTTGCACCTCCTTTCACCTGGATTTTTGCCAGAGCGGATTTTTATCTGAGTACGAAAACATTTCCTAGAATTTTATTTATTTTTCAAAGATGATTTAGCCCTTTTTTGTGTATTTTTCTTCAATATTTAAACTCAATCGGCTTCTTTCAATGCTAGTTATTTTTTAAAAAGTTTTATGAAATTTGATGAAATTTTATCTGTTTTTGACCGTTCTTTTAAAAAATATTAACGCAAAGGATAAAATTTTTATACTTTGGTCATTAAAGCCTTCATCCATACAGCCACAAGGCTTTAGTCCCATCTGTCTTCGTCATTGTTTTCTTGCTCGTGGGTGACGTAGGTTACGCCAGGTGACGCGTTTTTCATACTCCCGGCAATTTTTTTATTTTGCGCTCCAGTTATAACCAGAGCATCATTTTTTTTTATTTCGCGGAGGTATAAACCTACGTATCCTTGAGTATCTTGTGTAACCCGATCAAGTAAACCTATTCCCCTAAAGACCCATTTTCCTTTCGAGCTTCTATCTCGCTTAAACCCGCGCTCCGTAAGCTTTGAGCTAAACATTCGTTGCGATAATTGATACTCACCACTTTCCTTGCACCAATTCAAGTATGCATTATAAATATTACCTACTAACACCTTTGCCAACGGATTAACAATGCAATACTCTTCAATAAAATTGTTCAAAGTGTCCATCTCTGCTTGGTAGTTTTTAGTCGCCTGGATCACTTCTTCTGGCTCACCTAGGCCATCCCGCTGCCAGGCCAGACAACCCGCTATTGCCCAATTCAAAATACCGGGAAGTTCTTTTTTCAATTTTTCGGTTAATTTTTTGTCTCTTTTTTCCCGTGGAATGGTAACATTAAATGGTATCAATCTGATGCGCTTCCATATTGCGTAGTCGGTGCCTCTAACAATTGGCCGGTGATTCGTTGCCATCCACAGTTTATGTGTTGGCTCAAATTCAAAGAAATCTCGTCCCATAAACCTCGCTTTAAGTTTGTCCCCACCAGTGAGTTGTTTTACGAGCGCCTCTGAAAGTCGTTTATTTTCCTCAGTTTCGACACACGTTATTAACCTTGCGCCTTCGATGTCGGCAATTTCGGTAGGGTGGGAATCATGCTTTTTTGCCATTAGCAGGTTTGGGGCCGCCGGCCTAGCGTAATCGCCAAGAAGTGATAGCAATATGTTTAAGAAAACAGACTTACCATTATCGCCCGAACCATGTGCTATAAATAGCACCTGCTCAGAAATATCTCCCGTTAGACTATATCCTAATGCCCTTTGAAGAAAACTTATCAAATTATCGTTTTCATTCATAATGCGATTCAGAAACGAGGTCCAAAGTGGTGCCGTAGCATGTGGATCGTATTCTACATTTGCAAGTTTTGTTATTAAATTTGCTCGCGAATGTGGTTTTATCTCTCCTGTTTTTAAGTCAAGGGTCCCGTTTTTAACATTAAGTTTCATTGGATCTGCGTCAAACTGCTCCGGACGGGCGTAAATTCCCGGTTCTGATTCTGCAAGCTTGATCATTGCTTCGATACGTGCCCGATTTTTGCACCGTGACGCATATTTAAGTGTCTTTTCGTCGGCTTCGGCACACATAACAGTGACGGTGTTTTTAGCCAATCTGACGATTCCGCCAGTATGGTCTTTTACCCACCTTAAATCATCCCATATCAACCACATACCCCACACATGAACGTGCTTCAGGTTAACCCCGTGCAATTCAACAAGTTTATGCGCGTTATCCAAGTCCGTAAAATTAATCTGTTGTTCATCATCTTGCGCAGTCTTCTTTTCTGTTTTTTCTTCGTACTTGATTTCAATGCGCATAGCGGTGTCGAGTGCATTTTGAAATACTTCCTTAAATTTACTCTGTTCTCTTTTGTGCAGGTCATTAGGATCTTTAGCACCGGTTAATTCACTCAACCGGACCTCGAAAAGCTCACCGCACCATGTTTTCCAACTGGAAAGTTGTTTCGTTATACCGGCGATGAACGTTTTCCCACCCTTGTCCGGTTCCCGGACGGCATAGATCTTCGGAATACCTTCGATATATTTAAGCTTGAGCTTGCCGGCCATATCCGCGCCGGGAAACCCTAGCGCCGGAAATCCGTGATACCACAATGTCCAGGTATCAGATTCGCCTTCCACAAGGATAATAAAGCCATTACCCCGTGCTTCGCTAAGTTTCCATAAGCCATAAGGCACAAGCGCGCCTTCGCCCTTTGTCCAAATACTACCATCCTTCGCCTTCAGCGCGCGCCTGATTCTCTGTCGAGGCGCCGGGGTCCCGTCTTCGAGAAGATAACTAATTTTGACGTGATTTTTACCTTGAGTTACACCCAGGCTAGTCAGAAAATCAACTGAAAAACCTTTATCGGCGGCTAGTCTGCCTATGGTTAAACCGCCTGCCGGCAAAGTAAAAGCTTTTTTATCAGAGTTGGGGAATAAGTCTTTCCACTCCATATTAAGTGCATCGAGAATATCTTTTGGATTGCATCCCGTGAAGCACTTGATGAGAATCCTGTCATCTGTCATGGTGATAGAAAGACTCCTGTTCTTATCGCCGTGAGCATGTCCGCTACCGGGACAATGTGCGACATAGCCATTACCACTAGGTTTTACACCGGCGAGTTTACTTAGAAGGTTCTGTAACTTGGCATCCAGGTCCATGACTTGCGCCCTCCTGAAAACAGGCGCCGGAATTCGCCCTTGCTGACTTGAACATTTGTACGGTTTTTGCTAAAATAATTGTAAAAGCACATATTTTCTTACCTCCCTCACCGCCTCCCGGCCTCGCCCCCGCCGGGGGTTTTACTTCCTAATTACAAGTAGCTTCTTTTTCAAGCCAGTCCCGGAGTTTATCACGGGGGATAATATAGCGTTTTCCAATTTTCACTGCTGGGAATCCCGGTCTATGACACAAGTCGTAAATGGCCTGCTTCCCAATCGGAATGATTCTTTTTCTCCAAATGTCCTCGGGTATAAGATTCACGGGTAATTCATCCCAAGTAATAATATCCTTCATTTTTTTTCCTCCTTCATTTTTAGGTATTGTCATCTAGTTTCTTTTATTATATAATATTTGTAACTACAAATCTATTTTTAAATACCTACAAATATCTTACTTATGTACCTACAAGGAGGGGTTTGATGTCTAATAACAATGGAAAAGACTTATTCGAGTGGGACGTTTACGAAGAATATATTGAAGAACCTCACGAAGCTAATAACGGACTGGGTCATTTTTATCCGGAGTTATTTATAAAAGGACAGGGTGAATATAGAAAATATTCCCCAGCCGATTACCCCACCTTATACGCCGAATTTCAGCGTATTAATGACAAGCAAAGCGCATTAAAATTTATTCGTGAATTTGGCCTTCCGGGTGGAAAGATTGAAAGTTTAAAGCAAATATTTATAGACGCTCGTAATGTTCATGAGTGCCTACGACTATATAATGCACTAAAAAACAACCTCCCCCTTCAGGGAATAGACCTGGAAGAATTGCGCATGAAGGATAGGGCTGTTTCTTATAAGAATTTAAGCAAATACAGCAAAGAGAAGATCGACGCCATGGGAATACTGAAATGGGGACAAATAGTCCAAGAAGAGTTTATGAAAGCAGATAAATATAGAACACCGGAGCAGGGCAGGGAAGCACTTATGGAACATATCAACAAACACATAGAGGGAGTAAGGCCAACCCTGGCTTGTTATAAGGGTGAGTTTACATTTAACCGGACTTGCAGCAATTTACTTCAATATATATACCTCCAGATATTTGACCACGTTACCAGTCGTAAAGGTTTTGTTCAATGTTTAGGGTGTGGGAGTTGGTTCACTCCAACCAAACAAGGTATGAAGTTTTGCCCGCCCTTACCGGGAAAAAGAAAAAGTTCCTGTGCTAATCTGTACTATACTAGAAAGCATCGGGAAGGAAATTAAGAATAAATTATAAAGGATGCCTCTATAATGGTGAAGAAATCTGAATGAATTTATAATTGCTGATACTAATTATGTTATGAAGGCATTAAGGACAGGGGAAAGTAAAATAGGAAAAATAAACGAATGGCAAGAAAATAATAAACCAAGGAGGAATAAACAGTGGCAAAGAAAACCAAGAACACGGACGGGAAGAAACCTAGAAGACCCAGGAGCGCAAATGGTGAAGGCGGGATCACTCAGTTAAAGAATGGCTTGTGGCAGGCTAGAATGAGTGTCAGGGACCCGGTAACAGGCGATCTACGGAGATATGCTTATTATGGCCGGACCAAGATGGAAGCCCATGACAAGTTAGTTAAGGCTCAGAACGAGATCAGGACAGGCAGCTTTGTTATACCTCAGAAGGATCATTTTGGAACATGGCTTACTGTTTGGTTGACACAGTATAAAAAAAATCGGCTAAGACCATCAACATACGTTCTATATGAGAACATAGCCCGATTGCATATTATTCCAGCTATTGGAACTACACCGTTACAAAAACTAGAAACCAAAGACATTCAGCATTTAATTAATGCTTTGCACGAAAAAGGAAAGTCTTTCACGTTAATAAAGCACGTTCACCTAATCATAAGTGGCGCGCTAAAGCAAGCCGCAAAAGAACAGAAGGTGTTTAGAAACGTAGCTGATAACGTGGAATTGCCAAAGGCACAAAAAAAGAAAGTAAGACCCTTGACCAAGGAAGAGGTAAAGCGTTTTTTAGAAGTGGCGAAAACAAATAAATATTATCCGGCGTTTATATTAGAGGTGGGGACCGGTTTGAGGCGTGGCGAAGTTTTAGCCTTGCGTTGGAAAGACATAAACCTTGAAGCGGGTATATTGGAAGTAAGGCAGTCGCTAAATAGAATACCGTTGCCTGATGGAGATAAAATACCTGACGGAGATAAAAAAACACAGTTGGTTTTCCAGGCTCCCAAGACCGAGAAGGGCAAGCGTATTATTAAACTGAAAGGCAACGTTCTGAAGGTGCTAAAGGAACATCAACTTGCTACAGGTAACAGGAACAACCCTGAAGGACTGGTATTTTGCAATAAAGACGGTGGACCGCTTGATCCCAGAGCTTTTACTAAGCGGTATGAAACCTTACTTGAAAAGGCCGGAATACCCAAGACCAGCTTTCACGCCTTGCGGCACAGCGTAGCAATATTATTAATTCAGGCCGGGGAAAAGGTAAAAAACGTCCAAGAACTATTAGGACATGAGAAATATTCAACGACGATGGATATATATGCTGAGTATATGCCTATAGAGGAAAAGGATCGGACCGCTGAAAAGATAGATTCTTTGCTTGCGGAATTAATGTAAAAGTCCCTGCCATTATAACAGGGACCCAGAGGAACCACATGCCAGGGGCGCGACCCCTGGCTTTTACTTTTTAGGTTGTTTTTAATTCTATTGGCATATTTATTGGCATAAAAACTAATCGGATTGTGTTTAACTGGCGCGCCCGAAGAGATTCGAACTCCCGACCTTCTGATCCGTAGTCAGACGCTCTATCCAGCTGAGCTACAGGCGCAAATTATTCTCTTTTCCACGTTGCAATATATTTTAACAAAATCATTATGGTTAGTCAAGCTATTGCTTTGTCGTGTTTTTTGCTTAGTCGCTTTTTCCCACTCCGCTTAATAAGTTATAATAAAAAACTTCGGGCGGGTGTTCTTATGGAAGCATCAATAATTATCCCCTGTAAAAATGAAGGCGCAAATGTCAAAATGACTATAGACTCAATAATTGCAGCCGCGCCAGGCAATAAAGACGAAATCATCGTCGTGGACGACGGTTCCACAGACGGCTGCTGCGCATTTCTACAAGAGAGTTCCCTCTATCGGAAAGTTAATTACCTCCCCGCTCCAGGGTTAGGGGCCGCACGGGCGCGAAACCTCGGCGCTTCGGCAGCTCACGGCAAATACCTGATCTTTTGCGACGCGCATATAACCGTACCGGCAAACTGGCCGCGCGTCCTCCTGGATACTTTTTCCCGGCACCTTGAAGTTGACGCCGTTTCGCCAGCCATAGGCTCTTTGAAAAACCCGGCGGCGGCAGGCTACGGGCAGACCTGGAACAAGCGTCTGGAAACCGTCTGGCTGCCGCCGCCCGCTAATCGGGAACTGACAAGCGTACCTCTGTTGCCGGGGGGATGCCTCGCTATCCGGGCCGAAGCGTTTCACCAAGTGGGGGGATTTGACAGCGGCTTTATTGTTTGGGGATATGAAGACGTTGAAATCTCACTTAAACTGTGGCTCTTCGGATACCGGTTATATGTGAACCCATCAGTTAAAATACTGCATTTGTTTCGCAATAAACATCCCTACCCCGTAACATTTGATCATGTGCATTACAATCTGCTGCGCATGGCTTACTCTCATTTCAATTATGACCGCATTAAGAAAATCCTTGACTTGGTCAGCTCCTCCACCCGGCTAAAAAAAATTGTCAGCAGAGTGCTGCACGGCGGCGCCTTGGAACAGCGGCTTGCTTTTTTCACCCGGCGGAGATTCGACGACGACTGGTTCATGCGCCGTTTCAGGATAGACTTTTAAAGAATTTCTGTTCGTAAGCCAAAATAATTTATGTACAATATTTGCCCAATCTATGGTAAAGTGTAGATAGGAATTTATTAACATGGGGGGACAGACAAACTCTATGAAAAATAAAAGGATTTTATCGCTGTTGCTATGTTTTGCCTTATTTCTCGGCGTTATTTACCCCGTACAGGCGGCATCTACCTCAACGGCAAAACAGTTGCTGCTCAACGGTCTGCAAAGCTATAGTTTCAGCCCGCCGGACGGGCTTCTGGAAAAAGCCTCAGGCACCGCCGCCCTGGTTTTAAAAACATTCGGCGGCTCACTCGTCTCGGATGATGAAGCGCTAAAGAAATTGAAAGGCTCTGAGCTGAAGTTTGGCTACAAGCTTAACTCCCCCGAAAAAAAAGCGGCGCTGGACTATAATTTGTCTTACAATCATAACAACTATTCCGGCAGCCTGTTCATTGATGACAACAAGCTGATCCTGTCAACGGAAATTCTGTCCTTGCTCAAAGATATCGACCCGGCTCTTGAAACCGACAGACTGAAAAACATTCCCCAATACGTCTATTATACCGGAAACGAAATCGGTGAGCTATGGAACTCATATACATACCGCGAGGGACAATACCTGCCGCCGGGCTCCAAGGATTTGCTGGTTTTCATGGTTGAAGCTATTCCGGACAAGTATTTTTCTGTCTCGTTAGTCAACCAGAAAGCCACCTTTAGTATAGACCAGCAGGGGCTGTGCGATGTAATATACTCGTTTATGCAAAAAAGCGTGGATGAAAAGGAAAGATTGGCTTCCATAATAGCCGAAATAGGTTCCTCTATGGAACCCGAAGCAGACAAGGAAATAATTAAAAGTGAAATAATAGCCGGAATTGACGCTGGCGTCAGTAATGGCGACTACCCGGCAAGCCCCGAGAAAATACAGCAGGAACTGGCAAATATTTTTGATTTAGAAGAACTGACATACGAAGTTTCCCTGTTGCCGGCGGGGCAGCGCAAGCTGGCTGCGGCAATGAATTTCGGCGGCAATTCGGAATCGGCCGGCAGGCTAACGGTAAACACCGATTTTACCGGCGGCAATGAGAACTTGAAAGGAACATACAGTGTAAATTTGTCTGTCCGGGACGAATGGAAAAAAATAGATATTGCCGGGCAAATCGAAGGGCAGATGCGGCAAACCGGCAATGATGCCAAGTCCGATGATTCTATCAAGGTAAATGTAAAAGACGTGAGCGAGAACACTACTCTTATTGACTTGCATTTAGAATGCAGTTCCAGGGACAAAGCAGATAAGGATGTCCAGGTAAATATCCCCGTGCTAACCAAGTCAAACAGCTCGGATATTGATTCTTTGCTGAATGACGCCTCATGTTTACCCGATTATTCAGCGAGAATCCATGTGCTGGTAGACGGCAGGCCGATTCCTTTTGACGTCCCTCCGTACGATAAAAACGGCGTCACCATGGTGCCGGTGAGAAACCTGGCGAAAGCACTGGGGGGCGAGGTAACATGGACCGAGCCGGATCAGGTGACTATTTGCCGCGCAGACACCTCCATCACCATGTATGTCGGCCGGCAGACATACACTGTCAACGGCGTTGAAAAACAATGCGGGACACCCCCGTTCACCAGGGATGAGACGATAACAATGGTCCCTTTAAGGACTATTGCTGAAGAATTAGGCTGCCAGGTGAAATACGACAGCGCCTCAAAAACTATTTTCATCAGCCGGGCTAAAGACTTAATAGAACAAGGTCCGGGACCCGCCCTATCACAGGGTCCGGCTTCTACAGACTTGTAAAATAATGGCTACATTTTATAGGCGCGATTACTTGTATAGCCATTTGGCCTATCTTAGGGAAAAATCAGGGGTGTGCATGAAGCAAAATAAAACACTATCCCTTCACACGGAATAACTCATATAAGGCAGGCCGTTTTCCCTTATCGCTCATTATTCAGTTTTTATATAAGCTCTAATCTCAATTTGAGGCCACAATCCCTTTATTGTGGCCTCAAAGGAATTGGATTGTTATCTTGTCATTCAATATGCAGCTACAACTGAACTATTTCTGTAGCTATATTACTACAAAATACGCTGTCATGTTCCACAAATAAAATTGTGGGTTTGAACTCGAGCAATAATTCCTCTATCTGCATACGGGAAATTGCATCAATGAAATTAAGCGGTTCATCCCAGATAAGCAGATGTGCCTTTTCGCAAAGGCTTTTGGCAATCAGCACCTTTTTCTTTTGCCCTTCGCTGAAATCCCTCATATCCTTTTCAAACTGTACTCTCGAAAAATCAAGCTTGCGGAGTATTGCTTTGAAAAGGCTCTCGTCTATACCGTTCTGCAAGGCGTAATCGGATAAATTTCCGTTAAGATATGACGTGTCTTGCGATACATAAGATATAAGCAGACGGCTTCCTTTTTGAAAGCTTCCTGTATAGGTTATGTTCTCTTCGCAAATCAGCTTGATGATACTCGACTTGCCCGAGCCGTTTTTGCCGCAGAGAGCAATTCGGTCACCTTGTGCAACAGTAAAGCTGACATTTCGGCAAGCGGCTTTCTCTCCGTAAAAAATTGAAACATCATCAAATGCCACAAGACGATTTGCGTGATAGTAAAGCTGTGCTATTTTAAGATTTTCCGAGTTTTCAAGGTTTTTAAGCAAATTGGATTTTTTTGCTATAGCTTTTTGCTGTCTTGCTTCAATCACCTTTGCTCTTTTCATTAGCTTTCTTGATTTTACTCCCTCATAGGAACGCCGGCCAATGCTTTTTTCGGTTTTGGCAGGATCAAATCCGATTTTTCTGCTTTCCGCTATGTTAGACCAAGCGGCTTTTTCTCTTGCGGTTTTTTCGAGACGTTTAATTTCTTTTTTCAACTTTTCATTTTCCGCAAGCTCAAAGCTGTCCTGACGTTCTTTGTTAACAAGCCAAGACGAAAAATTACCTCGCTGAATTTCGATATTGGTCTTGTTAATCGAAAGAATATGGTCAATACAACCATCGAGAAAGGCTCTATCATGGGATACCAAAATAAAGCCCTTTTTGCTGTTCAGATAATTGCTGACGATTTCTCTACCATGCATATCAAGATGATTGGTAGGCTCGTCAATAAGCAAAAAGCTGCTTTCCCTTAAAAAAAGCGTTGCAAGCAAAACCTTTGTCCGCTCTCCGTCTGAAAGCGTGCCAAACGGGCGATACAGCACATCCTCGTCAATCTCAAGAAGAGATAACTCGCGCATAAGCTCCCAATGCAGATGATCAAGGCTAATGTTTTCTACAACCTCAATGGTATTTATAGTCTTGTCTGCAACCTCGAAAGGGAAATACTCAAAACTTACCGAAGCGGAAATGCTGCCGCTATATTTGTATTTACCGAGCAGCAAATTTAAAAAAGTAGTTTTTCCCCTGCCGTTTCTTCCTGTAAAACCGAGTTTCCAGCTGGCATCTATTTGAAAGCTGACATTTTCAAAAATATTATCGTAACTGCCTTCATAGGCAAAGGTTAGGTTTGAAATGTTGATTAGCGACATAGCTTTGTCCTCCTGTGAAATTATGAAAGCTGCAAGAAAGTTAATTCTTGCAGCTCATAAACACATCGATGCCAAGCCAAAACGGCAGGACAAAGCCATATTCGCTGAGTTAAAGGAATTAGTAACTTTCTTGCACAGGCATAACAAAACACGCGGTAACCGCCGCTTCCATGAATTTCATTATGCCTTAATATATTAGCAAGAAATGTTACGCATCCTTTCAACTCCAATCTTCCAAATTTATTCAATAATATCATACGATAAAACAATTTTCAAGTAAGAGAAGCATTCCCGTCTTTTCATAATTTCAACCAAGGTTTTTTAATATATCATGGTAACGCATAGTCCCCAAGTCGCTTGGTTCTCCCTTTTTGCAGAAGGCAAGCCCGGCTAATTTCCGATTAAGCCGCTCCACTACAATCTTGCCGTCAACCAATTTGGATTCCAAAATCCCAAGCGCATCCAGAAATCGCTTATCCTTCTTTGCGCTGTCGTAGAAAGAGAGAACGTAGACATAAACAAAAAGGTTGTAATTGGCAAAGGGATACTCAACCTGCATGAACAGGGTACCAATTCCATAATGACAAGGGCCAAGAGGCTTGCGGATCGTCCAATGCTCAAGCAGGAATTCTACGGCTCGATCAAGGGCTTGTTCTTTATTGAGCAAACTTGTAAATCGAAAAGCATTCAGAGCTGTCAACGTCGGGCCGGGATTTGAAAACTCTGTTTCCGGGCCTCTCCCGAAACTAAACTTCTTACAACGCCAGCCGCCGTCACTGTGCTGTATCTCCAAAAGGTGGTCAAAGGTTCTCTGAAGCCTGCTGTCGGAAGCATATCCTAAATGGCAAAGAACGTTGGCGGCGTTAATGGTATGACAGGGATATATTGCGCCTTGCGGGGACAACTTAAACCGCCCGTCTTTCCGCCATGAACTTAAAAACAGGTCGGCAATCCCCCTTAATAAAGGATCGGAAGGCTCCATACCCAATTCCGACAACAGAAACGCACAATCAAGGGTAGAAAATGGGCTTCCCTTACATAGGCGTTTGTCGGGAGTAGTCCAATAATCAGCGCCGTTGTCATAACGTTTTGCCACTATCGCGTTAACATCGGATTGATATTGTTTTGCTATTGCCATTGTTATCCAACCTCTTTAATTTGGCGATAATCACGTATTCCCGCTGCCTCTTTGGCATAGCAGTAAAATCAGATTTATTTTCATATGCATACACAAATACTACATAATCATACATAAGAAAAGCTGTCGCCCCCTCCTATGTTTGGTTCAACAGCTTTCAACAGGATATTGGCGGAGAGTGAGGGATTCGAACCCTCGAGACAGTTTAACACCGTCTACTCGCTTAGCAGGCGAGCGCCTTCAGCCAACTCGGCCAACTCTCCACA
>JGI12104J13512_1001165_pt1 | contig 20223 bp, 8 predicted proteins | sample TerdegcTABiofilm_FD_13512 | JGI IMG/M metagenome (IMG submission 13512)
AACCTCTGCTCTTGTTATATTATTTTCTGGTTTAAATGTTCCATCAGGATATCCTGAGAAGAAGTTATGATGATAAACTTGAATACAATTTATTTTTGTTTCAAATTCCGCTTCTCTTACTTCTGTAAAGTTTTGGGCGATTATTGATACTCTATTTAAGATAGTTTTGAAACAATCACCAACAACCTTAACTTTAACCCAAAATGTTTTTTCTTCATTTTCTTTTAACTCTTCTAAAATCCATGACAAGACCCTTGTATATTGATTATACTCATAACCTTCTGATGCATCTATAAACTCAAGTGATGAAGGAATAGAATCTGCAATTCTAACATTCTTTGCATCTCCCCCTTCATTCTTGAAGGTTATTGTATAGGTAATTATCTCTCCCCAATTTACTTCTTTTGGTCCATTCTTCTCAATTTTTAGATCAGGTGATTTTGGAGTAGGAGGAGTTGGTGGAGTAGGTGGAGTAGGAGGTGTAGGAGGAGTAGGTGGAGTTGGTGGTGTAGGTGGTGTTGGAGGTGTAGGAGGCGTTGGAGGTGTAGGTGGTGTTGGAGGTGTAGGAGGCGTTACACATTTTATCTCTACTGTTGATATTGAATATAAACTGCAAATTTCATTTGAATTTAAGAAACTTACATTAACAAGTATTGTCCCATCATTAAAAATTTTATTAACCAAAACCTTAATTGTTATTTCAATCGTTTGATTTGGATTAATTGTTCCAATATTCCAGATTAATATTCTATCATTAATAGATGTTGGTGAAGGTGTAGATGAAACAAAAGTTACATTTCCAGGAAGAACATCATAAAGAACAACTCCAGTTGCTTGTGCATTACCACTATTTACTATTCTAATTCTATAAGTAATTTGATTTGATTCCTTAAGACAGAGAATACTTGGAGATGCCGTTTTTGTTAAAGTTATAATTGGATAGTTAACATTTGTATTTAGAGTTGTTGTATATGGCTCTGTTTCATTTGAGTCTATTGTTACTCTATTGATTAAGATTTTAGAAGTGCTTAAATTTTCCTTAACTTTTCCAATTATTGTGATATATCCCTTTTGTCCAGGGTTTAAGTTTCCAACATTCCATATATTATCAGGAGTTGTTGGAAGGGGGTTACTTGTTATAAATATAAAATCTGGATCATAGTTTTCAGTAATAACAACACCTGTTGCAACTGAACTTCCTCTGTTTTCATACCAAATCATATATACTAAAGTATCTCCTGGTTTTACTGAGGTTGGATATGAACTTTTTTCTATATAAAGAGTTATCTCACCTGAAATAGTTGTTGTTGTAGTTGTCTGAATTGGATCTGTCTCATTTGAATCTATAGTAACTCTATTCGTTATAACTGTTCCATTAGGAACTCCATCTTTAACTCTTACTCTTATAGTGATAATTCTATGTATTCCATCATTAGGAAGATCTCCAATAAACCACTCGTTATTTCCAGATGTTGGAGATGGATTTGCATCAACAAAAATAATATTTGGATCATACTCTTCAGTTATTACAACACCAGTTGCAATTTGTGTTCCATCATTCCAATATTCAATTGTATAGGTTATTATTCCATTAGGTGCAACTGGATCTGGTGAATCTGTTTTTGTTATATTTAATCCTACATTTGAACCAACAATATTTACTAGATTATAAGAATTAGTTACTCCTTCATCACAATTTATATTTACATAATTTTCAATTCTTGTTCCATTTGGAAGTCCATCTTGAACTTTTACCTTAAATGAAGCAGTGTGATTTCCATCAATTGCCAATATAGGAATAGAAAATCTTATATGAGTAACATTTGAATCTGTTCCATCTCCAGAATCAGTTGGAGTGTAATTCCAACTATTTCCATTATCATTTGAATATTGAACTGTTACTCCTGCTTCAACATTTACTGATCCTATAACAAATCTTGTATATTGAGGTATCTTATCAACTATATAAACATTTGTTGCATATTCATTACCTGTGTTTGAATAAGTAATTGTATATGTTAAATCTTGATTAGGTATTGGAACATTTGGTTCTACTAATTTTGTTATATTCAAAATAGGTTTTGAAGAAACTGTTGTCTCTTCACTATCTTCAACTGGATAACCTTCGTTATAACTTATTTTAACCTTATTTCTTAAGAGTGTTCCATTTTTTACATTTTGAGGAACAGAAATATTAAGAGTAATTATTCCTTCTGAATTTGCTGGCATTGAGTTTGTTGCAGTAAAAATCCATTTATGATTTATCGTATCATCTATAAAATTGAAGTTTACTGGTCCAGTTGAAGCCCAACTAATAAGTGTTGCATTTGTTGTGCCAGTTGGATTAAGTGGGAGATTTAATAAACCAGAGTAATCATCTTCTATTACAATTCCAGTTGCAGGCTGAGAACCAGAGTTTACAAATCTTATTGTGTATATTAAATTTTCACCCGCTTGTACTGGGTCTTTATTTTCTTTCTTTGAAATGAACAATGATGGAAGAGTTCCAACTAATGTTTCTTCATATGTTTCTGCTTTAGACGTCTCATTTGATGTTGCTTCAACATTATTTCTTAAAGTAGTTCCATCAGGAACATTTGAATTAACTTGAACAGTTAAAGTTATGTTACCTGAACTTCCTGCTGGAAGATTTCCAATAACCCACATTATAGTTTGTCCATTTATACTTGTTGGATTTGGATTCGATGAAACAAATGTTAAACTAGTTGGAAGAGTATCTATTATTACAACATTTGTTACATTCATTGTTGAATTGTTGACATACCTTATTGTATATGTAAATTGATTCCCAGGTTTAACTGGATCTTGTGAATCAGATTTACATAATAGAAGTTGTGGCACAGAACTTACAACATTTATAACTTTATTTGAATTAATTGGACCTTGTTCATCTGAATTTAATGTTGCACTGTTTTCAATAATTGTGTTGTCATCTATTGGTGAATCAACTTTTACAACAAAATGAACTGTTATAGAATCATTTGAGTTTAAAGTATTTATATTCCAAGTTACAACTCCATTATTATATGTACCACCTGAATCTGCAGAAACAAATGAGGTATGAGTTGGGATATTATCAGTTATTACTAAATTTTGAGCTGCTGAACCTCCATTATTAGTTATAGTAATTGTATATGTTATATTTTCGCTTGCTTTAACAGGATTTGGAGAACTTTCTTTGGTTATTATTAAATTCGGAGCATTTATCATAATTTGTGCTGTTGCTGGACCACTTGAATAATTATTTCCATAAGAATCACTACCTTCAACCGTTGTAATATTTGTTAAAATAGTCCCGTCTTTTAAATTTTTATTTATTTTAACAGTTATTGTTTGTTGAATGCTTCCACCCGCTGGAATTGTTAAATTAGAGAAAGTAACAATATTTGGAGGTGTATAACTTCCACCTGATAACCACTCTACTCCATCTGGTAATGTATCAGTAATTGTGGCATTTATTAAGTCAAGATTTCCAGAGTTTGAGACAGTTATTGTATAATTTAATTCATCACCTATATTAGCACTTTGTTTATCAACTGATTTTGTTATTGAAATGACTGGTTTTTGAACATTTATTGAAACTTCATCTTCATTTGAACCAATAGGGTTATTTCCTGAATCAACTCCTTCTGCAACAGCCCTGTTAATATTATTTCCATAATTTGCATATTGTGTAGGTTTTGCTTTAAATTCAACAATAAGAGTGTCAAGTTTTGTCCCTGTTGATCCTCCGTTATCATCTGTTCCTTCAAGAGTTACATTTGTATTAAATATCAATGTATTACCTGAAATGGATGGATTTATTGAATTCCAATTTGAAGGATTTGGTGAAGTTCCGTTTGTTTTTTGATATTTTCCTGAATTGTTTACATATTCCCAACCTAATGGAAGATAATCATGAACATTTAAATTATAAGCATCAACAGGATTTTTGTTTGTTACCTTTAAAGTAAATGTTACTTCCTCATTTACTCTTGTAGTTGTAAGATCTGAAGTTTTTTCCATTTCAAGTTTTGGTGAACATACACAAACATTTGCTTCATTTGTAACAGGAGTTTGAGGTGTGTTGTAATGGTCATTATAAGAAACTGAAACAACATTTTTATTTGAACAACCTAATGAATTATTAGAAGGCACTGCATCAAATTTTAACCAAAGTGTATCATTTGATGAACCAGTATTTTTGCCTTGATCATCTGTTCCATAAAGCGTTTCACCAAGACTCCATATTAATGTTTGTGTTCCAGATGGATTTGATATAGGTGTTCCCCAGTTTGTTGGTAAAGTGCCGTTATTTATTACTTTATAAGAAGTTCCCGAAACATAACTCCATCCATTTGGTAATGTATCAGTTATATTTATATTTTGTGCACTTGCATATGAGTCAAGATTTTCAACTTTTATAATAAATGTTATTGGATTCCCAACAGTTGCAATGTAACTTTGTGGCACTTTTGTGACTCTTAAGGTAGGTTTATAAACATTAACACATGAAGAGGCAGAACCACTTCCATCTGGTGCAAAAGCAGAAATAGAGCCATTATCATAGTCTTTTCCCTGTGCAGAAGAAGAATTACAATTTTTTCCAATTTGTGCATTTGATGTAACTCTGGCACTGTAATAAATTGTTAAAGAGTCACCTGGTGCAATTATAACTTGATTGTTAAAGTGGAATGTTAGTGTATTACCTACAATTGTTGGTCCTTGAGTTGAACTACCTCCTGTCCAAGTTGCAGAGGTCCAACCATAATAATTCCAACCAGTTGGTAATGTATCAGTAACAATAACTTCTTTTGCCCAAGCATATCCACTTGTATTTTTGACGACTATTTTAAACCTTACAATATCACCTGGCTGTGTTTTTGTTGTATTTGAAGTGATATCATTTATTGTGTAAACACTTTTATAAATCATAAGTTCAGGTTTATAATTGAGTATATAAGATTTCGCATTTGATGTATCTATTACATCTCTTGATATAGGGATATTTCCTGATTCATCTTCAGTTCCTGACATATCTCCAATGTTTAACAAGTAATAACCAATTGGAGATGCTGGAGCAGATGAGGTTACTTTTGCTAAAAATTCAAAATAAAGAGTGTCAAGGTTTCCACCCCAAGCTTCACCATTATCATCTGTTCCAAGTAGGGTTTCTCTAATATGCCACTGATATCCAGAAAATCCAGGCGGAGGTTGCGGAGGGGTTTGGTATGGTGAAGTATTGGGTTCTGGTGCATTAACCCATGAAGTTGGAATTGATCCATTTGTCCTTGCATACCTTGAACTATTAGATTGATATAGAAGTCCAGAGGGAAGTGTATCATAAACATCAACATTGTTAATTGGCAAACTTCCCCTATTCTCAATTTTTATTCTAAATCTTATAATATCTCCTGGTTGTGTTCTTACAGGTTCAGTTACTGCCTGTCCATTAACGTCAACTATATTTTTTAAAACTCTTATTGGTGTTGAAGTTATTTTTGTTTTTGCTTGAGACATTAAAGCGTTTATTCCTGAATAACAGCAACTATCCTCAAATTTTGCGGTATTTGTTATTTCTCCTGATGCATTACCTGAAACTTGGACTCTAAATGAAATAGTTGTTTCTGCGCCTGCAGGAAATTCATAATTAGGTCCTGTGTTGCTTTGCCAAGTAATTGTATTTGTATTTAAATCATATGAATGTATCATCCAAGAATAATAATTTCCCCATCCAGGTGGTGGACCATCTGTTATGGAAGATGGATCGAGAATTAATCCATTTGTTATCGTATCCGTTATTTTGCAGTTCCTTGCGTCACCATCACCAGTGTTTTTAATATGTATCATGTAAAGGAGAGAATCTCCTGGGGAAGCAGAAGATTTATCCACACTCTTTTCAATTGTTATATTTGGTTTTAATATATCAATTTGTTTAACCCAAGTATTAGATGTTGTTCCAGGCCAAGATGAAGGATAGTAATGAGAATTTCCACTTTGACCCAAACAATCATATCCCTTCATCCTTTGCCTATTATAACCTGGGTCATTAACACTACTACAGTCTGAAAAACTTACTTTAAAATTTACAATGATTGTTTCACTTGGACCAAGTTTTGATAAATTATTTGTTGGTATTGTCCATATTAATTTTGGATAAACAACACCATTAACTGTTTCCGTTGTTTCTGTTGGTTCAATATTAATTGTAGAACTATCAGGAAGTGTTATTGTTGTACTATTCATTACATAACTTGAACCTACTGGAATTAGATCATATATTTCAATTGGTCCATATATTGAAACCCCTCCACCTGTTAGAGATGCATTTGTAAAACTAATTTCAAAATTTTGTTCAGTACAAACAAGAATACTATCTGGTATATTTTTATTATAAGTTACATTTCTTGCGTCCTCAAAAGACCTAACCCTTGCATATTTTGCCTGATATATAGGACAATTTGAAGTTAATGTTTGATTATTTTGAGGACTTCCTATAGGATTACCCAAATAATTTGATTCAGTAAAATCTATAAGATCATCACAACCTGTCCAGATTTCAGTGTAATTATGAGATAGGTATCCTGTACAAGTTTGGTCAATTTGAGCAGTTATTCTTATATATAAAGTTTTCCCATTTTCAATGCCATGACTTAAATCTCCTTCTATATTATTCCAAATTAGTTTTCCATTTGAAGTGTCATCCCAAGGAACATTTGTCCATGAACCAGAAGTTGAGTTATATTGATAAACCCCAGATATATAATTTAAATTGTGAGATGAACCACCTGGTTGTAATATATCAATTAAATTTGTCTTAATTGTTGAAATATTGCCATTATTTGTAATTCTTATTTCGAATGTTACATTTGCTCCTAATTCTTGTGGAAAAATATTATTTGTATAAGTATAATTATTAGAATTTATTTGTATAACTCTTTTTGTAATAGATAAATTTGGTACAAATGTTGTAAATTCTCTTTCATAAATATTTGAAAATTCTGAAGAGTTATTCACATCACAAGGTTTTGCAAATTTTGCATATGATTTTGTTTTTTTGAAATTTCCTCTAAAGAAACTACATGATGGAGATGAATAAGTTGCATCAGGTTCAACCTCAAATTTTAAAATAACCTCATCATTTGAAGATAGATCTGAAAAATAAGAAACATTATTTGAATCAAAAATTAATTCATAACCTCCATCATAATCTCCACCTTGTACTGGATTAATAGTAGGGTTTCCAGCACTTTGGTATATTCCACCATTATATGAATATTGAGCAGAATTTGTTTTATATTTTAAATATTTTGGTAGATATGTATACGAAATAACATTATATATATGAGTGGAGCCAGGATTTTTTATTGATATTTCAACATTTCCAGTGCCACACATATAAACATCTGCATTGATAATTGTAACAAGGGCATAAGAAGTAGGTAGTCTTACTTGTCCATAATCGTGATTTGATTCTTGACAGTTACACCAACTCGAGTATGATTCAACAGTTAAATTATTTTCATTACAACTATTAACATTTGTCTTAAAATAAAGTTCAATTTGGGTTGAGGGTGCGATGGTTAAGTTTTTTAAATCCCAAGTTAAAGTTCCAGTTGCACCATTTAATGGCCATGTAATCGCTGGATCCCCATAATTATAAGTTGTACTTCCAATTTTTATATACGAACCATTTGAATTAAATGAAAGGTCACTTCCAAGAATAGTTGTTAATGTTATCTCTCTTGCAGTTCCATCTCCACCATTTGAAACAAAAACTTTCCAATCAACAATATTTTCATAAGCAAAATTTAGTTGTGGTGTGATTTTTGTGTAAAGTTTTGCTGATTTTATTAAAATTGAAGAAGCGCTTCCAGATGTGGTATGACTTTTTCCGCAATTATCAAGATAATTTGAAGAAAATGAAATTGTTGCATTATCAGAACAATCTTTTTTAACCTGAAATGTAATTGAACCATTTGAATATATTTCATTTATTTGTGAATAAGACCATGTCAATATATTTCCATTTACAGATGGTTCTCCTTTTGTACCAGAACACCAGGAACCATTATTGCTGTAAGTCGTTGAATCTGAGACATATGTAAAACCATTTAAAGTTACAGTTAAATCTGCATGGTCAACATTTGCATTTTCTCTTGAGAAGTTTATAGTTATGGAATATGTATCACATTTTTCAACAATTTGAGGTAAATTTGAAGAAAGAGATAGGTTTGCTCTAAAATCGGATACTCTTACTCCTTCATAATATTTTGGATCTTGTAAACAACCTCTTGGAAAGTCTGGTATTTCAAGTGTTGACCAATCGATGTAATCTTCAGAAATTGATGAATTGTTTGAGTCATTTGTTTGGGTTGCTCTTGCAGTAAATGATATTCTTAGTTTCGCTCCTGAATTTGGTGCACAAGCATTTAAGCCACTTAAATTAATTTCAAGTGGAACATAGGAATTTACATTATACCCAGAAACTGGTTGATATCCAAAGCTGCAATCAACTTCAACAACTATATTTGAAATAGAGGCATTAGTATATTGATTATTATTCAACTGATCTCTGAATATTATTCCATTCCAACTTGATGGAGCATTACTTCCTGTGTTAAAATCGAACTCAACTGTGTATCTTCTATCATTGTGGGAATCTTGGTTTCCAGATGGATTTGTATATGGCCCAGTATCAGTTGAACAATCAATTTCAATTGATGATGGGTTTAAATATTTTCTTGAATCTAGAATTGCAAGCGATGGATCGTTAATATAGATAGAAAAAGAGTCACTTACATTTGAAATTGGACAACCACAACAATCTGTTAAGGTTTCTCCATTTGGCCCAGTCAAATTTACAGTGTTTGTATATTCATTACCTGCAAAACATGGATCATTTGTAACATCAAATGTAATTGTAAGACTTTTAGTAACTCCATCTTGTAAAGTTATATTATCCCATTTAACTTCCTGTCCGTTTATTTCTCCTCCATCTGATGTAGACACAGGTATAAATGGATCAGGTAATCTATCATTAATGTCAACTATTACTGAATCCTGGTCGCAATTTCCTTTGTGATATGTAATAGAGATTGTATATTGTTGTCCTGTTTCTCCTATATCAACTGGATCAGGTCCAGATTTTGAAATTTCAAAATATGCTCCACTTCCTGAAACTGAAATTGAACCAAGAAGTGAAGGGTTTATAAATGGATTTCCACATGGGTCATCATACTCTGAGAAAAACTTAAGGGTTGTAGATTGGGGTGTACAATAACCCTGAGGCATAGAAACTGTAAAAGTGAGGTTGATTGTTTCATTTGGGTTGATTGTTCCCTGAGGCGAACCTCCTAAATATGTAAATTCCCCTATTTGAGAATTATAACTCCAATCACTTCCAATATTTGAAATTTGATAACCAGATGGAATTGTATCAATTTTTAGTTTAAAGTTTTTTGCAACCCCATCGCCATTATTAATAATAGGTATGTTTACATTTGTTGAGCCACAATAAGGAACTGAAATATTAGGCACATTAAATTGAATATTTGGAACTGTTGGAATTATTTTTATAGATTGTAGAACATGCTGAGTTTGACAACTATCTCCTTCGTCAACTCCCCACCATGCATCTATTATGTTATGAGCATCTGAACATCCAGAAATAATTGTTGTAAATTGAATTGTATATTCTGCATCTTTTGGAATTTCATTATAGATCCAGTTTGGAAAACTTCCTTGTGGAGTTACTCCGCCATAAATAAAATTACTTGGATTAGATATGCCACTTCCTAATGTATCAGTAATATGGACATTACCTATTGGATCTGAACCTGTATTTTTTATTCTTATTGTCCATGTTATAGTTTCTCCTACTTTCCCCTCTTTTGGGTTTGCTTCTTTAGTAATTACTAAATTTCCTCCATTAATTGCAGTAACAGAGATTGTTGAATCAATATAATTTGTTTGAGGGTTTTCGCAATTTGAGTTTGTACCTTGAATACGAATTGTAAAATTTTCTGTTACATTATTACAAATAGAACTTGATGGTTTTATTAATATATAAATATCTTTAGATGTACCGCTATTTACAATACCTGTATCTGGAATTCCATCGCTATTATTATCAATAAGAGGGTTTGTGCCATTTTGATCATAATAAAAACCCAATGTCCATGAGTTTGGTATAGTGCTTATGGTTTGAACATTATAAATATTTTGATTGGTACAATTATTTGTTATTGTAAATCTAAATACAGCATATGTATTTACTCTTGTTGTTAATGAGTTTGATGGTGAAATAGTAATTCCAAAATCAGCTGCATAAATTTGCTTTAATTTAAAAATTGGATTTCCTAATAAAAGAGTTGTAAAAATAAGTAAAATTGTAAAAATTCTTAATAATTTCCTCATTTAATTCCTCCATAACAATAAATTCAATCTTAAAATTATTATATTAATTATAAATTTTTTACTATAAGAATTCAACTCTGCAAAATTTCACAAACATATTGGACTTTTAAAAAAAGATTCTTTTAATTAATCTATTATGAGAATATTTTGTATTTATAATGGAATAAGAGGATTTGTAAGTGTGTATAATTATCTTTAAGAAATATGAATTAGGACTTATTGATGAATCTGTTAAATGGAAATTAAAGATTTCCTTCTTCTTTGAGAAATATGGTCTTTTCTATTTCTCAAGATGCATTCAATGTAAAGAGATCAAGAATCCTATAGATGGAGGAAACTACTAAAAGATAATAATGGAAAAATAGAACTCCTCAAAGATAAATCAATATATCCTAAGAAAAAAAGATATTAAGAAAGTCTCATCATCTACAATAAGAAGAATAATAAAAGAGAGAAATCTCTTCTTTTATCCTAAGGATTATACCCATTTTGGTAAAGAGAAAAGGATAGAAAGGAAAAAGAAACTAAGAATGAAGAATTATAAACCAATAAAACCAGGAGACTTTATTCAAGTTGACTCAATTACTATATTTTCAAATGGAATGAGAAGATATATTATAAACTCATGTTGATACTAAATCTAAATTTGCATTTTATGTATTTTCTTATAGAGAGATTCAATAGAACAATAAAAGAGGAATTTATCTATCAAAACTATTGACTATCTTCTATTTGATATAGATGAATTTAATAAGAGACTTATGGATTATCTAATATTCTATAATACTAAAAGACTAGACGACCATCTATTAAATATAAATCTGATGACACAATATATGATAGAGGGTTATAAATTATCCAGATTGTTTGGACTTATACAACCTCTTTTTATTTTCAAAAAATCTGGTAAAATTGAAAAAAATGTAAAATTCAGGAGGTTATTTATAATGGCTGATGAAAAAGAAAAAATGTTGAGTTCTACTATAAATGAAATAGAAAAAAGATTTGGCAAAGGTTCAATTATGAAACTTGGTGATAAGAGAGAACTTCTTGATACAGAAGTCATCTCTTCTGGAATATTAACTTTAGATATTGCTCTTGGGGCAGGTGGCTATCCAAGAGGAAGAATAATTGAACTTTTTGGTCAGGAAGGAAGTGGAAAATCTACAATTGCACTTGAAGCAGTTGCTGAGGTTCAAAGACAGGGTGGTTATGCTGTTTATATTGATGCTGAGCATTCACTTGACCCTGCTTATGCTGAAGCAATTGGAGTGAATCTTGCAAAATTATATATATCACAGCCTGATCATGCTGAGCAGGCACTTGAAATATCTGAAGCATTAATAAGAAGTGGAGCAATTGATATAATTGTAATAGATTCAGTTGCAGCACTTGTTCCCAGAGCAGAAATTGAAGGAGAAATTGGTGAACAATTTATGGCTTTGCAGGCTCGACTCATGTCTCAAACCTTAAGAAGATTGAATACTGCAATTTCAAAATCAAAAACAGTTGCTATTTTTGTTAACCAAGTAAGAGAAAAACTTGGAGTTATGTTTGGAAATCCTGAAGTAACCCCAGGAGGACGAGCCTTAAAATTTTATTCTACAGTTAGAATTGAAATTAGAAAAAGCGATAGTATAAAAGAGGGAGAAACTATTCTTGGAACATCTGTTAAGGCAAAAATTGTAAAAAATAAAGTTGCTCCGCCATATAAAGAAGCATATTTTGATATAATATATGGAAAAGGAATATCTAAAATTGGTTGTATTTTAGATGCTGCTACACAATATGATATAATTAAGAAAAGTGGAACCTGGTATACATATAAAGAAGAAAGAATTGCTCAGGGTAGAAAGAATTCAATAGAGTTTCTTGAAACTAAACCTGAGTTAGTTAAGGAGATAGAGAGAGAGGTAAGAAAAGTAGCTTTTCCAGTTGAGGAGAAGGTTAAGAATGAACCTAAGTAAAATTGAATATAGATTTATTAAACTTTACACTTAGACTCCTAACAAGAAGAGACTACTTTTCAAAAGAACTAAAAATGAAACTCATTGAACATGGATATAATTTAAATGATATCGATGAGGTTATAGCACACCTCATCAAAGAAAAATTCATTGATGATGAATCTTTAATTGAAAGAAGAATAAATTATTTGCAGAATAAAGGATGGGGAGAATTTAAAATATATAGATATCTATTAAAAACAGGAATATCAAAAGAATTTATTCACAATTCATTAAAAAAATATTTAAATAATGAACTTGAGATAAAAAACATAATTAAATATTCAAAAAAGAAAAAAGAATTTGAAAAGAAGGTTAGATATTTAATTTCAAAAGGTTTTAAAGAATCTCTTGTTCTTAAAATTTTAGAAAAAAAGGAGGATGAGATATGAATTTATCATTAATAGCATATGAACTTTTAGTGATTCTCGTCTTCTTTCTTGGTGGAATAATTGGTTTTTACATTAGAAGATATATTTCTGAAAGTAAAATTGGTGGCGCTGAGAAAGAGGCTAATAGAATTAAGGAAATGGCAGTTCAGGAAGCAGAATTAAAATCAAAAGATATAATTGCAAAAGCAAGAGAAGAAGCAGTAAAAATTAAAAATGATGTTGATAGAGAATTAAAAAATAGAAAACTTGAAATACAGAAGCTTGAGACAAGATTACTTCAAAGAGAAGAATCAATCGAAAAGAAAATAGAAGCAGTTGATAAAAGAGAAAGAGCAATATTTCAGAAAGAAGAAGAGATAAGAAAGATGAGAGAAGCACTCGCAAGGCAATATGAAAAACATAAACAGGAGTTATTAAGAATTGCGAATCTAACTGAAGAGGAAGCAAGAAGAGAACTTTTTGCTAAGTTGGAAGAAGAGTTGAAGGTTGATTTAAGTAAAAAGATTAAAGAATATGAAGATAAATTAAAAGAGATGGAAAAACAAAAAGCACAAGAAATAATTGCCACTGCAATTCAGAGGTCAGCAGTTGATTTTGTTTCAGAATCAACAATAACAGTTGTTCCTCTTCCAAATGATGAAGTAAAAGGAAGAATAATAGGAAGAGAAGGAAGAAACATTAGAACATTTGAATCATTAACAGAAACTGAGCTCATTATTGATGATACACCAGAAGCAGTAGTCATATCATCTTTTGACCCCATTAGAAGAGAGGTTGCAAGATTAACACTTGAAAAACTTATCATTGATGGAAGGATACACCCTTCAAGAATTGAAGAGTTATATGAAAAAGCAAAAGAGGAGATGGAAGAAAAGATTCTTGAAGAGGGAGAAAAAGCAATATCAGAACTAAATTTAGGTGATATGCCAAAAGAATTAGTTAAATTAATAGGAAGATTGAAATTCAGAACAAGTTTTGGTCAGAATGTTTTACAACATTCACTAGAAGTGAGTAGCTTAGCAGGAATTATTGCAAGTGAACTAAATATGAACCATCAGATAGCAAGAAGGGCAGGACTTCTTCATGATATTGGAAAGGCAATTGATAAAGAGACAGAAGGACCACATGCATTAATAGGCGCTGATATTTTAAGAAAATATGGAGAAAATGAAGATATTGTTCATGCAATTGCTTCTCATCATTATGATATACCTCTTGAAAGACCACTTGATTTTATAATTCAGGCATCAGATGCAATATCTGCTTCTCGTCCTGGAGTAAGAAACGAATCAATTGAACAGTATATAAAAAGAATTGAGGAACTTGAAAAAATTGCAACCTCATTTGATGGTGTTGAAAAAGCATATGCTCTTCAAGCAGGAAGAGAGGTAAGAGTTTTTGTAAAACCCGACTCAATTGACGATAGCGTATTACCAAAGCTTGCATATGATATTGCAAAAAAGATTGAAAATGATATTGTATATCCAGGACAGATTAAAGTTTTAGTTGTCAGGGAAAGTAAAGCACTTGGTTATGCAAAATGAGGATATTATTTATTGGTGACATAGTAGGAAAATCTGGAAGGAGGGTCTTAGGTATGACCCTCCAAAACATTATAGATGAGGAAAAAGTAGATTTTGTCATTGCAAATGTTGAAAATCTTTCAGGTGGATTTGGTGTGACTCTAAATAAATTTGAAGAAATCTTAAGTTATGGTGTTAATGCCACAACGAGTGGAAATCACATATGGGACAATAAAGAATATGAAAGGGTTTTTGAAAAATATGGTGATAGAATAATAAGACCATTGAATTATCCACCAAATGTTCCTGGAAAGGGAAGTTTAATTTTTGATGTAAATGGAACAAAAATCCTTTTAATAAATATTCAAGGAAGAACATTTATGGAAGCAATTGATTGCCCTTTTAGGGCTATTGATGATGAAATAAAAAAATATAATGATATAATTATTAAAATAGTTGATTTTCATGCTGAGGCAACAAGTGAAAAGAGGGCAATGCTTCATTTTCTTTCAGGAAAAGTATCAAGCCTAATAGGAACACATACACATGTTCAGACTGCTGATGAAGAGATTTTGCCAACAGGCACATCCTATATAACTGATGTTGGAATGACAGGAAGTTTTGATTCAGTTATTGGTATTGAAAAAGAAGCAGCAATTTCTCACTTCTTGACAAAACTTCCCGTAAGATTTAAAGTGAGTAGTGATGATTTGAGATTAAACTCTGTTTTACTTGAAATTGATGAAAAAAATGGTAAAACAATTTTAATAAAAAGAAAAAACTTAAACCTTAAAAAAGAGGGGGTAACACATGGAGAAAAAACTACTTGAACTTAAGAAAAAGATCAAAGAGGATGAACTCTTAAGATCTGTAAATTTATTTTTCTCTTTAAACAACATAACCGTATATCTTGTTGGAGGATATATAAGAGATCTTCTTTTAGGTAAGGAGAGTAGTGATATTGATATTGTTGTTGATGCTCCAACAAGCACTGTTAAGGCTCTTGCACATTTTTTAAATGCAACTGTTTTTTATTTAAGAAAAAGAGAAATTTATGCAAGAGTAATGATAATGAGGGAGGGAAGGAGAATCGATATATCTTTTATAAATGAAGATAATTTTAAAGAAGAACTTGAGAGAAGAGATTTTACAATAAATTCTATGGCAATTAATCTTACAAAACTCTTTAAAGATGAAGATGACTTTTTCATTGATTATTTCAATGGTTTAAAGGACGTTGAAAATAAAATTATAAGACAAACAAATCCCGAGATTTTTGAAAATGACCCAATTAGAGTTTTAAGAGCCTTTAGATTTAGGAACCTTCTTGGTTTTGAAATTGAAAAAGAGACACTCAAGAATTTAAAAACATACAAATCATATCTTGATAAAGTTTCTCCAGAAAGAATGAGAGATGAGTTCTTTAGAATCACCCTTATGGAAAATAAAATCCTTTATGATTTATATGAAAATGGAATTCTAACTGAGATATTCCCTCATCTTGATTATGAGTTCCTTCAGATGGCTCTTACAAATCTTGAAGAAGCAGTAAGTAAACCTGAAAAATATTTTAAACAGGAAGAGGTAAGAGAAGTTTTTGTAAATTTCTGGAATGAGCCAGTAGGTAAAGAAGTTTTTCATATTCAAACTTTTAAACTCGCTCTTCTTTCTTTTGGAGAAGAAACTCCTGCTTTATTTATAAGAAAAAAATTCAATGCATCCTTAAGAACCTGTACAAAAGTTCAGAATGTCATTTTTGCATTTAAGTATCTTAAAAATAGTTTTGAAGAAGGTCAGGATATACTTTCAATTGATTTTATTGGAACATTCTTTAGAACCTATAAAAAAGAGACAATAGAAGCATATCTTCTTTTAACCTTCTATTATAAAAATTCTAAAAAATTCCCTAAAAAAGAGGTTCTTGATTTTATTTCGCTTTTTGTTAAAAATAGATTTAAATCACTTGTTATTTCTGGAAATGAGATTGTAAAAGAGTATGGTCTTACACCATCTCCATTTGTTGGTGACCTTTTAATGTATCTTAAAGCACACCAAATTCTTGAAAAAATAAAAACAAAAGATGATGCAAAGGCACTTATAGACAAATACCTTAAAAAAGAAGAGTGATAAAATTTTACATAAAAACATTTGGCTGTCAGATGAATGTTTATACTTCATCTTATCTAAAATCTATTCTCATTTCGAGAGGAATTGAAAGTAGAGTTGAAGATGCAGATTATATTATTGTTAACACATGTGCAGTAAGAGAAAAAGTTAAAGAAAAGATCATATCCTATCTTGGAAAAGTAAATAAAATAAAAAATAAAGATGCCAAATTAATTATTATAGGATGTCTTGCTGAAATTGAAAAACAAGAGATAAATAAGAAATTCAAACCATATTTGATAGGTCTATATGATAAAGAAAGTGATTTGGAAAATATAGGTAATTTAATAGAGGGAGAGATTGTAAGAACAAAACTTAACATTATCTCAAGATACCTTCCAGTTATCTTTGGCTGTGATCACTTCTGTTCATATTGTATAGTTCCATTTGCAAGAGGAAGAGAAAAAAGTAAAAATTTGGAAATTGTTTTAAAAGAAGCAAGAGAAATTTATGATGAAGGAGCAAAAGAGATAATACTTCTTGGACAGAATGTGAATGATTATGGTAAAGATCTAAAACTTTCTGATGGTTTTTTAGTTCTATTAAAAGAGGTATCAAAAATTCCTTTTGAAAGAGTTTCATTTCTAACTTCACATCCAATGAATTTTAAAATAAGTTGGATTGATGAATTTAAAAATATTCCAAATATTTTAGAGCATTTTCATCTTCCACTTCAAAGTGGTTCAAATAAGGTTTTATCTCTTATGAAAAGGGGGTACACAAAAGAAGAGTATATTAAAATTATAGAAAAAATAAGAGAGAAATTTCCCAATGCACAGATTACAACAGATATTCTTGTTGGTTTTCCAGGAGAGAATGAAGAAGATTTTTTAGAAACAGTTGATTTAGTAAAAAAGATTGAATTTGATAGAGCGTTTATATTTATCTATTCTAAAAGACCTTTAACAAAAGCATATAATTTAGAAAATGAAGTTCTTCATGATGAGAAGTTAAAAAGAATAAATCATTTAATTAAAGTTCAGGATGAGATAACATTAAAAAAATATAGTGAGTTTATTGGAAAAGAGGTTGAAGTTTTGATTGAGAGCAAAAAAGGAGATACAGGAATAGGAAAAGAAAAAGGAGGAAGGGTTGTTGTAATAGAAAACATCCTAAATGAAGATATTGGAAAGATAGTTAAAGCAAAAATTGATAGGGTGAACATTAGAGAACTTTTTGGTAAAAAAATTAAATAAGAATAAGATATGGAGAATATCTAATGAGTAAAATAGATGAACTTATCGAAAAATATGGTGAAAAAGAAATCACCTTAAAAATTTTAAAAAAAAATTTATCAAGAAGGAAAAAATGGGAAGCTATAAACAGTGGATTTATTTTTTCTCTTTTTGAAAATTTTAATTTTTCAGAAGAAAAGAAACAAATTGAAAATCTAGAGAAAAACAGAATAAAACTTATCTCTTTCTTTAATCCTCTTTTTCCAGAAGAACTTAAGATGATTTCTGATCCACCAATTGCACTTTTTTATAAAGGTGAAATTGAGAAAAATAGTTTAAATGTTTCAATAGTTGGAACAAGAAGATGCAGTAGTTATGGAAAGAGAGTTTCTGAGGAGATAGCAGAACTACTTTCAAATAATGGTGTTACAGTTGTTAGTGGACTTGCATATGGAATCGATTCTTCTGCTCACATTGGTGCATTGAAAGGAAATGGAAAAACATATGCAGTTCTTGGTGGTGGATTAAATAAAATATATCCAAGAAGTAATATAAACTTATCGAAAAAAATTGAAGAAAGAGGTGCAGTTATCACCGAATATTTTCCTGATGATGAACCAAGAGACTACCAATTTCCAGAAAGAAATAGAATAATTGCAGGACTATCAAAGGCAGTTGTTCTTGTTGAAGCTCCAATTAAAAGTGGTGCCTTAATTACTGTTGATTTTGCAATTGATTATGGAAGGGAAGTTTTTTGTGTACCAGGACCAATTAACAGTGAACTTTCAACAGGTTGTCATAAGATAATTAGAGATGGTGGAACAATATTAACATCATACGAAGATTTACTCGAATTTTTAAACATTAAAATCATTAAAAGAACACTTCCAGAACTTACAAAAGATGAAGAAGAATTACTCAATAAAATACCCTTTACAATTACATATATTGACGATTTTTTAAATTCAAAAAGTGATTTACCTACTCTAATTTCACTTGAAAGTAAAGGATATGTTGAAAGTTTTCCTGGTAATTATTATATGAGAAAAAAATGGAAGAGTTAGAAAAAATAATTTCAGTATTTACTCTGGAAAGAAAAAGAAAATTTGATAATAAATCTGTCATTGGTGGCTTTTCAAAATTTATATTATCAAACTTAAATAATCTTGAAATTTATAAAGTTGACATAAATAAAATAAGGAAACTTATAGAAAGATATGAAGACGAGAATGAGGAGAATAGGAAAAAAATTCATAATGAAATTCTTAATGAGATATTAGACTCTTTAGTAAAACAAAGAGAAATTGATATTGAAAAAATTCCAGGTGTTGGTGAAAAGAGAAAAGAAGCGCTCTTAAGATTAGGAATAAGAACAAGTTATGACTTATTATACTTTTTTCCAAGAAAATATATCGATTTTGGAAAATTAACAAAAATTTCATCAGTTAAAAGAGGGGAGTATGCTCAAATTCAGGGTGAGGTTTTAGGCGTTGAAAAGAAACTAATAAGAAAAGGTTTAAATATTTTAAAGGTTAAATTTTTTGATGGAACTAATGTTATTTTTGGAATATGGTTTAACCAACTGTATCTTGAAAAATTCTTTAAAAAAGGTAAAAAATTTCTTTTAATGGGTATTATTTCTTATAATTTTGGAGAGTGGCAGATTGAAAATCCTGATTTTGAAGAAATTTCTAACTTTAAAGAAAATTCTGAAGAAAAAATTATAAGCATATACCCTCAAACTAGCGGACTGTCTTCAAAAATGATTTCAAATTATATAAGAGAATCGATAAAATTAACAAAAAATATACTTTTTGACCCCCTTCCTCAGGAAATTATAAAAAAAAGAGAATTAGCTCCTCTTTCTTTTTCGATTGAAAATATTCATTTTCCATCTTCAAATAATAATCTTTATTTAAGCGAGATGCGACTAAAGTATGAAGAACTATTTTTATTTCAAACCTTTCTTTATTTAAGAAGAATAAAGATAAAAGAAAAAATGGGATTTAAATATGAAATTTCAAATGAAAATAAAGAAAAATTTATAAAAAGTCTTCCATTCAATTTAACAAATGCTCAGAAAAAAGTTATTAGTGAGATTGAAAAAGATTTAATAAGCGGAAAGGTCATGAATAGGCTTCTTCATGGAGAGGTTGGAAGTGGAAAAACAGTTATTTCAGCATATGCTCTTTATCTTGCAGCACTAAATAAAACTCAAGGAGCAATGATGTCACCAACAGAAATTCTCGCAATACAGACCTTCAATATATTAAATAAGTTTTTATCTCCTTTTGACATAAAAGTTGAACTTATAACTGGAAATACAAAAAATAAAGATGAGATTAAAAAAAGATTAAGAGAAGGCGAGATTGATATTATAGTTGGAACACATGCTTTAATTGAAGAAGATGTAGAGTTTAACAATTTAACCCTTGCAATAGTTGATGAACAACATAGGTTTGGAGTAATTCAAAGGGCAAGTTTAGTAAAAAAAGGTGAATATCCTCATACTCTTGTTTTATCAGCAACTCCAATACCAAGA
>JGI12104J13512_1001166_pt1 | contig 20193 bp, 17 predicted proteins | sample TerdegcTABiofilm_FD_13512 | JGI IMG/M metagenome (IMG submission 13512)
CCGACCGCGATAGATGTCAGACTTCCGGGGCAAGTTTCGCGGCGGAAATGGAGTTTCTGCACAACAACGGCTACCAGGTGATTCCTTTGAAGAAGTTAATCAGCCATATGCAATACGGCGAAAAACTGCCGGAAAAAGCACTGGTGATAACCTTTGATGACGGGTATGAAGGTGATTATAAAGTAGCTTACCCTATTTTAAAAAAATATAATATGCCGGCCACAATTTTTTTGATTGCCAACAGGGACCAGTATTTTGGGCCGGATGCGCCGCCCATGCTTACCTGGGAAGAGATGAGGGAGATGGAAGGGAGCGGCTTGATCGATATCCAGGCGCATACGTATGATTTGCATTACCCGGTATATACCAACAAGGAGCGGACTTGCCTGAAGCCGGCGACGATTGCCAGGGCTTATCAGCCGGAGTGGGAGCGGCGGGAAACAGAGGAAGAATTTGCCGATAGGCTGTATGAAGACTTTTTGCTGGCGCGCACCACTATCGAAGCTAACTTGCATAAGCAGGTTGACACCATGGCCTGGCCGTTCGGGGCATATAATCTCACGTCCCTGCGCATGGCACGTAAAGCCGGCTTCAAGTATTTTGCCACGACCCGGAGAGGAATGAACGAGTATGCTGACAGCGTTCAGGTTATCCGCAGGATCAGTGAAGACGATAACATCACCCTGGACCAGTTTGCGAAATTCATTGAGCCGGATTATTCTTATGTTAGACAACTCAGACAAGTGACTTTCAGACACCTGAACCGTTTTGTAGAGCTTTTCGTTTAGTTTAACTGGTTATAATAAGGGTAATTATTCGATGGACCCGGTATAGGTACAGCGTTGTCCCCGCTCACTCCGATGCTCCACGCCGACAGCAAAACGGCTCGCTTCGGACCGGACTAGCGGCACTGCAAAGGCGGCTACGCCGCTGGTTTCGCGCCCCAGTCCGGTTGCCCTCGCTTCGCCGATTGCTGTTACCGGTGCTCCGCAAGTCGTTCGCTATAGACAACACTGTACCTATGACAGGCTAAATTTACTAATGCTTACAAATAAGGATGCTGATGATTGGATGGCAGGAAATGCAGCGCCTTTATAGAATTTAGATATATATGTAGTTATTGGCCGAAATTGTTTGAGCTTGGGGGTTGGTGCGGTATGAGGATAATCCTGTCGTTATTAACCGCTGCCGTTCTTTTTTGCGTGGCGGCAGCGAGTGCCGTAGCCGGTGAATTGCCGGAACGAGGTTCTTTTTTCAGCGTTCAAAACCGGCAGGCGGAAACAATCAGCGAAGGTGTAACCCTGATTAATTACTCGCTGGACCTAAAAGACGACCCGGTCAGGTTGGCGGTTTTGCAGGTTGATTTAAGTAACCCTTACGTAAAAATAGAGGGCTTAATCGGTTCAGACGGGACGATGGAAAATACCCAACAGGTGAGTAAAATGGCCGAGCGCAGCGGGGCAGTGGCGGCAATAAACGCCGGCTTTTTCATCATCGCCCAGGGCAAGCCGCTGGGTATGATCGTCAAGGATGGAGAACTGGTGTCCAGTCCGATTATGCGCGGCGACATGCCGGTTTTTGCCCTGGGCATGGATAAGCGCCCGCTGATGGACTTTTTTACGTTTAACGGGGAAGTGAAGGCCGGCAACGGAACGGTATTTCCCCTTTTTGGCGTGAACAAGTTGCTCTATAACCTGGAAAACGGCGTGCTCTCCGATACTGACCACCTCACCTTGTACAACCGGAACTGGGGGCAATTCAGCCGGGGCGGCAGTGATGAACTACCCGGCGCGGTGGAAACTGTAGTAGAAAACAATGTCGTGACGAAACAGGTTGTAGCCGGCACACCGCTGCCGATTCCCGCCAACGGTTATATTCTGTGGGGCCACGGCAAAGCCGCGGATTTTATGTCCAAAAACATGCCGGTAGGCTCGCGGGTCAAGGTTAGCTATCAAACGACCCCGGCTTTTGAAAAAATAAAACTTTCCACGGGCAGCAACAGCTTTCTGGTGCAACAGGGAAAGGTAGCTGTATTTCAGGAAGAGCTGAAAGGTTCTAATTCCCGCACGGCGGTGGCGTCATCTGATAACGGGAAATTTCTCTATTTGGTTGCGGTGGAAAAAAGCAATCAAAGCATTGGCCTGGAACAGGAAGAATTGGCTGAGTTGCTGGTGGCCATGGGTGTTGAAACGGCTTTGAATCTGGACGGCGGCGGTTCGACCACCATGGTGGCGAAACATCTTGGTGACACGGGGTTATCCACCATTGTCCAGCCCAAAGAAGGGTGGCAAAGGCCGGTAACCGATGGACTGGGAATATTTAACACGGCTCCACCCGGGCAGCCTGCGGGTTTGATTATCAGCGGACCGGATATGGTTCTGGCCGGGACCGAAAGCAGTTTTACAGTAAAAGGTTACGATACGCACTTTTACCCTTGGCAGCCGTCAAATCTTAACTGGCGCGCCGGCGGGGGCGGGAAAATAGTTAATGGCGTTTTTAGCGCCGGCAGCGGCGGGGATGTGGTGATTGAAGTCGCCTCAGGCGCTGTGAAAGGGACAAAAAAAGTGCATGTGATAGGGTCTGGTGAGATCAAGGCTTTGCAGGTTGAACCCGCTGTCATAAGAGCCGGTAGCGGCAAACCGGTGCCGTTGACCTTTACTGTCGTGACCCGGGACGGACAGGTGTTACCTCTGGAAGCCCGCTACGTGACCGTCCACGCCAGTACAGGTACAGTAAATAGCGGCGTATTTACCCCGGGGGAAGACGGCGGCAAGGGTATCCTGGAGGCAAGCTATCAGGGTCTGACCGTGCAGGTGCCTATCCGGGCGGCAAGTTTGTTCAAAGATACGGAAAACAACTGGGCAAATGATCAAATCAACGAATTGGCCGAGGCAGGCATTATCAAGGGCTACGATGACGGTACGTATCATCCGGCGGAGCCGGTTACCCGCGTCCAGGTTGTTACCATGCTGGCGAGGCTGTTGCAGTGGCCACCGGGTGAAGGTCAGCTTTACTTTAAAGACGGAGTGCCTGACTGGGCGCGGGACGCCGTAGCTGCCGCCGTGGCACGCGGTGTGGTGAGCGGATACCCGGATCAGACATTTCAGCCTGATCGACCGGTAACCAGGGCCGAGGTGTCTGTAATTCTGGATCATGCCGTTAATTTTGCAGGTAATGATGCAGTGTTGGATTTCAAAGATGCCGGAATTATCCCGGATTGGGCAAGGACGGCAATGGCCAGGGTTGTTTCAGCCGGAGTGTTGAGAGGTTACGAGGATGGTTCCTTAAAGCCCGAGGCCAATCTTACCAGGGCTGAAATGGCTGTTTTAATTAAGCGGCTGATTGGGTCAAACTATGTAAAGGTGGAGCAATGATGTGGCGCCAGTGACGGTATTAATGACCCTCATGAGCCTGGAAATCGGCGGCGCGGAAACACATGCTGTTGTTTTAGCGCGTCATTTGAAAGAGCTCGGATACCGTATAATAATGGCTTCCAGCGGGGGCGTTTTTGAAAAAACAATCGCCGGTTATGGAATCAGGCATTATAAATTGCCGCTTGATAATTCCAGGCCCCATTCCCTGTTCCGTTCTGTAACCGCGGTAAGATCAATTATTACATCGGAAAATGTTATGCTGGTTCATGCTCATGCCCGTATTCCGGCTTTTGCTTCTGATTTGGCCAGGCAGTTTACCGGGATTCACATGATTACTACCGCCCATGCCATGTTCACAGCAGGCTTTCCTTTAAGGTTTCTTTCCAGGTGGGGGGAAAGAACCATTGCCGTCAGTTCCGACATAAAAGAACACATGATTAAATTCTTCGGTTTGGCAGAATCAAAAATAATCCTAATTCCTAATGGAATAGATATTGAAACTTTCGATCCGGCTTTACCGGTGGGTAAAGTTGCAGATGAACTAAAGGTCGGCTCAGATAAAACCCTGATAGTATATGTCAGCAGGCTGGACGATATGCTTGCTCCGGTGGCGATTAACCTTATTGAAGCCTGCGGACGGCTTTACAGCGAATTTCCGTTTCTGAGCCTGCTAATCGTGGGTGACGGGAAATGCGCCGGGGAAGTGGCAGCCAGGGCAAGGGCGGTAAATGCCAAAACCGGTGCAGATTTAGTCAAGCTGCTGGGTGCCCGAACCGACATAAACCGGATCATGGCGTCTGCCGACTTGGTTGTCGGGGTAAGCAGAGTAGCGCTGGAAGCTATGGCCAGCGGTAAGAATGTCGTTTTGGCCGGCGGAGAAGGTTACGGGGGGTTGATTAGAGAAGGAAGTCTCCCTTTATTTATTAACGACAATTTTACCGGGCGTCAGTTTAATAAACAGGCCACCACCCAAAATATCGAAGATTCCATTAGAGAATTCTTATACCTGCCTCCGGAGGCCAAAAGGAATATAGGTGTATTTTTACGAAAGTTTATTGTTGAGAATTACAGCAGTGTGCGGATGGCGAAAGAGACAGCGAGAGTCTACGAGGAAGTACTGAACTTATAGATTATATTCAGGTGATGCGCCAATGCTCAGCGTACTGCACATTATCAGCGATACCAATATCGGTGGAGCCGGCAGGCATTTATTAACTTTCCTGGAGCATTATGACCGCACAAGACTGGCAGTACGCGTGCTCTGCCCGCCTGCATCTTTGTTGCTTGAGGAGTGTATTGCGGCCGGTATTGAAACTTACACAAGCCCCTATTTAGCCGGAGACCGGTCTTTTGGCTGGCGCGGCCTGTCCGGCCTTTTCCGTGATGTAAACGCCATTGTTAAGGATTGCCGCATTGATCTTGTACATACTCATGCTTCTTTTTCAGGACGCCTGGCGGCCAGGGCAGCAGGGGTTCCCCGCATTGTTTATACCAAACACCGGATGGACTGGGATGCTCCCCGGGGGTGGATTAAAAAGCGGGCCATAGCATTGTTAAACCGCTTGACCAGCCACAGGGTAATCGCTGTCAGCCTGGCAGTTAAAGAAGATCTTTTACAAAATGGTGTCCCGGAAGAAAAAATTATACTGATCTATAACGGCATAGATATAAAAAAGTATAGGGAGCAGGCCCGGTCAGGTGATCTGAAATCCAGGCTGGGAATTGGGGAAAACCGGGTGGTGGGTATGGTAGCCCGCCTGGAACCGGAAAAAGGACACCGGTATTACCTGGAAGCTGCCGGCAAGGTGCTGGATAAATTGAGGGATGTATTTTTTGTTGTAGTGGGAACGGGCTCTCTTGCCGGTGAGTTGCTTGATACCGCACAACGTCTTGGTATCAGTGAGCGCGTGCTTTTTACCGGCTACCAGGACAATGTGGCGCAGTTTATTGCCATGATGGATGTGGTGGTTGTACCGTCGCTTACTGAGGCTTTTGGAATCAGCATGATTGAAGGTATGTGCCTGGGCAAGCCGTGTGTGGCCAGCGCGGTGGGCGGCCTGGTGGAGATAGCCGGGCAGGACGGGCGGACGGCTTTTCTGGTCCCGCCGGGAGACGCGGATGCTATCGCCGGAAAGGTTGTTTTTCTTTTGGAGAACCCTGATGTTGCGCTGAATATGGGGTTGCGGGCCGCGGAAGAAGTAGAGAGAAGATTTTCCGCTAAAACGATGGCGGATGAAATCACCAGCCTTTATTACGAAATAGTGAATGGTAATTAACTTTACTGAATACTTGCGATGAAAGTAAATGAGGAGGGATACTTATGCTTGATATCAACCAGATTCAAGAAATACTGCCCCATCGCTACCCATTTTTATTGGTTGACCGGATTGTTTCAGTAGAAGAAGGCAAACGCGCGGTAGGCATTAAAAATGTTACCGCCAACGAACCTTATTTCTGGGGACACTTTCCCGGCAATCCGGTAATGCCGGGTGTGCTGATCGTTGAGGCTATGGCGCAGGTAGGGGCGGTGGCAATATTAAAACTGCCCGAATATACGGGCAAGGTAGCTCTTTTTGCCGGGATAGACAAGGCTCGTTTCCGCCGCCAGGTTGTTCCAGGCGATCAATTACGCATTGAGGTTGAGGTCCTAAAGCTGCGCAGTACGGTTGGTAAAAGCTATGCTGCCGCTTATGTGGGGGAAGAAATGGCCGCGGAGGCTGAACTGATGTTTATGGTGCAAAAGAACAAGGATTAGTTTTGGCAAAATTAAGTGCAATAAGGCGTAATAAGGCGTAATAAGGTATAATAATATAATAATCATTCAATTAGCTGGTTTGCTACTATTTTTAGCAATTGTCGTATTCTGGCGAGATGAGATAGAATACGGCTAGTATTGTGCTTGGACTTGCCTTACTGGAGGGATTTATGTGCAGCTACCGGTAACGGCTATTCTGCTGGCTTTGGGAATTGTACTGCTGATTACCCCGCTGGTCAGGAAGTGGGCTTTTAAATGTGGAGCCTTAGACCGTCCAGATAAGAGAAAAGTACATAAGCGGCTTATGCCCAGGCTTGGCGGGCTTGCCATCTATCTTAGCTTTGTGGCCGCCGTGATCATTACCCAAAAGGTTACCATGCAAACTGCGGGGCTGATTATCGGTGGTTCGTTAATTGTATTGCTTGGCGTAATTGACGATACCAGAGGGGTTTCACCCCGGATAAAGCTGGCGGGGCAAATAGTGGCAGCTTGTGTGGTGATTCCTTTCGGCCTCAAAGTTGATTTTTTAACCAACCCGTTTTCCACTGATTCCACTAATTTTATTACCCTGGGATTGTTAAGTATTCCTGTTACTGTGTTATGGCTGGTATCAGTCACCAATGCCGTTAACTTGATCGACGGGCTGGACGGGTTAGCCGGTGGCACCACTTTTATTGCTCTATTAACCCTGGCGGCGGCCGTATGGATTGAGATCGCCAGAGTCGGCAGTTCACCAGGCCAGAGGGAGGCTATTGTCCTGGCTTTGGTACTTGCAGGCGCGGTATTTGGTTTTTTACGCTATAATTTTTACCCGGCGCGGATTTTCCTGGGGGATTCGGGCTCGATGTTCCTGGGCTACAGCGTCGCTGTTTTATCAATAATGGGACTGGCCAAGGGCGCTACCTTTATCTCAGTAATTATACCGGTAGTGATCCTGGGGATTCCCCTGCTGGATACGGTTTTTGCCGTTGTCAGACGGTATTACGGCCACAGGCCTATTTTTCAGCCGGACAAAGAGCACCTGCACCATAGACTGATGGAGATGGGGCTTAGCCACCGCCAGGCAGTATTGTGTATTTATGCGGTAAACATTGTCCTTGGCTTGAGTGCGATCGTCCTGACACTAATTACGCCGAAACAGGCTATACTATTATTAGCGGCGCTTTCAACCACTATCTTAATCGCTGCGAATAAAATAGGCGTTACCGGGGTTGGCAAGACAGGTTCTTATTTACCACAATCTGAAAAACAACAGCGGCCCTCTCGAATGTAGGCCGGGGAAGGTATGAATATGAAAGTCAGAAAGGCTATTATACCCGCTGCCGGCATGGGTGTGCGTTTTTTGCCCGCCACTAAGGCGCAGCCCAAAGAGATGCTGCCTATTGTGGATAAGCCGACTATCCAATATATAGTTGAGGAAGCGATTGAGTCCGGGATTGAAAATATATTAATTATTACGGGCAGGAATAAGCGGGCTATCGAAGACCACTTTGACAAGTCACTGGAATTGGAATATCAGTTAAAAGAAAAAGAGAAGCTCGATCTTCTAAAACTGGTACAGGATATCAGCGAGCTTGTTGATATCTATTATGTCAGGCAAAAGGAACCTTTGGGGCTTGGGCACGCGATTTATTGCGCCCGTCAGTTTGTCGGCGACGAGCCTTTCGCGGTGCTTCTGGGCGACGATATCGTACAGAGCCGGGTACCCTGTCTGAAACAATTGATTGACCTGTACGGGGACTTAAAATCCTCAATTGTTGCGGTCCGGGAAGTCCCCCGGGAAGATGTAAGTAAATACGGTATTATTGACGCAGTGCCGGAAAAGAACAAGGTGTTCCGGGTTGTTGATCTTGTTGAAAAGCCTCCTGTGCAAAACGCCCCCTCCCGGTTGGCTGTTATGGGACGCTATATTATTGATCCGCGCATTTTCTCGATCTTGGCTGAAACCAAGCCGGGGGCCGGCGGGGAGATCCAGCTTACAGACGCGCTGAAAGTGTTGTGCTGTGAACAGCCCATGTACGGTCTGGCCTTCGAAGGTCGCCGTTATGATGTGGGGGACAAGCTGGGTTATCTTCAGGCGGTGGTGGAGTTTGCCCTGGCGCGGCCCGACCTGGCGGAAGGGTTTAAAGAGTACTTGAAAACCGTGTATACGGAAGAATAAAAAAGCAAACCCCGCTAATTTACCTAACAGCAGGGTTTGTTTTATTTTCCTCTTTTACTGAAGCCCCCCGCTTACTGCCGGGGTTTTTAATTTGGCGAAGGTATTCCTCAAACATCCGTCTTCTTGTATCAAGCTTTTTTAAGACCTTATGTTTTTCCAATAAATCTCACCCGCAATTATTTTTCCCATAAATGTATAATGCTAAACCTATCCAAATGTATAATCACTGCTTTTACCGGCAAACTAATTTCTGTAGATTATACTGGGAGGGGCGTTAAATTATGAATGATTACCTGGAAATATTAATCAGGTCATTAGGCGCTTTCGCGGGCGTTATTTTTATTACCAGAATGGTCGGCAAGTCACAGGTCGGGGGGTTGAATATAGCCGACTGGGTTAACGGTATTGTTATCGGTTCCATAGCCGCCAGCCTGGCCACGGATTTGAAAACGCCGGCTGGGCTCTATGCATTTGCACTGTTGATTTTTTTGGTTTTAACCGTATTTGCAGAATGGGTCGGGATTAAGTACCGCCCCGTCCACAAGATATTAAGCGACGAGCCGACGGTGGTGGTTCATAACGGAGTAATCCTTGAGGGAAATATGCATAAGATGCGCTATACTGTTGACGATTTGACTTCACAGTTGCGTCAGAAGAATGCTTTTAATATAGCGGATGTGGAGTATGCTATTGCTGAACCGAATGGTGAATTGAGTGTCCTGTTGAAGAGCCATGTTGCGCCGGTCACCCTGCAGGATCTCAATGTGCCGGCCAAGTATAAAGGAGTGCCTTCTGAATTAGTGGTAGACGGGGTGATCATCCAGCAAAACTTAAAGCAAAACAACCTTGACGAGGATTGGCTGTTAGGAGAATTGCAGAAACAGGGCATCCAGTCACTTAAGGACGTTTTTTACGCTAGCCTGGATCAGGAAGGCAATCTTTATGTCGACAAGAAACAGGATAAAATGGCTTATATACAAGATATTACTGATAAACTTCCGGGGAAAATGCCTCAGTAATAAAGCCGGGAAGCATGCCATTTGAACCCTACGGGTTACCTCCTGTGGGGTTTAGTATTTTTTGCTTCGGCAGTTTTGTGGTAGTATTATGTATAAATACATTTCTATTGAAAAGAAAAACTTATATTGTAATTAAATGATAAATTGTTTGTTTGTAAAAGTTTCTGAAAGGTGTGATAAATTGAACGGTAGCGGCAGTTCGTACTGGCAAAAAGTACTCGCGCAACTTCCTTTTACGGCTGAACAGAAAGACTTTGAAACGTATTCAAGCGATAAGGTGGCAATCTTCAAAGCTAAAGTTATATATACAAAAGATTTCTGTATGAAAGACTATATGTTTGTCATACCTATATCACAATTCCCTGTTATTCAGGTGGAAAGAAAGAATTTTATGCTTGAAAATAACAAGGTGTTTCCCGTCAATCCGGAACAGGTTCATAATTCGACCGCCCGGCAGGCTACGTCTTATATAGTAGCCTATATTAACAAGGAGTTCATGCATGACATGGCACGTTCAATTTACGGCAAGCCCGATGTTTATTTTCAAAATGGGAATATGAATCTGGACCCTGGTATGCGAAATTTGATTTACATGTTTATGGAAGAGTCAAAAAATAAGCAGCCAGGGCATGAATTTATGCTGGAGGGCCTTAATACCATGTTTGCACTCAGCTGCTTGAGGCATGTCGATAATAATTTTACCGGGAAGGATGCCGGTATCGTCTATTCCGAAAAAAAGAGCGTGAACAAGGCTATTGATTATATAAGGGAAAACTACCGCGCCGATTTCTCCCTGGCTGAACTTGCCCGGGAAGCCAACCTCAGCCCGTACCATTTTATCAGGACTTTTAAAGCAGAGACGGGAAAAACACCTTTTGCTTACCTTCTGGATATGAAGATGGAAAAAGCGAAGGAAATGCTCAGATTCCAAAACCATACAATTTCTGAAATCTGCTATTTAAGCGGCTTTAACAACCTCAGTCATTTTACTTCGGTGTTTAAAAGAAAAGTCGGTTTGGCGCCGTCCGCATACCGGAAATGTTTTAATAAGGGAAAAACCGGATTTGAACATTAATTAAAAGGCACTGCGCGGCTTGAATTGCAGTGCCTTTTAATTAGTGAGCAATATTAATAAAATTAATGGCAATTTTACAAAAGAAAGGCAAACAAGAAAATGTTAAACTAAATTTAGATGCAAATAAGTGGAATAAGTGGTGAAAAAGAAAGGAGTATAAAAATGCTTTTGAACGCATTCAAACCAAGGGTTGTTTTTACCGGAAAGGCGTTAAAAGCGTTATTCGTAATAACTGTCTTTCTGCCGGTTTTGTTGCTTGCGCCCGGGGCGCGGTGCGGCTTTGCGGCGCAACAGTCGTCCGACATCAGCGGGGAGTGGTTTTGGCCGGGGTCAGGCACAGCCTTTACCCAGAGCGGGTCGGGTGTAACAGGCCATGTACAGCTCGATACAGACCGCTTTCAAGGGGTGATGTCCGGCAACCAGTTCGTTGGAACCTGGACTGTATATAGCGATCCACCTACGATTTTCTCCTGCCGCATGACGGTAAGCTGGAAAAAAGGCGGACAGTGGCTTGAAGGAACGGCCGTCTACAAGCTAGCAGCTGCGCCGCTTACATTTTTCCGGTTATATAATGTCAATGTGAGTGTAAAAGAGGACACCACCTGGGAGCCGCCGGAAGGACAGTCTTCGAAGCCCGCGATCTTTACCATCACCCGCGACGGGGATACCAGCATCCCCCTGAGCGTGGACTATAAACTGGAGGGCTCGGCGGACAACGGCACCGATTTTGCGCAGCTTTCCGGCACCGCGGTCATCCCGGCGGGCGAGACCTCGGTGGACGTTAAAATTGAACCGATGCCCGACGGGGTTGACGACGACGAAGAAACCGTTACCTTGACCATCATCCGCAGCGGCAACGTGTCAGACGGCGGGGGCGATTACAATATCGGCAACGATAAAGGAACAATAACCATTAAAGTGCCCAAAGTAAGCATAGCGGCGGCAAATGACGCCGTGGAGCCGGAGAAGCCGGGTGAACCCCCGGGCGAAATCGGCAAGTTTGTTGTCAGCAGGACCGGAGACACTGACTGGTCGCTTGATGTCAGGTATGTTGCGGGCGGCGCGGCCACCATCGGGGCGGACTATGCTATCAGCCCGAAGCCGATCACGTCTCCCCCGAATGTGATCATCCCCGTAGGCAAGGATTCTGAAAACATCCACATCATTCCTAATTGGGACAAACTCCCTGAAAACCAGGAAAGATTGACTATAAAGATCCTGCCCTGGTCCGGGTATAAGCTTGCTGAAAAATCACAAGATGAAATTTTTATTTGCGACGGAGGGCGGGACGACAAGCCGAAGGTCAGCATAGAGGCGACAGAGAACACCGTCTCCGAGGGCGGGACCGGCGCGGCCAAGTTTAAAGTCACCCGCGACGGCGATAACGCGCTGCCCTTGACGGTGCGCCTCGAGATCGGCGGCACGGCCGCGAACGGCACGGACTACGAGCGGCTTGAGGAATACGTGGTGATCCCGGTCAACGCCGGCTTCGCCGAAATCGACGTAACTCCCGTCAGGGACACGGAGCAGGAGGGCGACGAACGAGTTCAGGATGTATAATACCGCCAATAATGCGTTAACTGCTACCAGCAACCGGATCGAGGTGAGCCTGGATGCCGTGTTATCCGCTTCTCCCGCGATTGTCAATCGCGGCGAGACCATTACTGTGACTTATTCAGGCTCCCTGGGCAATTACCAGGACTGGATCGGGCTTTATAGACTGGGTACGGCGGACCCGCTCGATTACGAAAGCTGCAATGAAGAATTATACACCAAGAGCGGTTCCGTTACTTTTACGGCGCCACTTAATAGCGGTTTGTACGAATTCAGGATGTATAACACCGCCAATAACCTGTTAGTCGCCACCAGCGGTCAGGTAGAGGTGAAATTGGAGGGGACGGTCAGCGCTTCACCGTCCACCGTCAGGCCGGGTGAGGTCATAACCGTGACCTATTCAGGCTCCCTGGGCAATTACCAGGACTGGATCGGGCTTTATAGACTGGGCACGACGGACCCGCTCGATTACGAAAGCTGCAATGAAGAACTGTATACCAAAAGTGGCGCCAAAACTTTTACAGCGCCGCAAACTACCGGTCAGTATGAGTTCAGAATGTACACTGCCGCCAACAACACGTTTGTAGCCAAAAGCGACCCGGTAAACGTAAGACAGCCCATGAATACCACGGTTACAGCAGCACCCACTACCCTTTACCCCGGCGACAAAATTACCGTAACGTACTCCGGGGCGCCGGGCAACAAGTATGACAGTATCGCCATGTACCAGGCAGGAACCTTGAGCAATGCCGACCCCATAGCAGAAATCTACTTGAAAAAGAAGAAAAGCGGTAAGCTGACCTTTACGGCGCCGGAAGAAGCCGGACTCTATGAATTTAGAATGTTTGAGCAGGATCAAGACAGCGAAATCGGCACCAGCAATGCAGTTACAGTAACCGCGGTTGCCGCGCTGGAAATCACTCAAAGCAACCCGGAAGACGGTGCAGAGGGGGTGCCGCTTACCACCAAGGAAATAACTGTCACGTTTAATGAACCAATTAAAAAAGGTGAGGATATCAAAAAGATCACTCTCACATGTGAGGACGAAGAAATAACTTACAAGACCTCTGCTTCCGTTAAAAAGAACGTCCTTACCGTCAAGTGGAAAGGAAAATTAATTGAAGGTGCGGATTATACGCTATGCATTCCCGCCAATGCCGTAACAGATGCAAGGACCAAAAAACGTTCCCTGGCGGGCGATGAAGAGATAACTTTTACCACGGCGCTTGAGTAGTATCTATATGGTAATGATGCAGCTATAACGATTGCTGCTAAAAAGGCGTCCGAGAACCCCGGAAAATATGGGTTGGGCGCCTTTTTCCATCAAAATGTATCAAATTTTCTTTTTGCAGTATCTCTAGAATTTACGGAATAATGAATTCAAACTTATCCTGGAACATGCCGATCCGGTTTTGCTTTAAAATTTAGTTATCTTGTAATCCAATCACTTCATATACCTCCAGTTCCTGGGCCTTGTTTTCCGAAAGCGGTGTAAATCCGCTCAAGTCCACGAAGAGAACAGTTGCCATTGCGGCCGGCTTTTCATTTACATCAAGTCGATGTCTGCTTTCAATATTTCGTTGGATAACCCGGTTACCAGCAGTAAAAACGATTAAATTGTTTTTTTCAGGCATGGTGAATCAAGGCCATGCTATTTTTATCTGATGTGGTATTCTGATATACCATTCGGAAAATATTAACTTATTGTTCATAATTTGGTCACAAAAATAAGATAAAATATAATTTGATGAATTAAAATATTTCTTAAAATAGTTTAATATTGCCATTTATTATGCATACTGTTAATAAAGGTAATAAAGGGAAGCGACAGCACCGCTCATGTTGGCTTTGAAAGGATTTTGAACGGCTATGCCAAAAGGAAAAATTTTAATTAAAGTTTGCCATCTATATCCTGAACTTTTAAACCTTTACGGAGACCGGGGCAACGTTTTGGCTTTTGTCCGCCGCTGCTGGTGGCGGAACATTTGTGTAGAAGTACACCATGTTAATCTGGGGGACGCCGTTGACTTCCGGGAAATGGATTTTCTTTTCTTGGGCGGGGGGTCCGACCGGGAGCAGGACCTGATGGCTGGAGACCTGAAAAAACGCCGGGAACTCCTTCAGGTGGCAATAGAGGAAGGGTTGGTTGTTTTAGCCATTTGTGGCGGTTACCAATTGTTAGGTCAATATTACCGCACTTTGGAGGGCCGGAGCATTCCTGGTCTGGGCCTTTTAGACTTTTATACCGAGGCCGGGGTCAAAAGATTAATTGGGAACGTAGGTGTGCAAATAGTCATAGACGGAGAACCGGTAAAGGCAACCGGCTTTGAAAACCATGCCGGGCAGACTTTTCTAGGCCGGATTGCCCCCATGGGCCGTGTACTGGCCGGCTATGGTAATAATGGCTGGGATGGCACAGAAGGAGCCCGTTATAAAAATGTTTTTTGCTCTTATCTTCACGGTCCTTTACTTCCGAAGAACCCCCGGCTTACAGATCACCTTATTGAGCTTGCTTTGCAGCGCCGGGGTCTGTCTCCGGAGCTCACCCCATTAGATGACCGTCTGGAAACATCAGCCAGTGAAGTTATGCTCAAGCGTTTGTTACTATGCTGACGAGAGGATTAATTCACTGTGGTAATCAGCCCCTTTTATAGTCAACGCCTGGCGCCACCTCCGGCTCCTGTTGCCCGCGGTGCGCCCATCATCAGCGGGTTACCGCCCTGGTTGCCTTGTGTACCGGTAGTGGTAGGCTGATTGAGGGCTCCAACCACGAGTGTTTCGCCTTCGTTCAAACCTCTTAAAACTTCAAAACTTCTTAGATCAGATAGTCCCAACACCACACGTCTGGGCGACGGACTGCCGGAGTTGTTCATAACAAGAACCACGGCCTGCTGTTCCTGGTAACTTGTCGGTGAGCGTGGGGTTTCGGTTTGGTCACCACCTTCGCTTCCAGCACCGGTACTGTGGCGGTTTTGGCGCTGGCTGCCCCCGCTACCTTCATTTGCTTCAAGGTTTAAGGGACTGGTTTGTTTCATTTTATTCAAGTAACTTGCCGCATAAGTAACAGCTCCTTTTGGGATGGTGAGGGTATTTTCGTGCCGGTCGATAATGATGTTAACGTTGGCAGGCATTCCTGCTTTCAGCCCTTTGTAATTTTCGTCCAATTGAATGAATACATCATAAAGTTGAACATTGGAGACGGTGTTTGCCTGTGGAGAGATGCTGCTTAATTTACCGGTAAATGTCTTATTCGGAAAGGAGTTCACTGTAAATTCAACCTTCTGTCCGGCCTCTGATTTACCGATGTCGGCCTCGTTAACCTGGGCCTTTAGCTGTAAAGCTTCTGAAATAACGGTAATAAACCCGCCCCCGCTGGTGCTGTTATTATTAGCTGTGGCCCGCTGGCCGACAGCACCGTTAATTGCGCTGACGGTACCTTCGATCGGGCTGAACATTCTGATCCCCGAAAGGTCGTTTTGAGCCAGTTTCAACTGTGCCTTACTACTTTCCACCTGGGCGGCTGCTGCTTCGATATCCTCCACGCGATTGCCCGATTGCAGTGACTTTAAGGATTTCTCAGCCTGCTTCAATTTTCCTTCCGCGTTAATGTAGTCCAGGTTTATCTTATCAAGGTCGGCCCGGGATACCGCTCCATCCTGATATAATTTTTGGTAGCGTTCCAGGTTGGATTTTGCCAGGTCAAAGTTCCCCTGGGCCATTTGCACACTTGACACGGCTTGATCCAAATCCTCTTGAGTGGAACCGTTTTTTAGCAGTTCCAGTTTGGAAGTGGCCCCTTTCAGGCTTGCTGAGGCCTGGATCACCTCTGCCTCCAAGTTATCGCTGAACTGTTCGGCTAAAATCTGGCCTGTAGTCACATGATCTCCTACTTTGACATAAATGTCTTTAATAATTTCAGAGTTTTTAAAGCTCAAGGAAACCGTGCTTACCGGCTCGATCATTCCGCTGGCCGAAATGGTGCTGGTAACTGTACTCTTTTTGACGGTGTCGGTAAGATAATTTCCCGATGCTTTCCCGGGGTTCCTCACAACAAAATATCCTGCCAGCGCAACTAATACAATTGCTGTAACACCAAAAAGTAACTTTTTTCTTTTTATAACCCCTGCAAGGTAACTTAACTTATTCATAATAGGATTGGGTGTTTTTCCCAAGATGGTTACCTCCTCAGGTAATCATTACGGAATTTGTGTTAATCATTGTTCTTGATGTCAATTGAGATCATATATCTATGCAAGATATTAACACCAGGAAATGGCTTTGTCCATTAACTAGACATATTAACTAGACATTTTATTGCTATTAGCGCCAATGCAATCCAGATTGCGATAAACACAACAGCAGCGATCCAATTTTTAGGCTTGCCCTGTAAAGCATCCGCTTTTTCCCTGGATTGGTCAAGTACATATTGGGGGATCATCTTTAACGCCAGAGTGACGGCTAAAGGAATTATGACCAGATCGTCCAGATAACCCAGCACGGGAATGAAGTCGGGAATCAGGTCGACAGGACTAAAAGCGTAAGCAACAATACAAGCAATGAATACTTTTGCGAACCAGGGAACCCGTGGATCTCTATAAGCGAAGTAGAGGGCATATACTTCTCTTTTCAGCTTTTTGGCATGTTGCCTCCACCGTTCAACAGTCTTAGTTTTAACTCCTGCTTCAACTTTTGTATTAATTTTATTGTCAGCCAAAATTAACATCCTCTCTAACATTTTAGCGTTTCCCACGGGAGTGTTTAGCGGCATCTAATACCAGTGTAAATAGGACAAAAGTCCTATTTACACTAAGACAAAAGTCATGTATAAGTAAATTATCTGAAAAAGGCAAACATAGTGAAAACTATGGACGCAAAACTACGGGTCTAAAGTGCCGCAAGTGCTATGACAGCCGGGTTGCCAGGTAAAACAAATAGGTTCCTGCAACAATACCCGGCTTTTTGAAGGGTATTGTTTTTTTTCCTAATTATTAACACATGATAGTTGGGAGGGTGTTGCATGAACCCTGATCCTGTGCTTGTTGCGGAAACATACCGCTCGATGCAACAAATTAAATTAAGAAAGGAACAAAAAATCAATATTATCCTTAAACCCAGGGATAATAAAGGAACAGCGCCCGGGCAGGATTTGCCGGGTGATCCGTATAATCCACATCTGGGCAAAGAGATTGACGGACATGTATAACCTTAGATGTTGACAGGTAATTTGTCAACACCCTGAGCCCGGCAAAGCCGGGCTTTTCTATCGTTGCTTAGGAAATTATGCTTTTCGAGAATTGTGGATAAGTGACCTTTGGGCATACAAAAGCGGCGATTTTGAGGCTTAATTCAAAGAGCGCCTTTTACTTCCACATAGCTAATATTCATTATGTTCAAGAAATCTGCAATTTTCCTGTCTACCTCCAAAGCGAATTCCAAGTTTTGATATCTTACACCATCATCGATTAACTTAATCTCCCTCGGTATGTAAAATATGTCGTATTCGTTCAGATCCCTCATCGCCCATTCATATAGTTTCAGTAAGGCATATTTCTCCTTTGGGTTGTTAAAATTACAAGTTAGAATTCCATAAACGTAACATAAAATTGTGGCGTTATCGCAAAAAATGATATCGCTGTGTTTTAAATACTCCTCCCTTTTCTTTTGTCCTTAATACAGCAGGAATTGCTCGAAAATATTTGTTGGTACCCCGTAGTTGACAATGTACTCGCGGGCGAACTCCTCACAAATGGATGATATTTAACCTGCGAGACTGTAATCGACGTCTAACTGCTTGCAGAGGGTCGTTTTACCCGTACCAGGGCCTCATAGAATTGCTACCTTAATTGGTTTGCCGTTTTTAGACATGTAAGCATCTCCCAAGATAAAATAATTTTTCGTACAAAACGTTCGACAATTATTCATATGATACCTTCATGTAAATTATATATTTATGGCTTTATACATGGAATCTGATATAATACAAATATGAATACAACAGGTAAGATGATTTTCAAGGTCACCATTTTAATAGCGTTTTTTAGTTTTTTGTCGAAGTTGCTGGGGCTGTTACGTGATATTGTAATTGCCGATAAGTTTGGCGCCTCCGGTGCCACCGACGCGTACCTGGTGGCCCTTACGGCGCCAAATTTGCTTTTCTTTATTATCAGCGGGGCGCTGGCGGCTGTAGCGGTGCCTGTTTTTGTCGATTATTCAACAAGGGGGGAGAAACAGGAAGCCTGGAAGGTTTTTAATACTGTTTTTAACGCAGTAACAGTGATATTTATCGTAATATCAGCGGCCGGCATGATCTGCTCTCCTTATATTATCAAGCTTATTGCTCCTTATTTACCGGAGGAAACTGCAAACCTCGCAGTCGGGCTTGCCAGGATCATGTTTCCCTTGCTGCTTTTTGCGGGGTGGGCTTCGCTTTTCGCCGGGTTGTTAAACGCGAATAACATATTCGGTATACCGGCTTTTTCAAATGTGGTGAATAACACTGTAATCATCCTGGGTGCTGTCACCCTGGGCAGCTTCTACGGAATACGCGGCTTGGCCGTAGGCACAGTGATTGCCATGGTTGCTATGGCTTTAATTCAAGTGCCCGCCCTGCTCCGTGCCGGGTACCGGTACAAACCGGCGCTTGATCTCGGGCACCCCGGCGTGAAGAAGGTTTTCAGCCTGATTTTGCCGGCGGCGGCAGGCCTCACGGTCAACCAGGCCTATATATTGATTGAGAAGGTCCTTGCTTCAGGAATGCCTGACGGGAGCATCTCGGTGCTCAGTTATGCCAACAAGCTGGTTCAATTTCCGGTTAGCCTTTTTGTGCTGGCTTTGGGTACAGCGGTTTTTCCAACTCTCACCAGGCTGGCGGCGGCGGGGGAGTACGAAGAGTTCTCCGTTTCTCTAATCAGGTTGCTTAAAATATTAATTCTGGGGATGGTTCCCGCGAGCATCGGCTTGATGGTTTTACGCTATCCGATAGTCGTCCTGCTGTTCCAGCGTGGGGCCTTCGACCAGCGGGCAACGGAGTTGACTGCCGCAGCCTTGCTATTTTATTCTATCGGGCTGGCCGGACAGGCGGCTAATGTAATTATGACCAAGGCCTTTTATTCGCTACAGGATACCAGGACACCGGTAAAAATTACTTTGGCTACTGTATTGGTCAACCTTGGCTTGAGTTTGGTGTTCATCAGGTTTCTTCAACATGGAGGACTAGCCCTGGCCAACTCACTGGCTTCACTGACAGGTACTGTTTTGTTTATGATCTATCTTGAGAAAAAAGTAGAGCCGTTGAAATGGGCTGGTTTGATTAGATTTACCATGTCGGTTTTAACCGCATCCGGGTTGATGGCCGCAGCCAGTTATAGTGTCAATGCTGTCTTAACCGGTTTCTATGACCTGCATGGTAAGTTCGGCCTGACCGTTCAGGTTGGGATTGCGGTTGCGGCAGGCGTTGCGGTATTTACAGCCGCTGCTTTAGTTCTCAGGATCGAGGAATTATATATTTTGCGAAATTATCTTAGGGTGGCTTTTACCGGCAGGAAAAAAGATTAGTAACTATTCAGTAGTCAGATGAGAGAATGGTTTATCGTCTCGTGAAATATTCTGACTACTGACTACTGACTCCTGAATACCTGAATAGTAATTGTAACTAAATTTAAATTTATCCAAGTTCATATGTGAACCTTTACAGCATGGCAGGCATACCCTAGGTGTAAGGGGGTGACGGGTATGCTGTTTAAAATATCCGAACTGGGTCTTAGAGAAACGGTAAACATGGTTGACGGCGCGAAACTGGGGTCGGTGAAAGACGTACATATCGACCTGGAGACCGGAAAGGTTCTCTCTCTGGTGCTTTCGAGCGGCAGAAAATATTTCGGGCTGATACCGGCTGGTAAGGATGTGGAAGTCCCGTGGGAAAATATTAAAAAAATTGGTATCCACACAGTGCTGGTGGAAGTAGAATTACAGTGAGAGATGACATGGTCCTGGCGTTGTATAATGTCGGTACTTGTTGACATTTCTTATCCGGTTTTGTTAAAATGTACTGTAATTCCTGATTTCTATAATCTAGACGGAGGAAGTGCCCATAGAGCCGATCCAAACCTCTGCTCCGGAGGTTTAATTTTATGTTTGGAGCTTGTACAAATATAAGACGTACGGTAATATGTCAAGACCTTAAGGTCAAAAATTTCTAGTAAAATTTCTGAAAATGGCAATAAAAAATCCACCCTGTTTCCATATACAACTGGAAA
>JGI12104J13512_1001167_pt1 | contig 20159 bp, 19 predicted proteins | sample TerdegcTABiofilm_FD_13512 | JGI IMG/M metagenome (IMG submission 13512)
GCGCAATGTCTATCACACTCTTCACCCCCACCCTCACCCTCCCCCATCAAGGGGGAGGGTTTTTTTATGTTTCCCCCACCAATAGGGCAGGTTTTATGTTCCCCGATTAATGGGAGGACTACTTTTATGTTTCCCCACCAATAGGGCGGGTTACTTTTATGTTTTAAGTGCCAGGGCACTCCTCTACCCATGATCGTATCACCTCCCAATAAATGGGGGTTTCCTTTATATTTCCATATGCCTTAAGGCGCCTTTTCATAAAGATTTTAAAATATCTACTTGTTTGGGGAGGCAGAAGGGGGTTGAGTTAGAGGGTGATCTTTTACTGCCTCTATATCTACAAATTTTGTAGCTTATTTTAAAAAAATGTAGCTGAAAGGATAGGGCTTAGAAAAAAGGTTCCATATTTTCTTACCATTAACAAAAGGAGGGTATGGCATATTATTTGCTAATATATTAATAAATCTTTAAGGAGGTGCAATAATGCTTGACAAAAAGGGCTTCACATTGATTGAACTCATCATTATAATAATAATCCTTGGCATACTCGCTGCTGTTGCCATACCAAAGTATATGGATATGTCAGAAAATGCAAAAAAGGCAGTTGCTGAATCTGTGTTAGGGTCATTGAGGGGCGCTGAGACAATAACATTTGCCAACTATCTTTTGAATGGGACTACCTATAATCTTACAAGCGTCATTGCAAATGTCCAGGTAGACGGTGCGACTGTTACAGCTTCTGGGAGCACCGGTGGAGCAATCACCGTGGGCAACAAAACATATACATTCGTCTATACACAAGGAGGTACCACTACACCAGGCCAGTTCACAAAGGGTGGAACCTGGTAAATTAAAAGAGAAAGGAGTAAGGTTATGAGATTAAGAGATTCAAGGGGTTTTACATTGATTGAGCTTATCGTTATCATTGTCATCCTTGGTATACTTGCTGCTGTAGCCATACCAAAGTATGTAAACCTGACACAGCAGGCATCAGATGGGACCGCCAAGGGGATATTGGGTGCATTGAGGAGCGCGGATGCCATAACATTCGCATCAAAGGTCCTTGGCAACTCGCCTGGGGAATATGACATGACGTATCTATCAACTCAGATCCAGCTTCAGGGCATAAGCACAAGCGCGATCTCAGGCACTAATCTGGTTATAACACTTAATGGTGGCCAGGCATATACCTTCAATTATGTTACTACACCCCACCCACCCACCACACTGGGTGTAATACAATGCACCAACAATACATCCTGGTAACAGCCTAACCATTCTGCCCCCTTCCTCTCGAAGGGGGCAGTGATATTGATGCCCTATCTATTTGTCCTCCTTGTAACCATACTCTTCTTTTTTAGCCCCCTTTTATCATCAAGGCTCATATTTATTGAAAGGGACCTCGCTGTCTTTTTTATCCCACCGAGATACCTGTGGGTAGATATGCTGAGGCACCTTGAGCTGCCCTTATGGAATCCCCACCAGTATTCAGGCATACCCCTTCTTGCCACGCTTCAACCCGGGATACTCTACCCACCGCATGTATTGTATCTCCTTCTACCCTTTAACATTGTCTGGAACTGGCTCATAATCATCCATTTTTTCCTTTCAGGGATGAACACCTATCTGTTTATGAGATACCTAAAGGCATCAAAGACCGCCTCCTTTGTAGCCTCTATTGTCTTTGTGCTATCAGGATATATGCTATCAGTCCATAACCTTGTGCCGCACCTCTTTGCGGTCTCCTGGTTTCCCATTCTCCTTAAGAACTTTTTGGTCCTTCTTGAAAGAAGGCAGATAAGATATTGCGTGTATACTGCCATCATCCTCACCTTGCAGTTTTTATCAGGCGCCCCTGAGATAGTAATCATGAGCCTCTTTGTCCTCTTTGTCCTTTTTGTCATAACATCATATAAAGAACCTGCACGTATAAGGTATCCCCTTCTTATGTGTCTCTTTTTTATCCTCCTGTCATCCATACAGCTACTGCCCTTCTTAGAGCTTCAATTGATGAGCGTGAGACAGAAGGGACTAAGCTTCATAGAGGCAACCACATGGTCATTCGCATGGAAGGATTTTATACAGTTCTTCTTCTCAGACCTCTATGGATATGCAAAGGATGAAGATAGCTACTGGCTCAATCAATCCTGGCTAAAGACAGTATATCTTGGTTTTGGGCCATTCTGCCTGAGCATCATCTATATGCTCTCAAGGGATAAAAGGCGATGGCTCATAATCCTTTTTATGATTCTATCTATTGCGCTTGCCCTTGGAAGATACAACCCTTTATACAGATTCATATACCATATCCCGCCCTTCACAGGTATCCGCTACCCTGTAAAGTTTTTATTTGTCTTCTTCTTTCTCATATCTGTGACTTCAGGTCTTGGCATAGATACCTTGAGGTCATTGAGCAGGGAGATGGGNAAAAGGGTCTATAATGGGGTCAGGGTCATNTTTTTTGTCGGTTTTGTCTTTGTTGTCCTGTGGGCATATCTTGTGGTCTTCAGGGGCAGTGTGGAGGTCCTGTTTGAAAGGATTGGCCTTACATCAAAGGGATTTAATGAGCCAGGGTTTAATATCCATAATATGAGGAGGTTCTTCTTTTTTGCATCCCTCCTCTCGCTCATGCCTCTATTCTACATCAGGGTGAGGTTCAAAAGGACTGTGCTCTTTTTTATTGTATCCATATTGGGCTTAGACCTCTTTCTATCGAACTATGGTTACTGCTCCTATGCGCCATGGGATTTATACATGGAGAAGACCCGATTTGTAAAGACCATGGAGAAGGGAAATGACACAGGGAGATATTTTGTCACGCCAAAGACTGCTGAGGATTTTAAGTATTTTCCGTATAATAAGATAGCCCTTGGTCCTTACTATGCATCTTTATATGGATTGTATTCGATAGATGGCTCAGAGGTCTTGAGGGTCAGATGGCATGATGTATTCCTATGGTTTATAAGGGGGTCGCCAACCTTTGATGGCGCAAGAAGACTCCTTGATATAGCTGGTGTAAGATACGTGGTTTCATCTGTCCCCATTAAAGAGGGCTATGCAAAGAGGTTGGATAGCGAAGAGATAAGGCAGAAGGCAAAGACAGAGACCATTGGCCTCTATGAGTTAGATAGATATAAAAGGCTGCATATTGCAGGTAAGGCAGAATTCTCATCTAATGAGGGTGAGATCATCAAGAGGTTGGCGGATGCAAAATTTAACCCTGATGAGACAGTCCTTATATATGAAAAGGAGACGAAGGATGCTGGAGAGGGGGTTTTAAAAGATAAGGGAGGGGAGATAAAATGGCATGCAAGATTTATACGCTATGGGGCAAACAGGATAGAGATAGAGGCACAGACAGATAGGGATGCATGGCTTTATCTGAGCGACACATACTATCCTGGCTGGAAGGCATATGTGGATGGTAGAGAGACGAAGATATACAGGGCGAATCTTGCCTTCAGGGCAATCAAAATACCAAAAGGGGGGCACACGGTGGTATTCAGGTATGCGCCTGTCTCCTTATATATAGGGCTTATATTAACAGTTATTGGTATCTGTTGGTCTGTAATAGTTCTTAAAAGACCGAAAAAGAGACCAGACAACAAAGGGGACAGCACCCATTAAATCTCATTCATATCTATATTGTGCTTCTTTATCCTGTACCATATACTCCTTTCAGATATCCCTAACAGCTCTGCCGCCTGCTTTTGTCTGCCTTTAGTCCTTTTCAGCGCCTCTATCAACCTATCCCTTTCAAACCTCTCGATAAGCACATCGAGTTGGGCATTAAACATCAGATCCCCTTTATCCTGAGTCGATAGCATATGGAGGGGCAGGTCTTCGTATGTAATGAGACCATTTTCACAGATGGCTGCTGCACTCTTGATAACCGCTTTGAGCTCCCTTATGTTTCCAGGCCAATCATAGCCAAGTAGAAAATCCATCGCTGCCTCATCGAGCCTTAATCTCTGTTTGTATTCCCTTTCTATCTCTTCTATAAAGTATTCTATGAGTAGACCCATATCCTCTTTTCTTTCACGGAGGGGTGGGATATTGATATGCGCCCCTGCAAGCCTGTAATACAGGTCTTCCCTAAACCTACCTTTGCTTATCTCTTCCTTGAGATCCTTGTTTGTAGCAGATATGATGCGCACGTTCACAGGCCTTCCTTTAGTTCCGCCAAGCCTCTCTATCTCCTTCTGTTCTACAAACCTCAACATCTTTGCCTGCAAATATACGCTCATCTCTCCAATCTCATCGAGTAAAAGCGTTCCGTTATTGGCTACCTCAATCTTTCCTAATTTGTCCTTTGTAGCGCCTGTGAATGCACCCTTTTCATAGCCAAATAGCTCACTCTCAAGGAGGGTATCAGGTATGGATGCACAGTTCACAGCAACAAATGCACCCTTTCTTCCTGAAAGCTCATGTATCAAGGAGGCGATCACCTCCTTTCCAACCCCTGTCTCCCCTGTTATCAGAAGGGTGATATCCTTGTCGGCAATCCTCTTCACGACCCTGAATATCTCCTTCATCTTAGGGCTTACACCTACCACACCCTTGAATTGCTGGTCCTCATATTTTTTTGCCTTTTGGATCTCTATCTCCCTTTTTATCTCGTATCTTTTAATGGTCCTTGATACCACAACCTTCAATTCCTCAAGGGGGACAGGTTTAACAAAAAAGTCGTCTGCGCCCTTTTTCATCGCCTCCTGGGCATTCTTTCTTGTGCCGTAGGCGGTTGAGATGATAACCGGTATATCTGTTATCCTCTTTATGAGGTCGATCGCAGTGAGGCCATCCATGCCAGGCAGCTTTATATCAAGAATAATGAGGTCAGTATCTCCGCTTAATGCAGGGATGGCATCCTCAACAGACTCAAAGACTGATATATTGTATCCTTCCTCGCCTAATGCCTCCTTGAGAAAGAACCCTATGCCCTTGTCGTCCTCAATGATCATTATCTTCTTTTGCATGCCTTTTCCCTTGTCTTGGTAATAAGATCTTGAATGTTGTCCCCTTATCCGTGCTTGAGACATCGATAGCGCCGCCATGAAGTTTAGCGTTTTTTAATGCAACAAAGAGTCCAATGCCCTTACCTTCCTTCCTTGTAGTGTAAAAGGGTTTGAATACCAGGTCTTTGTCTTTATCATCTATTCTTGAACCCTTATTGAACACACTTATAACAATGGGGTCTTCATCCTTTACATCGATTCTGACATATCCATTGTCTTGCTCATACTCAAAGGCATTCCTTATAACATTTGATATAGATTGGTAAATCTTATCTCTGTCACCAAAAAAGAGGATGTTGTCCTTACAGACAAGCTCACAGGCAACAGAATCAAAATTCAATCTCATGCCCTCTACAGCATCCCTTATAAGCCTTGAGAGGTCGAATTCTGTCATTACAGGTTCTATATCTGTAAAATCGAGGAGCTCCCTGGTAAATCCATCTATCCTCTTTGTAGCCTCAAATATAGATTCCACATACAGCCTCTCCTTGCCCTCTCCAAGCCTATTAAGCAGGAGTTCACACATACCCCTAATTGTGCTTAAGGGGTTTCTGACCTCATGGGCAATGACAAGGGACATATATCCGAGGGGGATTATATAGTCAAGCCTCTCTATATCCTTTGCCATCTTTAATCCCTCGGTCGAACCTGCAGGCTCTTTTGTCTTTATATGCTCTATCAGCCCCTCTATCGTCTCGTATACCTCCCTTAACTGTCCCCTCATGCCTTTTCTATTATCGAGCCTAACGATGCCTTCAGCCTTTCTTACCAGTTCCTTAACCGGTGCTGTCATAGAGAATACGACCACAAATGAGACAAATGCCAAGAGGGCAGATATAGCTATCAATAGTAAAGGGTAATGATCAGAGTATGCCAAAAGATTTATCGTTAAGACCGAGGATAGTATGCATATAAGAAAGACAAGCAAAGGAAGGATTATGTTTAAACTATACCTCAGGTTTGCAGGGTCCTTTATAAATCTCAAGGCTAACCTCCGCCTCGCAAAACAGACATCATGTTCCACCACGGCATGAATATGGCAAGGGCCATGAACAAGACCATAATGGAGAGGCCGACTGTGAGTATTGGCTCTATCCAGGCAGACAGCCTGCTTACAGAGTATGTTACCTCTCTGTCATAGTGCGTGGATACCTCATTGAGCATCTCCTCAAGGGAACCTGTATTCTCACCTGTTGATATAAGGTGGATAACGAGTGGTGGAAAGATGCCGGTATCCTTCAGTGGTTTTGATATCCCCTTGCCCCTTTCTATCTTCTGGCTCACCTCATCTATCTTAAGGGATATGTATCTGTTACCTACTGTCTTTGATACGATCTCCAATGTCTTTATAACCGGCACACCTGACCTTATCATGTTCTCAAACATATTGGCAAATCTGCTCATGGAGTTCTTGAGTATTATGTTTCCGATTATTGGGACCTTAAGCTTGAGCCTGTCCCATATAAGCCTTCCGGTATCTGTCCTGATATACAAAAAGGTGCCTGCAAGCAATGCCCCAATTATGACCATTATATAGGTACCATATGATTGGGCTATGTCATTTATAAACAACAATATCCTTGTTGGAAGTGGTAGCTCTAACTTCGATGCCTTAAACAGCGGGACGAATCTCGGGATCACAAAGGTAACCAGCACAAAAAAGGCACCTATCAGGCTCATAACCACCATCATAGGGTATCTCATTGCTGACTTTAACATCTCTTTTGTCTTCATTTGAAACTCGAGCATGAGCGCCAATCTGCCCAGGACATCATCAAGGACACCCCCTATCTCCCCTGCCCTGACCATGCTTATATAGACCTCAGGGAATATCCTGCCATGTTTTGCCATTGCATCAGAGAAGCTTTTACCGCTGTCTATATCCTCGTGCATCTCCTTGATAGCCTCTTTCAATGCGGCCTTTGTGGTCTGTTCTTCAAGGGCCTTAAGGCCTGCAATTAAAGGTATGCCTGCCTTGATAATGGTCTGGAGCTGTCTGGTAAAGAATATCAGGTCATCATATTTTATCCTTCCTATGCCACCAATGGCCTTGCCAAAGGCAATATCCTTGAATATCTTATTCTTGAATGATTTTGCCTCTGATACAGATATAGGGTAGAGCCCGATGTTACTTAATTGCATGGATACTGCCCTTTGGTTATCTGCCTCCATAATCCCGGTAAGCAGTTTACCTGTCTCATCCCTTGCCTTATATGTATATGTGGTCATCTATCTGCAACCTCTTAAAAGCCTTCTTTTCTCTTTATGTCTCGCCCACCTGTGTGATATTAAACGCCTCTTCAAGCGTTGTTATGCCAAGTATGGCCTTTTTTATCGCATCGTCCTTCATCTCGCCCATTCCCCTATCCTTTGCCCTTCTTTTTATCTCTTCGCTCGATGCCTTTCTCACGATAAGCTCTCTTATCTCATCATCTACAACAAGGATCTCAAATGTCCCCACCCTACCTTTGTAGCCAGTGTTTCTGCAGGCAGGGCAGCCTCTTCCCCTATATAATGGGACATATTCCTTAATGCCAAGGTTTTCAAAGACAACCACCGGTGGATAATACTGTTCCTTGCATTCCTCGCATATCTTTCTCATCAGCCTCTGGGCAATACAACATGTAACAGATGAGGCAACAAGGTATGGCTCTACCCCCATCTCAACAAGCCTCACGAGTGCGCCTGCTGCATCGTTTGTATGGAATGTGGAGAGCACTATATGACCCGTGAGTGCTGCATGGGTTGCTATGGCTGCTGTCTCCCTGTCTCTTATCTCTCCAACCATTATTACATCAGGGTCCTGTCTCAGGATTGCCCTCAATCCAGAGTCGAATGTTAATCCAGCCTTTGGATTCACCTGTGACTGCGCGATATTCTCAATCGTGTATTCAACAGGGTCCTCAATCGTTATAATATTCTTCTCAGGTGTGTTTATGTGCGTTAGTATCGCATAGAGTGTAGTAGATTTTCCACTACCGGTTGGCCCTGTGGAAAGGATAAAGCCATATGGCCTCTTCAATACCCTTAAGATCTTCTCCTTATCTTCATCTATAAGCCCGAGTCTATCGATCCCATAAAGTGCGGTGTTTTTATCGAGCAGACGCAAAACAACCTTCTCGCCGTGGATGGTGGGATATGTAGAGACCCTCACGCTCACATCCCTCATCCCCTCCTTGATGTCGAATCTACCATCCTGTGGAACCCTTGTCTTTGCGATATCGAGACCAGCCATTATCTTTATCCTTGAAACGATAGGAAGGAACATCCTTTTTAGCGGTGATGGCACCTCCTTTAATTTACCATCGAGCCTCATCCTGATCCTCATCTCATTCTCTTGAGGTTCAATATGGATATCGCTTGCATTGTCTGCAACCCCTTGTGATAGTATGCTGTTTACAAGCCTTATAATGGGCTCCTCATCCACCCCCTCTGAGATTAGCTTATCAACCCCGATATCCCTCTCGGCCTCTGGTTCTTCTTCTGTCTCTTCATCCTTGAGCTTCTCTAAAACCTCATCTATCATCGTTTTGACACCATAGTATCTTTCGAGTGCCCTTTTCAGTTCATTTTCTCTTGCTATACAGGGTTCAATCTCAAGCCTTACTACCTTGGCAACCTCATCAAGTGCATTTATGTCAAGGGGGTCAACCATTGCAAGCCTCAAGACATTAAAATGTCTCTCCACTGGTATAACCATGTAGTTTTTGCAAATACTATCTGGAACCAGACGTATTATCTCCTCAGGTATCGTAATCTTATCAAGGTTTATAATAGATATACCCAATTGTTTGCTGAGTGTTGATATCAGCTCATTCTCTGTCAGAAGACCCATCTTCACTATTACCTTGCCTATCTTTTCACCATACTTCTTCTGTTCAGCAAGGGCCTTCTGCAGGTCGCTCTCCTTTATCTTACCTGCCTCAACAAGGATCTCTCCAATCCTTCTTATCCTCTTAACCATCTTGCTCTTGCTCTCCTTTCATCCCCACCCCCACCCTCGCCCTCCCCCATCAAGGGGGAGGGTTTGTTAATGTTTCCTCCCCATCGAGAAGGGATTGTTTTATGTTTCTCCCGTCTATAGGGAGTGATTATTTATGTTTCCCCCATCAAGAGGAGTTTCTTTTGTATGTTCCCCGTCCATGAGGAGGGTTTGTTAATGTTTCCTCCATCTATAGGGAAGGGTTAATTAATGTTTCTCCTATCCATGAGGAGGGTTGTTTTATGTTTCCATATGTTTTAAGGCACCCTTTCATAAAACTTTTGACATTACCTTATAGCTAACGCTTGAGGTACTCGGCCATGCCTGCAATCGAATATGCGTCCTCCCATGAAATGGTCTTCTTACCAAGCAGTTCATTTAGATTCTGTTCCATAGTATGCATCCCAAGCTCTATCCCGGTCTCTATTACAGAATATATCTGATATGTCTTTGCCTCCCTTATCAGATTCCTTATCGCATGGTTCGTTATTAATACCTCAGTTACAGGAATCCTCCCCTTTATGTCTATCCTTTTCACGAGCCTCTGTGTGATAACCGCCTGTAGGGTCAAGGAGAGTTGCGATCTCACCTGATTCTGCTGGTGTGGTGGGAATACATCTATTATCCTTTCTATGGTCTGTGATGTTGATGTGGTGTGTAACGTAGAGAAGACAAGATGTCCTGTCTCTGCAGCTGTTATTGCAGCCTGCATTGTCTCTATGTCCCTCATCTCTCCGATAAGTATGACATCAGGGTCCTGCCTTAGCACATGCTTTAGGGCATCTGCAAATGTCTTTGTATCCTCACCCACCTCTCTCTGAGATATCACAGCCTTCTTTGAGGCATATACATATTCTATAGGGTCCTCTATTGTGATGATATGCAACGGCCTTTCCCTGTTTATGAGCTCTATCATCGATGCAAGGGTTGTTGATTTACCGCTTCCTGTGGGCCCGGTTACAAGGACAAGGCCGTTTGGTTTTCTTGTTATCTCTTTCAGGATAGGAGGGAGGTTTAACTCTGCAAGCTCTGGGACAACCAATGGAAGATACCTTATCGAGAGCGCTATGGTGCCACGCTGAAGGTAGACGTTAACCCTGAATCTTGCCTTACCCTTCAGTTCATAAGCAAAATCAAGCTCTTTCTCCTCGTAGAACCTTTTTATCCTCAACTCACTCTCTGCAATCTGACCAAAGAGGGCCTTCAAATCGTTCGTTGAAAGCGCCTTTTTAGAAAGGTATACGAGGTCTCCATTAATCCTGAACGACTGTGGTATGCCGTTTATAAGATGGAGGTCTGATGCCCCTTTTTCAACCATTGTATTCAATAACTCAAATATATCCACATCCCACCTCAGACAAAATATATATTGTTAAAAAATATTTCCTTTATATCCTTATCGAACATGAGCACATAGTAGCGGATTGTCCTTCCACTATACTCTTGAGGCACAGGTATGGAAATCGTATGCCAATCCCTATCAAAGGTCATCTCATAGAAACCATAGGGGATATTAAAGCTATAGGCAGCATTTTCAACAAGAACAATCTGAAATCTATATACAGGCCTCTTTTCATGCACATCAAAGAGACGGTATGATAGGTTGATAAATTCATTCAATAAGAACTGTCGTTTATTGCCGCTTAGCACTGTATAATCTGCTATATAGTGCATCTCCCTTTTTGAATATCCTGTATCTCTGAAGAGCAACCCCTCAGGGGTATCAAATATCGTTCCTGATGCATCAAAATAAGCAAGGGCACCCCCTGTAAAATCTGCTGTATAGGCAACCTTTGTCTCTTCCACACCTTTTATCCCTTCTATCTGAAAGGGTATGGTCTCTCTTGAGAGCTTGTCCTTTATCTTAGGTGATTTAAGCCTCTTCTTGTCAGATACCTCCTTTAAAACCTCCATGTATTCAAGGGTGTCCTTCATATAGAGGGCAACTAAGGCATCATCCATGGATATTGCGCCCTCACCCTTCATGGCATCCATAGCAGTATATATCTGATGTATCTTGTCCTCCTTTATCAGATTCCGAACACTGTGGTTGACCTTTAATACCTCGCATGCACATATAAAACCTTTACCGTCAGGTCTCTTTAAGAGTCTCTGTGATACAATCCCTTGCAGGACCAGTGAAAGCTGCATCCTTATCTGAGTCTTTTCGTAATCAGGGAAAAAATCGATAATCCTGTTTAGGCTTTGGATCGCATTTATCGTATGTAAGGTGGAGAATACAAGGTGCCCTGTCTCCGCAACCTCTATGGCGGTCTTCATAGAATCCCCATCCCTGATCTCTCCAACAAGGATAACATCAGGGTCCTCTCTCAATATCCTGCGTAGCGCATCACTGTAAGATTTTGTGTCCCTGCCTACCTCCCTTTGACTTATGATCGATCTCTTGCTTTTATATATAAACTCTATCGGGTCCTCAATCGTTATGATATGGTGGCCATAGCTCTGGTTAATGATCTCTAAGAGGGCTGCAAGGGTTGTCGATTTACCGCTTCCCGTAGGACCGGTAATAAGCACAAGACCATCCCTAAGTGTTGTAAAGTCCTTTATGATATCAGGCAGGCCGAGCGCCTCAAACGTAGGTATCTCCGATGGTATTACCCTCATCACCAGACCTATAGACCCCATCTTGTGGAATGCTGCGACCCTGAACCTTGCTATGCCATCCAGTTCATAGCTATAATCGAGTTCCCTGTCTTTCATGAGCGTATCATGCTGCCATTCGGTTAATGTTGAGGCCAAAATATCCTTAATATCCATCTCTGTCAGAACTGCCTTATCAAGGTTGACAAGACCCATTCTATTCCCGAGGGGAGGGAATCCTGGAAAGAAGAAGATACTTTTTACCTTTTCAGATATCCCCTTTTTAAGGATTTGTCGAAAACTTGCTATCTTCAAGTAACCTCAATCTTTCTACTATCTTATTTCTAAATTCTGTCTTGCCGGCTGTCCTTAAGTAATACCTGTAATACCTAATCGCATCCTCCTTATTACCCATCTCATCATTAATAATTGCATATGAGAGGTAGACAGATGGGTCTATACCTTCCCTTTTAACCACAGGTTCCAGGAGCTTCAGGGCATCAACCTGCCTTGCCTCTGAACGAAGCAGTGCTGAAAGATTAACATATGCCTCGCAACCATCCTTATCAAGCTCTATGGCCTTCCTGAAATATTCCTCAGCAAGTCTTTTATTGCCCTCCATCATCAAGATAAGGGCGATGTTGTTGTATGCCTTTGAATTGTGGCTTTCTTTTTCGAGCACCTTTTTGAAGCAAAGAAGGGCATCTTTTGTCTTCCCTTCCTTCATCAACAAGACACCGAGATTATTAAGCGCACCTATATGGTCAGGCTTTTCTGCCAATATCTCCCTGTAAAGCGTCTTCGCCCTCTCTATATTTCCTTTGTTGTTTTCATTTACTGCCTCTGAATACATATTTGCCAATCTCTGGTCATCGGCCTTCTTAATCACAAGCGTAGGCTTTGCTTTTGAGGAGGCCGTTATATCAACTTGGTTTGGCTTTTCTAAATCCCTCTGTCTATGAGGGGGTGTTTTTACATATTTATCAATAATCTGCTTCTTTTCAGGCCCCTCTGGCCCTTTCTTTTTATCATCTATCTTCAAAGCACTCATCGTCCTTTTGGCCTTCTCGTCTTTGCCTGTCGGAAAGGCACCCTCTTTTGATGTCCCCTCTTTCTTCTTTACCTCATCTTTTACAGGTGTATTAACTGCCTCTGTCTTCACAGTAACCCTTTCAGGTGTACCCTTGGTATCAGCAGTTATAGCTATCTTATCCTTATTTTCTGTCATATTAAGGGGCTTTTCCTTTTTCACCATTTTTGAAACAGGAAAAAGGACGATTAATGCTGCAATGCACAATACCCCAATAAGTATGTAGCCTAAGCGTAGATAATTAAAACGTCTCTTTGGCCTTTCAACATTAATATTAAGAAAGGTTCCGCCCCCTTTTGGGGACTCCTTATTTCTTCTTTCCTCCTCTACCTTTCTTAAGAGGTCAATGATCAGGCTCATATATCTTCCTTTCCATATACAATCTTAGGGGTCAGAAATATAACAAGCTCTGTCTTGTTTGTCTGGGTCTTTTTACTCTTAAAGAGCCTTCCTATAAGTGGGACATCTGATATACCGCTGACCCCAACATCGGATCTGTCTGATTTATCCTGAATTAGCCCGCCTATTATGATGGTATCCCCTTCCCTTGCCTTAACCACAGTATCAACCTCCCTGACGGCAAGGACAGGCACATAGGACTTCGAACCTTCGGCTTTCGATTCAGCGGTAACAGGCATCTCCACCTGTGCTACCTTATCTGTCAGGACAGGGTGAATGTTCATGATGATGTTCCCATGGCTATCAATCTGGGGTGTTACATCGAGTATAAGGCCTACAGTAACAAATTTAGTTGTATATCCAGCAGTTGTAGCAGTTGTACCTGTTGTGGAGGAGTATTCAAAGTATACATCATCCTGGGCAACCTTTATGACAGCCCTTTGATTGTTTAATGTAGATATTTGTGGAGACGATATAAATTTTATATTGTGTTTCGTTTTTAAGAGGTCTATAAAGGCATCAAATTTGCCCTTTGCCACACCAAAACGGAAATAGTTGCCTGGGACAGAGAAGTTCGCAGGGTCATATGCATCATATATCCTCGGGATGTTAAAATACCTTGTTTGTGGCGCTACAAGCGCCTGTTCTATGTTTAGAGCAAAACCTCCTCCAAGCCATTTTGTGTTTATTGCAGCCCAGTTTATCCCCTCCTGTGTATCCTCTGTCAGTGTCACCTCTATCACCTTTACCTCTATCACCACCTGTCTCTGGATTGTCCCCTCAATGGTCTCAAGAAACCTGGCAATATTTTTTATGTTTTTAGGATAATCCATTACCATCACCACTGATGCCTGGCTGTTTATCGTGTATCTGCCATCCTCAGAAAGGAATGCCTTTATGTTCTCATCCAGCCTACCCCACAGGTCAGTCTCTGATAAAGACTGAAGATTTATCAGCGTGCCTGTCCCGCCACCTCCACCTCCAGTTCCACCTGCCCCTGCCCCTGTTGTCCCTGTGGTTCCGGTTGTTGATGTCCCTCCTCCACCTGCCCCTGTCCCTGTAACAGAGCTTGTGCCGATCTTCTTCAGGGTAATATAATTCAGCCTAAAAAACCTCGTCTCTAATTTTGGTTTTGAGACATATATCGTCCTTTCCTCTATCTTAAATGTATAGTTTAATGGTTCAAGGATATACTCAAGTGCCCTTGTTAGTGTTACATTCTTTAGATCTACAGTGCAGGTACCGGTAACATTGGGTTCGATAACCATATTATAGTTTGTCTGCATCGCTATTGCCTTCAAAACATCTCTAATATCAGCCTCCCTTAAGGAAAATGTAAAGAGTTCCTTTGGACCCTCTATCTCTATCCTCTTTGCAGTCTCCATCTGGGGTATCATAGGACTTGCGATATCGACATTTTGGACCATCTTAGGTTTTTCCTTTTGGGTATCCATTGTGGTACACGAGAAAAGCATTGTTATACATATTAACATTATAAGAACTATAAGGCTTTTCATCTCTTTTCTCCCCCCTTATAAGGTCTTAAGACTTCTTTTGCCCTGTCTGTCTGAATAGGTATTATCCTCTTCTCACCCATTACATCAAGAACTACCTTATCATGACCAATCTCTAAGACCCGTTCTTCCCCAATGTAGTCCCCTCTTGCAACGATCTTGCTACCGAATATCGCATACCTACCCTGTTTTCCTTCAATAATCGCTACAAGCCTCGGCATGGTATCAGGCTTTACATTAGCCCCTGCACCAACCATCTTTGGTAACTCGAATGGGTCTCTGAGCCAGGATGCGTCCTTGTCTATCCTTTCCAATCTCTTTGCCACATTTGCTGGCACCTGTGGTGGTAAAATGGTTTCATGGCCAGCCATTTCCGTTTTTGGTGCAGAAGAGGGTTTTGTGATATGGGGTCTCCTTGGGCCTGAAAAAAAGAACAGATATGCGGCAAAGCCCATAGAAACAATTAAAATAGCAATAAACGGTTTACTCACTTTCATGTCTGAATCCCTTTTTCAAAGTCTTTAACTCTACTAAAAGCTTACATGTCAAAATAGGATATTCCTTATCATCATATGTAATAGACGCCTTTTTTATCCTCCTATATGCCATCCTTGATTCCATATCATCAAGGAACCTGCCTATCTCCTTAAATCTGCCCTTTATGCTTATCTCAAAGGCCAGATTTGCAACGGGTGAGGTTGAAAGAAGGCTCATACTAGAAAAATTACTGTTAAAACCTGTTATCACGACTCCAAACCTTTTTGAGTTGGTTGTCATCTCCTTCATGAAATCAGGTAGTCCTTCTGTTGTTGGAATCTCTGTATATATCTCACGGAGCGAGGCCCTTAATGTCTCCATCCTATCCTTATTCTTGGTAATCTCATAGATACCTCTATCTATGTTCTGATACTCTTCCTTCAGGGCAGAAAGCTCTCTCTCTTTAGACTTTATTCTTGAAGTCATTGGGATATAGTAGACCAAAATCCATCCCACCGCTAACAAGACAGGTATTGCAAACCAAAGGTAGATGCCTCTAAATCTCATAGACCATACACCTTCCTATAATAACAAACTCCATAACTGCCCTATTGCCTATCTCTTTTATCTCTTTGCCCTTTGTCTCTATATTATACAAAAGGCCTGATTCTTCGAACCTTATAATCATCTCAAGGAATGTCGCATCAATCTTACCCTGCTCGCCGAATATATAACCCTTTAATGTGAAATAATAACCATCTCCAGTTGGTGGTTGCTGCCCTGCCAAGGTTGTTTGTTCAGATTTCACATCCTTTGAAATATCCTTTGATGGCGCCTTATCTGTCTGAGCAGTCTTGGTCTGTTGAGGCTCTCCCTTCGCCTTGGTTTCAGTATCCACTACGGTCTTATCAAAATAGACCTCTTTCAAAAAGACATCCTTGGGTAACTGGGATGAAAGGTATCTTAAAAAGAGGCCCCATGTCCTATCCTTCCTTTTAACCTCGTTCAAGACAGGAAGGAGCATATCGAATTTTGACAAAGAGGCCATATTTGAGAGTTCGGCCATATATTCCCTTTTTTTCTGCAAATTTGCCCTCTCGACGAGGAGCACGCCATCTATCCTTTTGAACTTTGCCCAGAGATGGATAGTCAAAAAACATAGCAGAGACATTAAGGCAACTGTTCCTATCTTTATCCCTTTCCTGTACCTTGTGTATCGTAATTGGGTCTTGACCTCAGGCGGAAGAAGATTGAAGGGTCTATGTGGCATTGTAGAAAGGAGGTAAGAGGGGAGATATATATTCTCTATATCTTCATTCACCAAAGGATGTATGAACTCCTCGCCCAGAGATTCCTTTAGCCTATCGATAAAGTGGGGCATATAGGAACCACCACCTGTTATGTATATACGGTTTACTCTCCTATCAGGGTATTTCTGATTGAAGACATTAAAGGTTCTCTGAATCTCCCCAACAAGCCTTTCGAGTGGGATGGAGAGTATATCAATAGCCTCACCGCTTATACCTTTTTCCTTCTTGTATCTCTCTGCCTCTTCATAGCTTAAACCAAACCCACTTATCAATGCATCAGAGAAGCTTTCGGACGCTGTCATAACCTCTCTAACAAAAACGGTTTTACCCCTCTCAACAAGATAAATCCCTGTCAGTCTGCCGCCTACATCCAGCACCGCCACTAAATCCTGTGTAATCTCTCTTAAGTATGGTGCATATGCCAGGGATGTGTCGGTTATAAGGACTATATTCTTAAGTCCGACATCATTGAATATCCTTATTATCCTCGCTGCATCTGTCTTTTCCATCCCTATGAACAATACATCCTCTTTCTTTATACCCCTTTCGTCAACCTCACCTATGATGTCAAAATCATATATCATCTCTTCAATAGGGGTGGATATGACCTTCGAGGCTGACCAGTTGATAGCCTCTTTGACCTCAGCCTTTGGCATAACAGGTATGGTAAATGTCCTTTTGATTATCTCCTGAGATGTAAGCCCTATAGCTATCTCACAGTTGGTGCCCTCTTTTGCCTTGATATTAGAGACAATCTCTGCAAGGGCATCTTCTGTCCCCCTGTATTCAAAATATCCAGTAGAGACAACCGTAGCCCTTTTAGAACCTCTTTGCAGCCTCAGGTATTTAATAGATATAGTCCCAATATCAATACCTATTATGTCCATAGCTATCCTTCAATTACCCCTTTTATTGCCATCTTTATTAGATTCTATCAGTTTGAGCTTTAATACAGCTGCCTTTGTCAGCTGTATGTTACGGTTCTTACCAGGCTCTTTCACTATATACCCCTTCTTTTCCAAAGGGTCAAGAAAGGTTGCTGCACTGTTTGTCTTTATATCCATCTGCTTCGCAACCTCTCTGTGTGTCGGGTAATAGTGGTTCTCGCTGAAATAATCAAAGATGAAGACGAGACACTCCTTTTGCCTCTTTGTAAGTGGAGGCAGTGGTTTCAACGCTTCATCGATAGCCTCTTCTTTTATGGCTCCATTATCATGCATATCAGATAATCCTCCTGCATATAGTATTGCACAGTATGCAAATTAGGATGATACTATAGATTATTGCATAAATTGTAAAGAGATATTTTTGATAAACCCACTGGATGATCAATTGATATTAAAAGTTACTGTTGTTGACTGGAGATTTGTATATGTGGTCTCAAAATCATAAAAAAATTTTATTGTGTATTGACCTCGGATAGACGCAGACTTGAAATCCAGGATCTCTAATACAGAACCAGGGGGTATCCTTGCATTAAGATTATAACCGTAAGGTATCTTGGCAGGGGTTATTGAGTTGGAGTTACAACCTGTATGTCCTGCTGTAGGGATACATATATAACCCTTATTGCCCTTTTTTTCATAATTCGGGTTATTGGTCTCGTTGTCTGGGTCATAAATTAGGCTCGAACCAAAATAGACCCCTGCTATGAGGTTATCGCTCCCCTGGCCAGGTTCAAGTGTAATCTCAAAACCCTTGATGTATATATCCCTGTCATAGAGATTTGTAAGGGGTATGGATATGTTTTGATTTTGCTGACCAGGACAGTATTCGCCATTATAACAACCCTGTTTTGGCGGATAGCCTGAATCTATAACGTCCGTGAGCACCAACCCACTACCCTGAACAAAACCTGGGAATCTATGGATATGAACCTCCCTTTTTGCGCCACCACATATCCCTGTAGACCTAAGAATATAGCCTGTTCCACCCTCATACTTTATCTCAAAGCTACCTGTGCCAAGGCTGACCGTTATGGGGCTTCCCAGGGATGTCCCGACAGATGCTCCATAATTTTTATACTGGTCATAGGCATACCTGATTGCAAACTCTGCGCCTGCATTAGCAAGGTTTAGCGCCTGATAGGATTGGGCCTGAATCGGATACGATCTCTGTTTTGCACCCATTATGGCGACGATACCTGCTGAAAGGACCCCCACAAGCACGATGATAACAATAAGCACAATCAGTGCAATGCCTCTTTCAGTAGACCTTGTCCTCATAACATCCACCGAAATCCCTCCCTGTAAAGACACAATCACCACTCTGCGTATAGTTTTTTGGAGAAACAGATGTGGCATAGCGCTGCGTCTGACCCCCTACGCTTACCGTCACATCTATCGTATAAATATTCCCATTTGCCGCAACATTAAAGCTCGTCACATTCGAACAGAGTAGCCTGCCTGCAGTGCATGCAGGAAAGCTCGTATTAGAGCTCGATACCCTGTATATATTTCCACCAGACAGACAGAGCATCACATACCTGTTGCTGTCCTGGGCTGTTCCATGGGCGCTTAAAAACTGAAGGATAGGGTTTGCAGATAAGATAGTCTTTGCATCCCTTAACTCCCTTGATATCCTCTCTGCCGCATATGCAGCCTCCTGATGGGCAGCCCTTTTTGTCCCCATAATCTTATATGTCTTTGTCAGGTCCCCGAAAAAGGCAAATGTAAAGGCCCCTACAATTCCCAATATCACAATTGTTATGACGATCTCGAGCAAAGTAAAGCCACACCTTCTTAATATACCCATCACGTTGGCCTCTTTGTAGCTATAGTATTGACAGTATATTCAAAACCATTTGGTTCCTTCACTCGGACAACTATGAGAAGATAATTTGTTGGGTTAGCTGAGCTTGCTATAGCTGGAGGGGTTCCGCTATATGTGATATATCTGATCTCCCACCGCCACTGGTAACCGGGATAACCTGAAACAGATGAATAACCTGTATTAACAGGGGGGCTATAGGTACTCACAATGGTATCAAAGGGATTCTTTGTTATATCCTCTATCCTCTGCTCTGCTATAAACCTTGCTGTTAGAACCGATTCAGGGGTAGTTGCACTCCTTATAGCATGCGAGAAGGCAACATATGCAAGAGGGACAAAAAGCCCGGCCACAACTATGAAGATTATTAGCTCTATGAGTGTAATACCCCTTTTGCCGTTCAAAGGATTACCACCTTCCCTGTCACAGGTATCACCTTTATCTGCCTTGAATCTATAGACAAAACCTGATCGCCGCCTGCAACCGGTTCACCTAATGAGTTAAAGGTATAGGTAATAGTATTTCCTGCCACCACACCTTTTGGCAGCTCTCTCGTCTCACCGGCAACTGTATAGGTATTGGATGAGGCAACAAAGGATACCGTCTTTTGTGAGCAGGTTGCCATAGCAAGCTGTTGCACATATTGTATATCAGCAACCACCTGGTCAACAGCGACAACCCCACCTTTATCAGTGGTTGATATGACCCTATATCCAACCGCTAATGCAATAATACTTAACGAGACTATAACGATGACCAGTTCAATAAGATTAAAACCCTTGGAGTCAATCCTCATTATCACCTTAAAGATTATATCACAAGATAAGGCCTTTGTATAATCCCTACTTTCTGTACCAGCAATTCTTGGTGAATTCTTGGTGAACCACAATATATAGAGACGACTGTGCTATGATGCCTTTAGTGGACACCAAGGTTGATGTATAATAAAAGAATGGAGGTGCCACAATGGAGAAGATTCCCAACGCAGTATATACAAGAGAG